>JACCDQ011687974.1_pt1 | contig 13352 bp, 16 predicted proteins | sample 7446031 | NCBI WGS metagenome assembly JACCDQ01 (sample SAMN15323442, study PRJNA562643) | freshwater metagenome | isolation source: river surface water | place: USA:Blue River Watershed | collected 2017-08-17 | reverse complement strand
CAGCGGTAGAGTGCCACCTTCACACGGTGGAAGCCACTGGTTCGATCCCAGTACCGCGCACCAACAGATTCAAAAAAGCCCCTGTGCGCGAAAGCTGGCAGGGGCTTTTTGTTTACCCGCCACAAGTAAACGTCAGGTTGATGTATCCCGGTGTCTGCAATAACGAGTCTTTGGTTTCAAGCTTCACCGTATTGACCTGGCTTTTGCCTTGCGACTCGCAGAATTCTTGAGCGGCTTTGTAGGCCGATTTTTCTGCCAAGACCGGCGTCCCGAAAAGCAGTTGCGCGCTTTGTTCCGATACGAAGTACTGGCCACCGCCAATGGGGTGAACGCCGGTCGAGGCGCAGCCAACAAGCAGTAGGGTGCTCAGGCTGAGGATGCGTACACGCTTAGGCATGGGGGTGTTCCAGTGGGATCGAGTGGCTAGTACATTCGTATAGGCGCATTCTAGCGAAATGGCCTAGTATTGGCAGGTATGAATACATGGATTCGCTTATGTGCAGTCCCGGTCGCTGGTTTGGCGATGCTTCTGTCGGGGTGCGCTTCGCTTCAACCGGACACCACCTTGCCGACAACGGTGATCGCCAGCCCCAATCAGGATGCCCGGCAAGCCACGATGGTGGTGATTCACTATACGACGAACGACGACGCGGCGGACTCACTCCAGACGCTGACGTCACCGGTACGTAAGGTCAGCGCGCATTACCTGATTGACCGGCAGGGTGGGTTGTATCAACTGGTGCCGGAGAACCGTCGGGCCTGGCACGCAGGGCAGGCGTACTGGGCCGGGGTGACCGATATCAATTCGGTCTCGCTGGGTGTCGAGATTGATAATGCGGGGAATGCACCTTTTGATGAGGCTCAGATTGCGACGCTGCTGAATCTATTGGCGGATATACAGACCCGCCATAAGATTCGGGCGGCTCATGTGGTGGGTCATGCCGATGTGTCGCCCGGCCGAAAGGTGGATCCGGGCCCTTACTTTCCCTGGCGCCGACTGGCGCAAGCGGGATTCGGGCTCTGGTGCGACCAGCCGGTCGCTGACCCGGATGCGACGGTTGATGTCAGTGCCTTGCTGATTCAGTTGGGGTATGACCCGCGTTTGCCGAATTCTTCACGCGCTGCTTTCCGGGCGCATTACCTGGCGAAGGGTGATGGGTCCACCCTTCAGGATGAGGCGCTGGAGCGGGGTATGGCGCGGTGTCTGCTGGAGCTGCGCAATCAGGTTAGGCCGGGTGGGGTGCCCGATATGACGTTGCTTCGTTGATGCGCTTGCGCTAGGGGTTTTCAAAAGACCCATCACCGGTCCAAGGCTCGCAGTAGGTGGAGTACATGCCGCCGCGCTGGTAAAAAGGGTCTGGCCATATCTCGGTGGTTTTTACGAGCAGAGTGTCCTGGTCGAAGCTGACGGTAAAGGCCATGCGCAGCAGACTGGAATCACACCAGCCCCAGTTCCAGTCGAGCGCGTTCTTTTGCGGGAAGCGGTAGGTGTCTCGGTAGGGACCAAGGATTCGCAACACCTCATCCTGTGTCTGGCCGACTTTGATTTCGGTGAAGTGCTGGAGATCCAGCACCTGTTCTTTGCGGGTCATTTTGCCTTGGTCGTCGAAGTACACCATGAAGCTGACCCAGCCGGCCGGGCCCCGTGGATACGATAGTTGTTCGACTTGGCCCTGCGGATTTTTCCAAACCATGCCGGGTTGGCCCATGGTGGCTTCGACATCGGCCACGGTGGCGACGCCCGGCTTGAGGCCGGCACCGCTGTAGGAAGCACAGGCGGTAATGGCGACGGTGGCAAGAAGAGTCAGTGCGAGACGCATCAGATCAATAGAAGATTAGTTTCAGCCCGATGAGGATGGTGGTGACCTCGAAGGCGCGCTTCATCAGCTGATTGCCCTGTTTGATGGCGATGTGGGTGCCGACATAGCCGCCAATGAGTGAGCCGACGATCAGCGCCGGCAGCCAGTGCCAGGCTACTTCGCCCGCCAGCCCCAGTACCAAAGCCCCGGTGCCGTTCCAGGCAAGGCCACAGAGCACCAGGGTGTAGGCGACCGCCCGTTTGTAGTCCATACCAAAGTGACGAATCAGCCAGATGGTGAGGAAGAGGCCGCTACCCGAGGTGATGGAGCCGTTCAGAAAACCCACGACAAAGAGCCCGGCCATGCCGGTGGCCAGACCGGCGCCGTGCCAGTTACGCGGTGCGTAGGCCATGCCGAGGCTGGGTTTGAAAATCGAATACAGGCCCAGACCGGTGGTGAGGAAGCCCAGCGCCAGGAGCGCGGGTTTCTCGGGCATGTGCAACACCAGTGAGGCGCCAAGTATGACTCCTGGGATCCCGGCCGCCAGGATGAGCGCGCAATTGCGCCGCTCCAGGTGGCTTTCCTTGAGATGGCGGGCCATGGCGCCGATGCCCAGAAAGACGCTGGCCACCTTGTGGGTGGCGAGGGCCACGGCAAAGCTGAGCCCCAGAAAAATAAGGATGGGAAACTGGATCAGCCCCAGCCCGCCACCGGAGATCGCCGAAAAGAAATTGGCAACCACGGCGGTAACAAAGAGGGCGAGTTGTCCGGTCCAGTCGAGGGGCATGGGGTCATCAAACGATGAAATGGTGAATTAGCCGTTATTATAGGGACCGTTGAAATAAACCACCCCCGATCATGCGCATCCCTGAACTTGTTGCCCTGGAAAAACTGACTGAGCCGCTTGCCACGCGCCGCGAGTTTGCCGGTCGTTTTGCCCGCTCGATGTTTTTCGGGTCGCTGATGGTTGGCGGCACCTTGTTCACCGGCATGCTCGGTTATCACTATCTGGAAGAGTTGCCCTGGCTGGACGCCTTCGTCAACACCACGATGATTATGTCGGGTATGGGCGTGCTGGATGCGCCGAACACAGTGGCCGGCAAACTCTTTGAAGGTTTTTATGCATTGTTCTGTGGCCTGATACTGATTGTGGCCACGGCCATTGCCTTTACGCCGGTGATCCACCGTTTTCTGCATAAGCTGCATGTGGAAGACGATGACGATTACAACATATGAGCGACGCTGACCTGGCGTTCATGACCGAGGCACTCAGTCTGGCGGCCCAGGGCGCTATGGCGAACGAGGTGCCGGTGGGTGCGTTGGTGGTGGTGGATGGCGTGATTGTGGGGCGTGGGTTTAATCAACCGATTGGTTCGCATGACCCGACCGCCCATGCCGAAGTGGTGGCCTTGCGTGATGCGGCGCAAACCATCGGCAATTACCGTCTACCGGGTGCGACGCTGTATGTGACGGTGGAACCCTGTGCCATGTGTGCCGGGGCGATTCAGCATGCGCGCATTGCCCGGGTGGTGTACGGGGCCAGCGAGCCCAAGACGGGTGCCTGTGGCAGTGTGGTTGATCTGTTTGCCGAGGCTAGACTGAATCATCATGCCGAAGTCGAGGGTGGCCTGATGGCCGAAGAAAGTGCGGCGCTGATCAGTGCCTTCTTTCAGCGCCGTCGCGCCGAATCAAAAGCCCAGCGTGAAAGTGTGAGCCATGCAGATTGAGGTTTCGATCGCACAGCAGACGCTGACCCTGCGTGATGACGCCGGGGCGGTGATCAAACAGTACCGGGTCTCGACAGCGGCCAAGGGTGCCGGTGAGCAGATGGGCAGTTACCAGACGCCGCGCGGGCGGCACCGGATCCGGGCGCGAATTGGTGATGGCTTGCCTCTAGGCGCCGTGTTGCGTGGCCGCCGTCCGACGGGCGAAGTGTGCACCCCGGAACTGATGGCAGCACAGCCGGGCAAGGACTGGATCCTGACGCGGATCTTGTGGCTCTGTGGCGAGGAGCCGGGGGTCAACCGTGGCGGCCAAGTCGATACCATGCGCCGCTATGTGTACATCCACGGCACGCCGGCTGAGACCACGCTGGGTGTGCCCGGCTCGCATGGCTGCGTGCGTATGGCCAATGCCGATATGGTGGAACTGTTTGACCGGGTGCCGGTGGGCACGCCGGTGGTGATCCGCGAAGACTAAGTGGTTTGATCAGGCGGGTGCGGGTGCATCAGCCTCGGGTTGCGGCATGACTTCGTCAATGATCGTCAGCCCGATCTTGCCCTGATCGGTTTCCAGATAGATTGCGCCGGCAACAGCATCCTGCTGCAGGACGGCCAGAGCCAGCCAGTCCGTGCCGGATTCGGCCGGTGCGGTACTGAGCAAACTGCCGCAGGCCTGACCATTAAGGATGTCGGAGCGGACTTCGCTCCCAGCGCTGAGGGCCTGAGGTGCCCGGACCCGATAAAGGTGACGCTTGATCTTGCCCAGGTAATGCGTGCGGGCAACGATTTCCTGACCGGGGTAACAGCCCTTTTTAAAGCTGACGCCGCCAAGCTTGTCGAGATTGACCATCTGCGGCACGTAATGTTCGCTGGTGGCCTGGGTCACGAGCGGAAAACCCTGTTCGATATCGGCACGTGCCCAGGCATCCGTATTGCCCCGGGCGGCATGGCCCGCTACAGCTGCGAGTACGGCGTCGTCGCCGGCCAGAAGGATGCGGTGTTGATCCAGTCGGATTGCGGTGAGGCCGGCGTTGCGGCAGACGCCCCAGGGTTCGGCCGGCAGGTCGAGTCCATCCAGATTGGCAGGCGGGTTAAGCAACCCGGCAACGCGCAGGTTGTCGGGGCGGGTGATCTGCACTTTGAGGCGCAGCACGAACATTTTGAGGCGTTTGGCGACGGCCTCGGCCACGTCGCTGGCGAGCACCAGGCGGTAGCCATCGTCGATGGTCCAGAGCACAAAGGTGGTGAGCAGTCGGCCCTTGGCGGTACACCAGCCCGAGATCTGGGCGCGGTCGGCATTGAGCAGCCGCACATCGCTGGGCACCTGGGCCTGCAGAAAGGCCTGGGCATCGGGGCCGGTCAGGTCGAGTACGGTGAGGTGGGGCAGGTCGATTAGGTCGAACGGGGTCGGTTGGGGCATGGCAGTTATCAGCGTTGTGATCTTATTTTGAGGGCTCAGGTTGGTATCATAGAAGGCTATGAAGCGATTGACCAGATTGACCTCCCTGTTGCTCGGCGCCGGCTTGTTGTCGGCCGCCCTGTTGCTGGCGGTTTTTTTCTGGCCGGTCCCGCTGGCCGAGAAGCAGGTGTTGGTGCGCGTGCCTCAGGGCGCCTCGTTGCGGGTAGCCGCGCAGTCGCTCAATGCCGGTGGGGTGCAGGTCTCCCCGTGGATCATTTCAGGCGTGGGGCGCGTCGCCGGTCTGGCCACCAGCATCAAGGCCGGCAGCTATGAATTTGATCAGGGTATGTCGCTCTGGGCGCTCTTGAAAAAACTATCGAGCGGTGACACCAGCCAGGGCGAGGTGCTTTTTGTGGAAGGCATCAGCTTCCGTGAACTGCGGGCCCGGCTGAATGCAGCCCCGGATCTGGTGCACAGTACGCAATCATTGAGTGATCAGGCCATCATGGCCAGACTGGGCGCGCCGGATCGCAAGCCGGAAGGCTGGTTCTTCCCCGATACCTATCGTTACGACAAGCGTTCTGACGATATCGAGGTGTTGCAACGGGCCATGGTGGCGATGCAGAAACAGCTTGATGGTATCTGGCAGGGGCGTGCAGCCAATCTACCGCTCAAGTCGCCGTATGAACTGCTGATACTGGCCTCGATTGTCGAAAAGGAAACGGGTACCGCCGGCGACCGCGCACAGATTGCCGGGGTGTTTATTAACCGCCTGCGTAAGGGTATGCGGCTGCAGACTGATCCCACGGTGATCTACGGGATGGGTGATCGCTATGACGGCAATATCCGTAAGGGCGATCTACAGCGCGATACGCCGCACAATACCTATACGCGGTCGGGCTTACCGCCCACACCGATCTGTATGCCCGGGTTGGCCTCGCTCCAGGCCGCCGCGCATCCGGCCAGCACCGATGCCCTTTATTTTGTGGCACGAGGCGATGGCAGCAGCCAGTTCTCTGCCACACTTGATGACCACAACCGGGCCGTCAACCAGTATCAGCGAGGTCAACCTTGAGTCATGCATCGATCCGGCCCGGCCGGTTCATTACCGTCGAAGGCATTGATGGAGCCGGCAAGAGCTCGCACATCGAGTGGCTGCGCGAATATCTAACCGCACGAGGCGAGTCGGTGGTGGTGACACGTGAGCCGGGTGGGACGCCACTCGGTGAGGCGCTGCGCTCAATTCTGTTGAATGAGCCGATGACGCCGGAAACCGAAATGATGCTGATGTTTGCCGCCCGTGCCGAACATCTGTCGGCCGTGATACGTCCGGCACTGGCGCGTGGCGCCTGGGTGATCTCCGATCGCTTTTCGGATGCAACCTATGCCTATCAGGTGGGTGGCCGCGGCGTGCCTGAAGCCAAATTCACCGCGCTCGAAGCCTGGGTACAGGCAGGGCTGCAACCGGACCGGACCATTCTGTTTGATGTATCGGTAGAAACTGCCCAGGCCCGCCTGCACGATACGCGTGTGCTGGATCGTTTTGAGCGTGAAGCGGCGGACTTCCATCAGCGCGTGCGCGATGCCTATCATGCACGGCAAGCCGCACACCCCGATCGCATCCGCCGGGTGGCCTCTGATGTGCCGATGCCGGAAGTTCGCGCCCAGATTCTTGCAGCGTTATCGGACCTGATCGACTGAGATGATTGCCTGGCACGAAATCCATGCGGCACCGTGGGCACAGCTGCAGCGTGCCCGCGAGAGCGACCGCCTGCCACACGCCCTGTTGCTGACGGGCCCGGCTGGCCTGGGTAAGCTGGCCTTTGCAGAAATGCTGGCCGGCAGTCTGCTCTGCGATACGCCCACGTCAGATGGCCGGGCCTGCGGCCAATGCACGGCGTGTACCTGGCATGCCTCGGGCAACCATCCGGATTTCCGCCGTATCCGCCCCGAAGCTTATGAAGACGAGATTGTGGGCGAGGACGAAGGCAAAAGCAGCGCCAAGGCCGATCGCAAAAAAAGTGAACAGATCCGGATTGACCAGATCCGAGGGCTGGAAGATTTTGTGCAGGTGGGCAGCCATCGGGGTCGTCGCGTGATTCTCATCGAGCCGGCTGAGGCCATGAATGAGGCAACGGCCAACGCCCTGTTGAAGTCACTGGAAGAGCCACCGGCCGGCGTGCATTTTTTGCTGGTCAGTCATGCGGCCGAGCGGTTGTTGCCAACCGTTCGTAGCCGGACCCGGGCGATTCCGTTGCGTGTGCCGGATCAGACCTTGGCGATGGCGCAGTTAAAGGCGCTGGGCGTGCCGGCCCAGGCAGCGTCGCTCTGGTTGAACCGCTGCGCGGGTGCCTTGCGTTTTGCGTTGCGTCTGGCGCAGGCTTCGTCGCGTGATGCGTCGGCCAGCGACGAGGCGGTGGCCGAAGTGGCTTTGCTCGATGCCTTACTGGCAGCATTGCCGGCTGGTGAGCGGATGGATGCACTGGCGCTGGCCCGCAGCTGTGAAACCCTGATCAAGGGCGACCAATCCGGGTTGCGTCTGGCTTTGCTGATCGACTGGCTGCAGCGCTGGATACTGGATCTACAGCTGGCCCGACTGGGTGCGGCTCCTTCGGTGTTTCCGGAGCTACAGCCGACGCTCGAAACCTTGTCGCAACGGATCAATGACGAGGCCCTGATGGCTTTCCCCGCTACATTGATTGAAGCGCGCCGTCTGTCCAGCCATCCATTGAATATCCGGCTCTTTCTCGAATCCCTGTTTTCCCGCGTGATCGGTCTTTACACCGCGCGCGCCTGAAGCTTATGACCCGACTGATTGATTCCCACTGCCACCTGGACTTTGAAGGACTCGCTGATCGTCTGCCCGAGGTGCTGGCCGCCATGGACGCAAATGGGATCGCCGGCTGTATGACCATTGGCGTGACACTGGAAGAGGCCGCGCAAGTGCTGGCGATTGCCCATGCCTACCCGCAGGTGTTTGCCTCGGTGGGCGTGCACCCCGAATACGCCGATCACCGGGAGCCCGATGTGGGCACACTCTGTGAACTGGCAAACGACCCCAAGGTGTTGGCGATCGGCGAGACCGGTCTGGATTATCACTGGCACAAGGATCGGCCCGAGTGGCAGCGAGAGCGCTTCCGTGTTCATATTCGTGCGGCACGCGAACTCAACAAACCGTTGGTGATTCATACGCGTGAGTCTGCCGAGGATACCCTGACTATTCTGAGGGAAGAGGGCGCCGAAGCGGTCGGTGGCATCCTGCACTGTTTCACCGAATCGCTGGACGTCGCCCGGGCCGGGATCGATCTGGGTTTTTATATCTCCCTGTCCGGGATCGTCAGTTTTAAAAAGGCCGAGGTGGTACACGGCGTGGCGCGTTCGGTACCGCTGGACCGGCTGCTCGTCGAAACAGATGCACCGTATCTGGCGCCAGTACCGTATCGCGGCAAGCCCAATCAACCGGCGTATGTAAGGCATGTGGCCGAGGCGATTGCCGATCTGCGCCAGATTTCTCTGGAGGAGGTTGCTGCTGCCACCAGCCGGAATTTTCTGACGCTGTTTCCTGCGGCGGCGGCCGTGCTTGTACCGAGGATCGCGGCATGAAGAAGATCATCCTTTGCCTGACGGGCGTGCTGCTGTCGTTGAATCTATGGGCCATGCCTGCCGCTGATGGGATGGTGGCAGCCGCCAAGGGCGGCGATGCCGATACGGTGAAGGAAGGCCTGGCCGCAGGCTTTGACCCAAACTATAAGGACAAGCAGGGCAACAGCCTGCTGGTGCATGCCGCCGCCAACAGCAATGCCAACGTGGTCAGCGTGTTGCTCAAGGGCGGTGCAGACCCCCTGGGGCGGAACAAGGTGGGTGATGATGCGCTGAACTACGGCGCCATCAAGGGCAATCTGTCGATCGTGAAACAGATGCTCGATGCCGGCGTACCGGTTAATCGCAAGCAAGGGTGGCAACCCTTGAGCTATGCCGTTTATGGCAAGAACCTCGAAGTCTTTGATTACCTGATGGCCAAAGGCGCCGATGTGAATGGCAATAACCCCAGTCAGGCATCAGCCCTGATGATCGCTGCCCAGCAGGGTCAGGAGGAGATGGTCGACCGACTTCTGGCGGCGGGTGCTGATCCGACCTGGACCAAGGGCGGCGAAAGTGCTGTGGATTGGGCACTACAGACCGGCAACACCGATATTGCGGACAAGGTCATGAAGGCGCAGGCCAAGGTGGGATTTGGTCGTTCGCAGGTGCTGGCAGAGCCGGAACCGGAAGACGATGCGGATGATGCAGAGCAAACCGACGCATCTGCATCCGGCAAGTGAAACGGTTTTCGATCATTCTGGGCTTGCTGCCGGCGCTGGCACTGGCACAGCCATCGCCGACGACCGATGCAGCCGTTGTTCCGGAGAGTCCCTCTGTGCCAGTGTCGGTACCCATGACGCAGATCCGCGCCTACTTTACGCCCGGCCATACGGTGGAAACGGCAATTACCGATGAAATCGATGCCGCCCAGAACACCATCCGTGTACAGGCCTATTCGTTTACCAATCCGCTGATTGTGCAGGCCCTGGCCGACGCACGTTTGCGCGGGGTCGATGTGATTGTCGTTCTGGACAAGAGCAACCGGACCCAGCGGTCATCGGTCGCCGAGCTGGCGCAGCGTGCGGGCATTCCGACACTGATCGACGACCGGCATGCCATAGCCCACAACAAGATCATGATTATCGATGATCGCATCGTGATTACGGGAAGCTATAACTTCTCACGTGCGGCCGAGAAAAGTAACGCCGAAAACCTGGTGATTATCGAATCGGCGCCGATCGCCCGGAAATACCAGCAAAACTGGCAGAAGCATCACCAGCATTCCAAACCCTTTGTGGCAGGTCAGCGAACCCCATAAAAAACGCACCCGGAGGTGCGTTTTTTCATACGAGGCTGAGTCGCCCCGTCAAAGATCAAGTCGCTATCAGGCAACCACCGCGGCGATGGCATCCGCCACAGCGTCGATGTTCTTGCTGTTGAGCGCGGCTAGGCAGATGCGGCCGGTCGAGACGGCATAGATTCCGTACTTGTCACGCAGCACATCCACCTGGTCAGCGGTGAGGCCGGTGTACGAGAACATGCCGCGCTGCTGGATCACGAAGCTGAAATCCTGCTTGACGCCTTTGGCTTTGAGTTTGTCGACCAGGGCATGGCGCATGGCACGGATACGATCGCGCATTTCGGCCAGTTCCTTCTCCCACATGACGCGGAGTTCCGGGCTGGTCAGCACGGCGGTCACCACGGCAGCACCGTGGGTCGGCGGGTTGGAGTAGTTGGTGCGGATCACGCGCTTTAGCTGCGACATCACACGGGCTGATTCATCGGCCGATGCGGTGACGATCGACAGGGCACCGATGCGTTCGCCATAGAGCGAGAACGACTTCGAGAACGACGACGAGACCAGGAACTGCAGGCCGGAGTGGGCAAATTTGTCGAGGACGATGGCGTCCGGCTGGATGCCTTCGGCAAAGCCCTGATAGGCCATGTCGAGGAACGCGATCAGGCCCTTGGCACGGATGACATTGATGACCTGATCCCATTGCTCATTGCTCAGGTCGGCACCAGTCGGGTTGTGGCAGCAGGCGTGCAGCAGCACAACCGAATCTTTCGGCATGGCATTCAGATCAGCCAGCATGCCGTCGAAGTTGACGCCACGGGTGCTGGCGTCATAGTAACGGTAGGTCTTGACCGGGAAATCAGCCGCTTCGAACAGCGCACGGTGGTTTTCCCAGGAAGGATCACTGATATAGACCGTTGCGTTGGGGACCAGGCGCTTGAGGTAATCGGCGCCGATCTTCAGGGCGCCGGTACCGCCGATGGCCTGTGCGGTGATCACGCGCTTGTCGCGCAGTAACTGGGTGTCATGACCGAAGAGCAGGGCTTGTACAGCCTGGTCATAGGCCACCGAGCCTTCGATCGGCTGGTAGCCACGGGCCGGCGGATTCTTCATGCGGGTTTCTTCGGCGGCTCGAACGGCCTTGAGCAGCGGCAGTTTGCCCTCATCATCGTAATAAACGCCCACGCCAAGGTTGACCTTGGTGGCGCGCGTATCGGCATTGAATGCTTCGGTCAGGCCGAGAATCGGGTCGCGCGGTGCGAGCGCGACATCAGCAAAAATCGAGGACATAAAAGCTCCGGAGGGTGCCGGATGGCCGGCATGGAGAAAATGGAGAATGAGGCGTTAAACTGTGTCTTTAGGCACATGACAACCCGAAAATTTTAACATGGTAGATCGTTTTACGTCTGCGGCGAATGAAGCGGTGGTCACCTTTCCGGGTAGCCCGTTCCGGCTGCACCAGCCGTTTCCACCGGCCGGTGACCAGCCGGCAGCGATTGCCCAGCTGATGGAAGGACTGGAGGACGGGTTGTCCTACCAGACGCTGCTGGGTGTGACAGGCTCTGGCAAGACCTACACCATGGCCAATGTGATTGCCCGGAGCGGTCGGCCGGCACTGGTCCTGGCCCCGAACAAGACGCTGGCGGCCCAGCTCTATGCCGAGTTCCGGGAGTTCTTCCCGGAAAACGCGGTCGAGTATTTCGTCTCGTATTACGATTACTACCAGCCCGAGGCGTATGTGCCGAGCCGTGATCTCTTCATCGAGAAGGATTCGTCGATCAATGAGCACATCGAGCAGATGCGCCTGTCGGCGACCAAAAGCCTGATCGAACGCACGGATTGCATTATTGTGGCGACGGAGTCGTGTATTTATGGCATCGGTGATCGCGACGAATATCACCAGATGATCATGCATGTGCGCGAAGGCGATAAGGTAGCCCAGCGCGATCTACTCAAGCGGCTGGCCGAGATGCAGTACACCCGTAACGAGATGGACTTCCAGCGTGGCACCTTCCGCGTGCGGGGTGATGTGATCGATGTGTTTCCGGCCGAGCATGCCGAGCATGCCGTTCGAATCGAGCTCTTTGATGACGAGATCGAGCGCATCCAGCTATTTGATCCGCTGACCGGTCAGATCCGTCAGCGGCTGCCGCGCTTCACGGTGTATCCGTCTAGTCACTACGTGACCCCACGCGCAACGGTGATGCGCGCCATCGAAGGCATCAAGGACGAGCTGAATGTTCAGAAGGCGGCGTTTCTGGCTGAAGCCAAGCTGGTGGAGGCACAACGCATCGAACAGCGCACCAAGTTCGATATCGAGATGCTGAGCGAGATTGGTTTCTGCAAGGGCATCGAAAACTACTCCCGGCATCTCTCCGGTCGCAAGGCCGGTGAACCGCCGCCGACGCTGATCGACTACCTGCCGGATAACGCGCTGATCTTTATTGATGAATCGCACGTGGCTATTGGTCAGGTGGGCGGCATGTACCGTGGCGACCGCTCGCGCAAGGAGAACCTGGTCAATTACGGTTTCCGCTTGCCCTCGGCGCTTGATAACCGGCCATTGAAGTTTGATGAGTTCGAGCAGCGCATGCGCCAGGCGATTTTTGTGAGCGCGACGCCGGCTGACTACGAGAAGCAGCATGCCGGACAGGTGGTGGAGCAGGTCGTACGCCCGACCGGGCTGGTCGACCCGGTGGTCGAAGTCCGGCCGGCGCTATCCCAGGTGGATGACCTGCTGGGTGAGATCCGCAAGCGCGTGGCACTCGATGAGCGGGTGCTGGTGACCACGTTGACCAAACGCATGGCAGAAGACCTGACCGATTACCTGACGGAAAATGGCATCAAGGTGCGCTATCTGCACTCGGATGTGGATACGGTTGAGCGGGTCGAGATTATTCGCGATCTGCGCCTCGGGGTATTTCAGGTGCTGGTAGGGATTAACCTGCTACGCGAGGGCCTGGATATTCCGGAAGTCTCACTGGTGGCGATTCTGGATGCCGATAAAGAGGGCTTCCTGCGCTCGGAAACTTCGCTTATTCAGACCATCGGTCGCGCTGCCCGTCACATCAACGGCATGGCGATTCTGTATGCCGACAAGATCACGGGTTCCATGCGCCGTGCCATTGATGAAACCGAACGCCGGCGGCAGAAGCAGGTGGCTTTCAATACCGCCAATGGCATTGTGCCGCGCGGTGTGCAGAAACGGATCAAGGACATTATCGACGGCGTGTATACGACGGGATATAGCGAAACCGATGGCGTGAGCAATCTGCCCCGGGCCGCTCAGCCGGGTAAGACCTACGAGTCGATGTCGGAAAAAGAACTCGCCACCGAGATCCGCAAGCTGGAGCAGGCGATGCAGAAGCACGCTAAGAACCTGGAGTTCGAAGCCGCTGCCCGGACACGCGATCAGCTGTTCAAACTCAAGGAGCGGGTTTTCGGGGCTGCACCGCTGGGAGAGTGATCAGAAGCGCCGCATGACATCGCACATGTCTTTGGCGATGCCGCTTGCCAGATAACGGGCGACTAGCTTCGAGGCCTGCTGCATTTCT
>JACCDQ011931708.1_pt1 | contig 13354 bp, 10 predicted proteins | sample 7446031 | NCBI WGS metagenome assembly JACCDQ01 (sample SAMN15323442, study PRJNA562643) | freshwater metagenome | isolation source: river surface water | place: USA:Blue River Watershed | collected 2017-08-17 | reverse complement strand
GTCTTTTCCAGGTTAACGATATGAATCTTGTTGCGATGACCAAAAATGTATTGGGCCATCTTCGGGTTCCAGAAGCGGGTCTGGTGACCAAAATGGACACCGGCTTCCAGCATTTCGCGCATAGTAACGGACATAATTTCTCCAGGGTTGTGTCTTGAGCCCGGCCAGTAATCCGACCGATGAATACGGCGGACACCCTTTAAAGGCGCGGACTCGCGATTTACGTTGACAAACAGAACCCGAATTGCGGATTTCGGGAGGTTTCCAGTCAGCTTGCCGACTTGCCAATGACTAGCCAGTCAAGCTAACCCGCAATTCTACCCGAATTCTCGCCTTTTACACAAATCCGGCGAGCACCCCTCCTCCTCTGGAGGCCTGCTACCCCCATACGGGGCGACCGGGGGGCGCCTCGACTATAATTTTGTTTTTCCTCACACAAGTGCCGCTGCCCGTCAGATGGCAGCGCTTCATCGTCTCCATCATGGGCAATATCACCATCAAGACCGCAGAAGACATCGCGGGCATGCGCATCGCAGGCCGCCTGGCGTCGGAAGTTCTGGATTTCATCACACCGCACGTGCGGGCTGGCATCAGCACCGGAGAGATCGACCGCCTGTGCCATGACTACATGGTGAACGTACAGGGCACGATTCCGGCGCCGTTGAATTACTGCCCACCCGGCTACACCCCGTATCCGAAATCCATCTGCACCTCGCTGAACGATGTCATCTGCCATGGCGTCCCGGGCGACAAGGTGCTCAAGAACGGCGATGTGCTGAACATCGACATCACGGTAATCAAGGACGGTTACCACGGTGACACCAGCCGCATGTTTTATGTCGGCGAACCATCAATCATGGCCAAGCGGCTCGGCGATATCACCTATGAATGCATGTGGCTCGGCATCTCCAAAATCCGTCCCGGCGCGCATCTGGGCGACATCGGGCATGTAATCCAGCAGCATGCGGAAAAGGCCGGCTTCTCGGTGGTGCGTGAATTCTGCGGCCACGGTATCGGCAAGGTCTTCCACGAAGAGCCGCAGGTGCTCCACTATGGCCGTCCGGGCACGCTGGAACAGCTGGTACCGGGAATGATCTTCACGGTGGAACCGATGATCAACGCAGGCCGGCGCGAAATCCGCGAAATGGGCGACGGGTGGACGATCAAAACGCGTGACCGCAGCCTGTCGGCCCAATGGGAGCACACGGTCCTCGTCACCGAGACCGGTTATGACGTGCTGACCGTGTCGGCCGGCTCGCCGCCGCCGCCGGCCTTTATCGGCCAGCAGCCGGCCGCCAATGCTACCGGCACCGACTGACATGGAAACGCTGGCCCCGTCCCTCAGGGAACAGCTGAAGGAAGGCCGGCGCGAGATCGTCGCCGACTACAATCGCGACCATCGCCCGCAACGGCTGCTGAAACGCATCTGCCAGAATGCCGACGAGGTGCTGGCGCGCGCATGGCATAGCTTCGGCATGCCGGACTGTGCCGCGCTGGTCGCCGTCGGCGGCTATGGTCGCGGCGAACTTTTCCCCTGCTCCGACATCGACCTGCTGATCCTGCTGCCGCAAGCACCCGATGCCGCGCTCGGCGAAAAGCTCGAGCAGCTCGTGCAGCTGCTGTGGGATCTCGGGCTGGAGATCGGGCACAGCATACGCACGATCGACGAATGTCTGAGTGAATCGGCCGCCGACATCACCGTACAAACCAGCCTGCTGGAAGCGCGCCTGATTTGCGGCGATCGCGACCTGCTCGAGCAGTTGCGAAAACGCTTCGCGCAAGCGATGGATGCGCGCGCATTCTTTCAGGACAAAGTCCTGGAATTGCGACAACGCCATGTAAAGTACGAAAACACGCCGTACAGCCTTGAGCCGAACTGCAAGGAAAGCCCGGGCGGATTGCGCGACCTGCAAGTGATTCTCTGGGTAGCCAAGGCGGCCGGCCTCGGTGATTCGTGGCGCGAACTGGCCGCCAGCAACATGATCACCGCGACCGAGGCACGCCAGATCGCCGAAAAGGAACGCACCTTCAAGGAGATCCGCATACGGCTGCACTTGCTTGCCCGGCGGCGCGAGGACCGGCTGGTATTCGACTTGCAAGGCCCGATTGCCGAGACCTTCGGCTTCGAAAACACCACGGAACGACGCGCCAGCGAAGTGCTGATGCAGCGGTATTACTGGTCGGCGAAGGCAGTCACGCAGCTGAATTCCATCCTGCTGCAGAACATCGAGGCGCACCTGTTCCCGCAAGCCGGCGTATCGCGCCCGCTGAATGAGCGCTTCAATGAACTGAACGGACTGATCGATATCGCGCACGACCAGGTATTCGAAGACACCCCGTCAGCGATGCTGGAGATCTTCCTGCTGATTCAGCGGCATCGCGAACTCAAGGGAATGACGGCGCGAACGCAGCGCGCGCTGTGGCATGCGCGTTTCGGCATCGATGCAGCGTTTCGGCGCGAGCCGCAAAATCGCCAGCTGTTCCTGCAGATTCTGCGGGAACCCAAAGGCGTCACCCGAGCATTGCGCTCGATGAACCAGCTGTCCATCCTCGGCCGTTACCTGCCGAACTTCCGCCGCATCATCGGGCAGATGCAGCACGACCTGTTCCACGTTTATACCGTCGACCAGCACATCCTGATGGTCGTGCGTAATGTCAGGCGCTTTGCGATTCCCGAGCACTCGCATGAATATCCGTTCTGCAGCCAGCTCATCGCCAACTTCCCGCAGCCCTGGCTGATCTATGTGGCTGCGCTGTTTCACGATATCGCCAAGGGTCGCGGTGGCGACCACTCGGTGCTCGGGATGGCAGACGCGCGCCGTTTCTGTCGCGACCATGGTCTGTCGAAAGACGACACGGACTTTGTCGTCTTCCTGGTCGAGCATCATTTGCTGATGTCTCAAGTCGCACAGAAGCAGGACCTGTCGGATCCTGACGTGGTGCGCGCCTTCGTGGACAGAGTGCAGAACGAACGCCGGCTGACCGCGCTCTACCTGCTGACCGTCGCCGACATCCGCGGCACCAGCCCGAAAGTCTGGAATGCGTGGAAGGGCAAGCTGCTCGAAGACCTGTACCGGATGAGCCTGCGCGTGCTGGGTGGCGAAGCGCCGTCGGCCGATCGCGAGCTGAAAAACCGCCAGCACGACGCGATGGCCAACCTGCGCCTGTTCGGACTGCCGGCCGATGTACACGAGCCATTGTGGAAGAATCTCGACGTCGGTTATTTCCTGCGTCATGACGCGTCCGAGATCGCATGGCAGACCCGCGTGCTGGCCGACCATGTCGACAGCGTGCGCCCTGTCGTGTGCTGCCGTCTGGGGCCCATCGGCGAAGGGCTGCAGGTGGTGGTCTACCTGCGTGATCGTCCGGATCTGTTTGCGCGTATCTGCAGCTATTTCGACCGCAAAAATTTCAGCATTCTCGACGCCAAGGTCCAGACAACCCGGCATGGCTATGCGCTCGACACCTTCCTCGTCAGCGAGCCAACCTTTGCAGACAATTACCGCGAGCTGATCACACTGATCGAGCACGACCTGGCGCGCCAGCTGGAGACGGACGACGAACTACCCGCGCCGCTGAAGCCGAGGCTTTCACGCATGTCGCGCACTTTCCCGATCACGCCCACGGTGCACTTGCAACCGGACGAGCGCGGCCAGTACCACCTGCTGCAGATTTCGGCCAGCGACCGTACCGGCCTGCTCTACTCGGTGGCCAGCGTGCTCGCACGCTACAAGGTCAACCTGCACACCGCGAAGATCACGACGCTGGGCGAGCGCGTCGAAGACGTCTTTCTGGTGGACGGCCCGGCACTCACCAATGCTCGCACGCAGATCGCGCTCGAATCCGAGCTGCTCGACGCGCTGCGCACATGAACCACGGGCGGCCCTTGTGCCGCCCCCTCTTTATTTCGGAACACTGAACCATGACTGAACCCGTACGCCTGTCCAAACGCATGTCCGAACTGGGCCTGAGTTCACGCCGAGAAGCCGACGAATGGATTGCCAAGGGCTGGGTAAAAGTCGACGGCAAAGTGGTGTCCGAACTCGGCAGCAAGGTGCTGCCACACCAGAAGATCAGCATTGAGCGTCAGGCGCAGGCCGAGCAGGCGCGGCGCGTGACCGTGCTGCTGAACAAGCCGATGGGCTTTGTCAGCGGACAGGCTGAAGACGGATACAAGCCAGCGTCGACCCTCGTACGGCCAGAAAATCGCTGGTCCGAGGACAACTCGCCGCTGCAATTCTCGGCAGCCCAGCTGAAGAGCCTGGTGCCGGCCGGTCGGCTCGATATCGATTCCGTCGGACTGCTGATTCTGACGCAGGACGGCCGTGTCGCGAAACAGCTGATTGGCGAGGACAGCGGCATCGAGAAAGAATATCTGGTGCGCGTCAAATACCTGAAGCCGGGCAAATTGCCGGACGCCGATCTGAAACGCCTGAATCACGGCCTCGTACTTGACGGCCAGCCGCTGCGACCGGCGAAGGTCAGCTGGCAAAACGACGATCAGCTTCGCTTCGTGCTGCGCGAAGGGAAAAAGCGCCAAATCCGGCGCATGTGCGAAATGGTCGGGCTGAAAGTGCTCGGGCTGAAGCGGGTCCGTATCGGCCAGGTCAAACTTGGCAATCTGCCAGTCGGCCAGTGGCGTTATCTGCGCGACGAAGAGCGGTTCTGAACGCCCGGCCTTGGAACACCGGTCATTCAGGCTAGTCCGTCGCTCCAGTGTGTCGCGGTGAAGGTCATTGACGCTGCCTCACGACGCCAGGTGACGGCCCGGCGTGAAACCGCGAGATACCAGGTCTGCAAGCCGGCGCGCGGCCTGGTCTGCGCAAAGCCGGCCGGATTCAACAAGGCGACACACCAGCCCGGCTCTGGATCGCGCACCGACTGATAAACGATCGCGCCTACACCCGCGTGGCGGGCTATTCGTGCGAAAGCCTGGGTCGCCGCATAGTCCGACCGGTGGCGCCACACGGAGGAATCCGCATCGAACGGGGGCAGCCGCAGGTCGACTGCGTTGGTACCGAGCTCAACGCTGAATGCGCTGTGCGCGACCGGATCGAGCCTCTCCAGATCCGGCGAATCTTGCAGGAAGCGCCAGCGCCAGTATCCAATCTCTGCACCGGCCGTGCGGATCGATTCGGCGCCGTAGAAGACGCCGGGATCGGTCACGCCGCGGAAGCGTGATCCGCTGCGAAGCGGGCCATATCGAAACGGCGTCGCCAGCAGGTAATCCAGTTTTGTCAGGTCGGCCGTCAGGCGAGGCTTGCTCGCTTCGAGCAGGGATTCCAGCACATCTTGTTCGTCGCGCGTGTCCACCAGCTTCATGGTGGCGGCGATATGCTGCGACTCCACGATCCGCCAGGCGACGGAACGCCAGGGCCGCGCCTCAGACGAGACCGCGGGAGGCGTCCAGGTAGTGAATGACACGAACCAGCCCTTCAGTCTGCGGCAGCAAATCGATGGGACGCGCACCGAGCGCAAGGTTGTCGCTGTTCAGCCAGCGCCGTGCCGCCTGCTCGTCGCCGACGATCGAGTCCAGAGATCGGAATACGCGTACGAAGATCAATGCCAATTCCCACTCCTTGCGGCGCTGATCGAGACGGTAATCACCGCTGTACAGCCGGGTAATGGTGGGCGGACTCACCCCGAGAATCCGGGCCAGCAACGCGTGGGAAAGAGACAAGCGGTCGGCCGCTCGAATGACTGCCTTGCCGAGAACCGCCGCTGCATCCGCCTGCCCGGGCTGAGTGTGCTCATATGCAATCATGCCACCCCCTTTCTCCAGAAAGGCTAGCACAGCCACCTTTCCTCGGAAAGCGGGAATTGCATCAAGTTGCAAATTTGCTTAGTTAGTCGTCAGCCAATGTCCCCACATTGGGAAACAGCACCTCGGTAAACCCGAAACGACTGAAATCCCTGATTCTCATCGGATACAGCACACCGGCCAGATGGTCGCACTCGTGTTGCACAACGCGTGCATGGAAGCCGTCCACTTCCCTCACCAGCGGCTGGCCGAACGGATCGACGCCGCTGTAACGCAGCCGTGCATAACGCGGCACCACGCCACGAAGCCCGGGAACCGACAAGCAACCTTCCCAGCCTTCTTCCATATCATCGGACAAGGGCTCGAGCACCGGATTGAGCAGAACGGTCTCGGGCACCGGAGGTGCATCAGGATATCGGGCGTTCTGTCCGAACCCGAAGATCACCAGCTGCAGGTTGACGCCGATCTGAGGCGCCGCCAGGCCGGCACCGTTTGCCGCATGCATCGTGTCGAACATGTCGGCGATCAACGCGTGCAACGCCGGCGTGTCGAACTCACGTACCGGTTCGGCCACGCGTAACAGCCGGGGGTCGCCCATCTTCAGGATATCGAGCACGGCCATGTCGACCTCCGATCAGCCGCGCTGCGCAAGCCAAGCGGCAAACGCAGGTCCCGTCTCCGGATGCTGCAAGCCGATCTCGACCGATGCCTGCAGATAGCCGAGCTTGGAGCCGCAGTCAAAACGACGGCCATGATAGCGATAGGCCAGCACGGTTTCGTACTGCATCAAGGCTTCGATGCCATCGGTCAGCTGGATCTCGCCGCCCGCCCCCTTGCCAATTTTTTCGAGGCACGAGAACACCCGGTTGGTCAGCACATAACGGCCGACCACGGCCAGCGTCGACGGAGCGACATCCGGCGCCGGCTTCTCAACAATGCCCTTCACTTTTTCAAGGCGATCGGCAAACGATTCCGTGCTGACGATACCGTACTGCTTGGTATGCTCTCGCGGCACGTCCTGGACGCCGAGGATACTGGCCTGCTGGCGAGCGAACTGCTCGCACATCTGCGCCATCACGCCTGGCCCACCCTGATCGCCCTGCATGAAATCGTCAGCCAGCAGCACCGCGAACGGATCATTGCCCACGATCGGCCGCGCACACAGCACGGCATGCCCAAGGCCGAGGGCCTGCGGCTGACGGATGTACATGCAATTGACGCTCTTCGGAATCACTTCACGCACCATATCCAGCAGCATTTGCTTGCCGGCCGCCTCAAGCTCAGCTTCGAGCTCATAGGCCTTGTCGAAATGGTCCTCGATCGCGCGCTTGTTGCGCCCGGTGATGAAGATCATTTCCGTAATGCCGGCCTCGACCGCCTCTTCCACCGCATACTGGATCAGCGGCTTGTCGACGATCGGCAGCATTTCCTTCGGTTGCGCCTTGGTTGCGGGAAGGAAGCGGCTGCCCAGTCCTGCGACCGGGAACACGGCTTTCCTGATCAGGTTGCTCATTCGGGAATCTCCAGTAATTTCATTAATCCGGCCTCATCGATGACGGGCACGCCCAATTCTTCAGCCTTGGCCAGCTTGCTGCCGGCCTCTTCGCCGGCGACGACATAGCTGGTTTTTTTCGACACCGAGCCAGCCACCTTGCCGCCGGCGGCCTCGATCAGCGCCTGAGCCTCGTCACGCTTCAGCGTCGGCAGTGTCCCGGTCAATACGAAAGTCCTGCCGGCCAGGTGGAGCACACGGCGCTCGACCTGTTGCTCCGCCCAATGAATGCCAGCAGCACGCAATTGCTCGATCAGCTCGCGATTGAGCGGATCGGCGAGAAAATTCAGGATGGATCGGGCAACCACGGGGCCGATGTCATCGACCTCAAGAATCTGCGCCTCATCGGCCTGCAACAGTGCGTCCAACTGACCGAAGTGGCGTGCCAGCGATTTGGCGGTCGATTCGCCCACGTGGCGAATGCCGAGCGCATAGATGAAACGCGCCAGTGTGGTCGATTTCGATTTCTCCAGAGCGTCCAGAACGTTTTGCGCGGACTTCTGCGCCATCCGGTCCAGCTCAGACAATGTCGTCAGGCCCATGCGATAGAAATCGGCCGGCGTGGTAACCAGTCCGCGGTCCACCAGTTGTTCCACCAGCTGCTCGCCAAGGCCTTCGATATCCAGCGCGCGGCGCGACACGAAATGCAGCAGGCCGCCCTTGCGCTGCGCTGCGCACTTGATCCAGCCGCCCGAGCAACGTGCCACGGCTTCTTCTTCCGGGCGCACGATAGGCGAGCCGCATACCGGGCACTCTGTCGGCATGACAAATTCACGCGCATCGACGGGCCGGCGCTCGGGAATATTGGCCACCACTTCCGGAATCACATCGCCGGCACGACGGACGATCACACTGTCACCGATCCGGATATCCTTGCGCCGGACTTCATCCTCGTTGTGCAGCGTCGCATTGGTCACTGTCACGCCGCCGACAGACACCGGCGCCAGCCGCGCGACCGGCGTCACCGCGCCGGTACGCCCCACCTGCACGTCGATGCCGAGCACCGTGGTGGTCGCCTCTTCGGCAGGGAATTTATGGGCGAGCGCAAAGCGCGGCGCACGCGACACGAAGCCGAGCGCCAGCTGCTGTTCGACGCGATTGACCTTGTACACCACGCCGTCGATGTCATAAGGCAGCGCAGGACGCTTCGCACCAATGCCGGCAAAGAAGGACAATAGGCCGTCGGCACCCCGCACCACCGCACGCTCTGTGCAGACTGGAATGCCGAGGGTGGCGTACCAATCCAGCAGGCCGGCGTGCGTGTCGGGCATCGAGGCACCCTCAAGATGGCCGATGCCGTACGCAAAAAAACGCAGGCTGCGCTGCGCTGTGACACGCGAATCCAGCTGTCGCAGACTGCCTGCGGCAGCATTGCGCGGGTTGGCGAATTCTTTCTGGCCAGCGTCTCGCTGTCGCTGGTTCAGCTGCGCGAAATCCGCTTTGAACATCAGCACCTCGCCACGAACGTCGATGACTGCAGGCGGATGGTTGGTATGCAGACGCAGCGGGATCGAGCGAATAGTGCGGATATTCGCAGTCACATCTTCACCGGTACTGCCGTCGCCACGAGTCGCCGCCCGCACCAGCAAACCGTCGACATAACGCAGATTGATTGCCAGCCCGTCAAATTTGAGCTCGCATGCATAGTCGATGTCCTCCAGGGAGCCGAGGCCTTCGCGCAAGCGCCGGTCGAAAGCGCCGATGTCTTCGTCGGAGAAGCCATTGTTAATCGACAGCATGGGCACATCGTGCCGCACCTGCTCAAACTCTGGCAGCGGCGCACCACCGACGCGCTGCGTCGGCGAGTCCGGCGTTACCAGCGCCGGATGCGCGTCCTCCAGCCGCTGAAGTTCGCGGAACAGCTGGTCATACTCGGCATCGGGAATCGTCGGGTTGTCGAGGACGTAGTATGCGTGGGCATGCCGGTTCAAGGCATCGCGCAGCCACTCGCTGCGCGCACGCCAGTCCTGAGGATCGGGTTCGGCCGCAGCTGCGCCGAACAGGTCTTGCTGCGCCATCAGGCGAACAGGCGATGTGCGAGCGGCGAACCGGCCGGAATGCCTGCCTTGTCCATATCCCGGTAGAACGCCTCCACCTCTTGGCCAATGGCTTCCAGCATTTCATCTGGCAGCGGCTGCCCTTCGTCGTCGACCACCGTGCCGGCCAGCCGGCTGGCGATGGTTTTCGCAAACGCCGTCATTGCGCGAAAGCCCTCGCGCTCGGGCGCCACCAGTGCCACCGGCAGCAACAGCTTAATTTTCCGTGTGGTCTCCTCGGCCGGGTCAGCGGAAACGCTGACCGAAAACAGCTGACCGCCCTCGCCGTCCGGCATCACGAGCTTGCCGTCGGGACGCAGCTCCATGCCCTGCCGGTGCAGCGCCGGCTTCAGCGTAGAAATCATCCACGGCGCGGAATTGGCACGCACATTGATCGACAGCTTCGCCTCGAACTCCTGCACTCGCTGATGCAATGCGCGTGCAGCGGCTATCGCCTCGCTCATTTCCGGCAATTCCGGACTGGCCGCAAGTTCATCGGCCAGCTGGTCGAGTCGCGATGCCAGTTCCGAAAACTCCAGCTCAGTCAGCGGGCCATTGCGGTTGGCCATCTGCACGCCAACCTGCAATGCGCGGTATGCGCCTCCCACCGACACCGGCTCCCAGTCGCCCGCCGGCGTCTCTCCCACGAGCCTGACCGGCTTGTTGCCGACCAAATGCAGCGGCTGGAACGCCTGCATTATTTTTTCTGCACGTAGCGGCGCCTCCAGCGCCACCGGAACGATCAGGTCAATTGCCGGATCCAGCGGCGAGCGCTTGCGCGGCGCGTCAACTGGTGTCTGCAGCAGAGTGACCGCCGGCGCATCGGCCACCGATTCCTCGGCCACCGCTTCCATAGGGACGGCCTCAAAATCAGGCGTCGAACTCAGCGGGCCATGCGGCGCCTCCGACACTTCCGAGCTGTGAACGAGTTCCGGGCCGTCGAACGGCGTCAGCACCGGCTCCTGCCTCGGCATGGCCTCGCCATCGTTCATCAGGATATCGTCCTCCATCGGTGAGAACGCCTGCTCGACCGACTTCTTAGCTCGCCATTCCTGCCATTTGTTATAGGAAATGACGCCCACCACGACCACTGCACCGATCGCTACCAGGCTGGCATGGAACTCAGTCATTCAAAACTCTTTCTGACGAAAAATATTCAATAAGCAAAGATTCTAACGAACATCTGTCGAGGATTCGCGTCATTTCACTCCGCAGCGCTTCTGCATGCTCAGGCAAATGACCGCGCCATTGCTCCACTTAAAAGTTGATGCTAATCAACCCTCACTCAGTCTTTGTCATTACGATAATAAAAACCGACGAAGCCAGAGGAGAAAACCGTGTCAAATCCCTCAGAAATCAAGTTGTCCGCATTGACCTCTCTGTCGATTCGCCCCTTGTTTCGCCACCTGCGCCACTGGTGGTATCGACGCACAGAAGAACATTACCTGATTTGCGCAGCGGTCGAGCACGCGCGTGCGCGCGAAGCCGAAGACAACGAAGCGTATTACCAGAAACGTGCCGCGATGGCACGCTCGGCAATGCGCTTCGACTAAGAGCCTGTCTCGTCAGGCCGCCTGCTGCTCCGTAGCCAGGTTGGCCGCCGACTCCATATCCACGGCGACGATGCGCGACACCCCCTGCTCCTGCATCGTCACGCCGATCAGCTGCTGCGCCATCTCCATCGCGATCTTGTTGTGCGAGATGAAAAGGAACTGCGTGTAAGCCGACATCTTCTTGACCATGTTGCAGAAGCGCTCGGTATTGGCATCGTCCAGCGGCGCGTCGACCTCGTCCAGCAGGCAGAACGGCGCCGGATTCAGCTGGAATATCGAGAACACCAGCGCGGTCGCCGTCAGCGCCTTTTCGCCACCCGAAAGCAGGTGAATCGTTGCGTTCTTCTTGCCCGGTGGCTGCGCCATGACCTGCACGCCGGAATCGAGGATTTCTTCGCCGGTCATCACCAGCTTTGCATTGCCGCCGCCAAACAGGATCGGGAACAGCTCTCCGAAATGATGGTTCACCTTGTCGAAGGTATCTTTCAGCAGGTCACGCGTTTCCATGTCGATCTTGTGGATCGCGTCCTCCAGCGTGGTGATCGCCTCGGTCAGGTCGGCGTTCTGCGCATCGAGGAAGTTCTTCCGTTCTGACGCCTGCGCCAGCTCGTCCAGCGCCGCCAGGTTCACCGGGCCGAGCGCGCTGATGGCGTTGGTCAGGCGGGTCACTTCGCCTTGCAGGTAAGACGGCCGCAGGTCATCGGTCAGTTTTTCCGCCAGCGCCGCCTCATCCGCCTGCGTGTTTGCCAGCGCTTCCGAATATTGTTCCTGGTTCAGGCGCGCCGCCTGCTCCTTCAGCTGCAATTCGACGATGCGGTCACGAATGGGCTGCAAGCCGCGCTCGGCCGCCATTTTCGATTCATCGTGCTGGCGCATGCGCTGCGTCAGCTGATCCAGCTCATGGCGCGCATTCGCCAACACCAGTTCCTGCTCGCTGCGTCGGTCGAGCAGCGACTGCAGGCCGGCCTGCGCCGCCTGGTCGTCGAGCTGCTCGAGTTCGAGCGTGCCCTGCTCCATGCTCGCAAACAGCTGCGAGGACTGGTCGAGCGCCGTCGCGATACTGCGTTTGAGCTCTTCGATGCGATTCTCGTGCGAGCGCTGCGCAAATTCCGCCTGCTGCGCCGAGAGCTCGAATTCGCGCAGCTGCTCGCGCGCGCGGCCAAGTGCCGCTTCGCGTTCGAGATACACCGTCTGCCCGTCTTCATGCGCTTCCTGCACTTGGCCGAGCTCAATGTCCAGCTGCTCGAGTGCCATCTCGGCCTCGGCCTGCGCCTGCTGCTGTTCGGCGTCTTGTGCTGCGATCTCGGCCAGGTCGTTTTCAATCTGCGTGCTGCGCTGACTGAAACGCTCGACCGCCTCGCTAAGTTTCAGCAAGTCGATCTGCAGGCTGTGCAGCATCTGCTGCGCCGACGAGACCTGCTGGGTCAGCTGCTCCAGCCGCTGCGTGCCCTGGGTCAGCGCCGCATCCGCGCGCACCGACCTTTGCCTTGCCTCGTCAGCCAGCATCTGCTGCGCGCGCACCTGGCGCGTCAGATTGTCGATCTCCTGCTGGCGCGCCAGCATGCCGTCCTGCTCCGAGTCGGAGGCGTAGAAACGGACCGACAGCTTGCTGATCAGATGACCTTCGCGGGTGACCAGGCTCGCGCCCGGCGGCAATTTGGCGCGGTCAGCCAGCGCCGCCGCCGCATCGTCAGCGATATACACGCCCTGCAGCCAGTCTTGCATCAGCGCGCGCAGGCCGGGGTCATCCACTTTCATCATCGCCAGCAGCGGCCTCAGGCCGGCCGGTGCGGCATCGGCCGGCACGCTGGTGCCCGACAGCGAATACAGCGACAGCTTGGCCGGCGGCGCATCGCTGAAGAATGCCTTCGCCCAGTCCAGGTTCGACACTTCGAGCGCACCGGTGCGCTCGCGCAGCACCGACTCCAGCGCGGTCTCCCAACCCTGCTCGATCGACAGCTTCTGCCAGAGCCGCGGCAATTTGCCGAGCTCATGCTTGTTCAGCCAGGGCGCCACCTTGCCTTCCGTCTGCACATTTTCCTGCAGCTGCCGCAAGGCGGCGAGGCGCGCCTCCAGCTGCGCATGGCTGGCGGTTTCAGCATTCACCGACTGCTGCGCGTCGCGGCGCTCCTGCTCCAGCCTTGGCTGGTTTTCGCGCGCGGCAGCCAACTCCGACTGCGCATGCTCGAGCTGCATCTCCTTTTCCTCGACCTGCATTTTCAGGTTGGTCAGGTGCGCGGTGTCGGGCAAGGCCAGCATGTTCTTTTCCTGCGCCAGCCGCTCGCGCCGCTGCGACAGGCCGTTCAGGATGTTCGACGCATTGCGCTGATGCGCGGATTCGAGCTCGATCCGCTGCTGTACCTGCATGATGCGGGCGCGCGATTCCGTAGTCGCCAGTTGCGCCGTCCGCGAGGCCTCTTCAATCGCCGGCAGCTCCTCCTGCTTCACCTGC
>JACCDQ011597099.1_pt1 | contig 13357 bp, 11 predicted proteins | sample 7446031 | NCBI WGS metagenome assembly JACCDQ01 (sample SAMN15323442, study PRJNA562643) | freshwater metagenome | isolation source: river surface water | place: USA:Blue River Watershed | collected 2017-08-17 | reverse complement strand
GAATATTGGTAAGTACATTTTGATGCTCGGTGTTGTGTTTTCACGACCTGAAAAGATGAAGATTTTCCGTAAGCGCGTTTTTACTGAATTCGAGATAATTGGGATTAATTCTATTCCGATAGTTGCTTTAATGTCAACCTTTATGGGAGCTGTTATTGCACTTCAAACTGCATCAAATATTGATAATCCTTTGTTGCCTGATTATACAGTTGGATACATCACACAATCAAGTACAATTTTGGAATTTTCTCCAACAATCATTTCCTTGATTTTGGCTGGTAAAGTTGGCTCGAATGTAGCCTCTGAGATTGGGACAATGCGCGTTACAGAACAAATTGATGCGCTTGAAATAATGGGTGTTAACTCGTTAACATTTCTAGTTTTACCAAAAATCGTTTCTGCAGTATTTTTCTTTCCAATCCTGGTGATTTTTTCGATGGGACTAAGTCTAATCGGAGGTTGGTTAGCATTGACCTTATCTGGTTTATTAACCACAGAAACCTATATTCTAGGTATTCGTTCCTTTTTTGAAGTTTACAATGTGGTCTATGCATTAACGAAAACAATTGTATTCGGCTTCTTGATTGTTTCTATTGCTTCGTTTTATGGATATTACACAAAAGGAGGAGCATTGGATGTTGGACGTTCTTCAACACAAGCAGTAGTTAGTGGTTCGATTGCAATTTTGATTGCCAATTTTATTCTTACTCAATTGATGTTGCTATGATCGAGATTGTAAACGTCAATAAATCGTTTGGTAGCAAGCAAGTTTTGTTTGATATCAATACATCTTTTGAAAAAGGAAAAGTTAATTTGATTATTGGTCAATCAGGACAAGGGAAATCGGTACTTGCTAAATGCATTGTTGGACTGCATGAAGTGGACAATGGACAGATTTTATTTGATGGAAGAGATTTTTCGTCCATGAATCGTTTGCAACGAAAAGAAATTCGCCAAGAAATCGGAATGCTTTTTCAAGGTTCAGCACTGTTTGATTCAATGACAGTGGAAGAGAATGTCATGTTTCCTTTAACGATGTTTACAAAAATGTCGAAGAAAGAAATGCAAGACCGCGCCGATTTTTGTTTAGATCGCGTAAATCTGGCAGGAACGAATAAATTATTCCCATCAGAATGTTCTGGTGGTATGCAAAAACGTATTGGGATTGCGCGTGCGATTGCGATGAATCCTAAATACTTGTTTTGTGATGAACCCAATTCAGGGTTAGATCCAAAAACGTCAATCGTAATTGATGGTTTGATAAAAGAAATTACGTACGAATACAACATCACGACAGTTGTTATTACGCATGACATGAATTCAGTTATTGAAATTGGTGATAGTGTAATGTTCATTCATCAGGGTAAAAATTGGTGGGAAGGTGATAATAAATCAATTATTACCACTGAAAACCCTGAGATTTTAAACTTTGTTTATGCATCTGAATTTATGAAAGAGATTCGTTCGGTGATGCAGCAAAGAAGACAATAATTCGGATTATTCTTCAGTCAATTTTCTAAGATTTAAACGATTTCCTTGATATTTCCACTTTAGAAATAAGCGATATATCCAAAATGAACTTTTCCGTTGCGCATTAAAATTGGGTTGTCAAATTGTTTTCCAAGTGCATAGGAAATTGAGAAAATTCCAATGTTGGTACCAAAGGAAAAACCAGTTCCAAAACCAAAAGGATGGTCATTGATGTAAGTGCTTGTTGTATTTTCATAAAATGCTTGATCAAAGAATGCAAACAAATGTGAATTACGATCAAGTAAGAATCGGTATTCAATACTCACAATTGAACGTGTTGTTGCGTACAATTCTTCTTCGTTAAATCCTCTAAAACTAGTTTGTCCTCCAAATCGGTAAGCTTCATTTTGATAGATTTCGGGCGCAATATAAAAAGCAGTATTTGTGGCAAAATGAAGTACATTTCTTTTCGAAATTTGAAGAAACCAGTCCAATTGAAAGTTTGCCCTGTATGTGGTTGTTTTTACTTCCGGGATTGTATCAATAGCTAGTTTTTTTCGTGTTCCGATGGCAGCTTCTATAGTAAGTGCGAATCCTTTGGACGGATTTGGAACATAATCCAATTGCCTTCTGAAAAGAGCAATTCCGTAAGCATTTGTCGAAACACTTTTTAGATTAACAAAAGAAGGGTTGTTTTTTCCACCGTCCAATACTGAAGAAGATGCATTTTGATAAAATGCTTTTAAATAGCTTCCGCCTTTGAGAAAATACTGTACGCCAATGGTGCTTTTTAGCTCTAAAAAGGATGTATCCCTTTTGTACAAGTGAAATTGGCCGTCAATACCAAAAGGTGTTTTGAAAAGAAATGGGTAGTTAATCTTTGCGTCAAGTGATTGGGTTTGTGCTTGTATACTTTTCCAATTTAGATTGAGTGATTCTCCTCGTTTTAATATGTTGAGAAGTTTTAAACTTAAATCTCCTGTTAAACTAAGTTTCTTTGAAACGGTATTTGGTTGAAGTCCAACAGCTCCATTTATTGAACTTACTGGAACTGAATTTAAATACAGAAACAATTCAACTCCCTCACGTGTGAATAATAATTCGTGTGGTTTAATTTCCTTGATGAAATTTAATTGTTTGATTTTGGTTGAAACCAGTTGAAGCTTTGATTCATCATAGACATCCCCCATTTTTATATCGAGTAAGCTAGAGATAAATAATTCAGAAATTGAGCTATCTCCTTTCAGGTGGATTTTTGAAAACGTGAATTTATCGCCAAGAATTACATTTAATTTAGCTGACACTGCTTTTTCATTATAAGTTATACTGTCAAAATAAACCTTTACAAAGGGATAGCCATTCTCTGTTGCAGAATTGTAGATGCTTTTTAAAATTCGATTCGTTTCTGTTGGAGTGAAGGGAACATGGGTAAGTGCCTTTTCGTTGATTTTTGATACACGTTTTAGAAATTTCTGTGTTTGCTTGTTTGTGATAAGGTCAATCGATTTGAATTGTTCTCCACATATAAAAGACACGCTCACTTGTTTGTTGGAAAATTGTAAAGAATCGAAGGAGGCTAACAAATAACCTTTTTTAATAGCATACAATTGAAAGTCACGCAAATAATTCACTGCGGTAGCGCTATCCTTGAATGAAGTCGGAACATTCTTTTTTATCGTCTGGTAATCGATTGATTTAAATACAACTAAGTAGTCCTTTTGTGAAAAAGCACTATGAGTCAAAAAAAGTGAAAAAATGAGTAAAAATGTCCGCATCATTATCAAAACGAGTTGGAAATTACTTTATTTCAAAAGATTAATAATGAATTGTGAATAATATTTTTTGGAATTACGGTATAAAATATTGTATTTTCGCACGAACATGAAAGACCTTATTAATAAAAACAAACAACAATGAAGAAAATTTTGACCTTGACACTTGTGGGGATGTTATTGTCACTAGCTATGACAGCTTGTGGATCATCCAAAGGAGGACATTGCGATGCCTATGGAAGCGTAAACCAAGTAGAAAATTCAGATTTAGCGTCTAAATAATCTATCACCCCCTTTAAAAATCAAGGTCATCATTTCGATGGCCTTTTTTTATGAATGAAAGTTTGGTGCAAAAAAAAGACTGGCTTTAAACCAGTCTTTTAACTATTATTTTAACGAAATTATTTTGTTACGTACGAAACATCGTAGCTAACTGCATAGTTAGATGGGAATGCAGGTACTAAAACATAATTTTCAGTTAAGTATTTCTCTGGGCAACTTTCGCATTGCGTCACAACAATTTTATAAACTACTGTCTGATTAGCGTCATCAATTGTTACTGTACGGTCATATGAAGCATTACAGTTTGCTGTAGTTGGATAACATAAAACTGTATAGTTTGTGTAATTGACATTGGTTAGATCCCCTTGATTAATTCTAATCTTAATATCATTAGCATAAGGATGGCCGTTTGTAATTACATAATTTCCACCCATGTTTCCTGTAAGCGACCCAGATGATGGGTAAATTACAACATCGTCAATGACCGCTCCGCTGTTCGTATCATCTCTCTCAACAACGCATTTTTTCTTACAAGCAGTAAAGCCTAAAAACAAAGTGGCTAATAAAAAAAGTGGTAGTATTTGCTTTATGGTTTTCATATAAATAGTGTTTAATAAATTCTGTTCTAATTAAATAGCGGATAAATTTATGATTTTTTACTGAAATGAGAAATTATTTCTTTCTAAGTTCAAAATTTTGTCCCAAATAAACCCGACGAACTTGCTCATCAGCTGCTAATTCTTCTGCTGTACCTGATTTTAAAATGCTCCCTTCAAATAGAAGATAAGCACGATCTGTAATCGATAATGTCTCTTGTACGTTGTGATCAGTAATCAAAATACCAATATTGCGCTTGCGTAACTCAGAAACAATGCTTTGAATGTCTTCCACAGCAATTGGATCAACACCCGCAAATGGCTCATCCAACAAAACAAACTTAGGATTCGTTGCCAATGCACGTGCAATTTCTGTTCTTCGCTTTTCACCTCCAGATAAACGATTACCTAAATTTTTTCGAACATGCGTGAGATGAAATTCTTCCAATAGTTGCTCAAGTTTTTCTTTTCGTTCATCCTTGGTCATGTCAGTCATTTCTAAAATGGCCATGATGTTATCCTCAACACTTAATTTTCGAAAAACAGAAACCTCTTGCGGTAAATACCCAATTCCTAATTGAGATCGTTTGTACATCGGGAAATAGGTAATATCTGTATCATCCAAATAAACGGTTCCTTCATCTGGCTTTACAAGTCCAACAATCATATAAAATGAGGTTGTTTTTCCAGCACCATTTGGACCAAGTAAACCAACAATTTCTCCCTGATTAACTTCGATTGTAACCCCTTTTACAACATCTCTTCCTTTGTAGGATTTTTTAATATGACTGGTGTGTAATTTCACAATACAAATGTAATACTTAAAAGTTTAATGCCCAACGTGCACGAATTCCCAAGGGACTCATTCCAGGATCAAGATGGGTTACTCTCCAAACTAGATCTACACGACCAACTTTGAAAATATTTTCAATTCCAACAGCCAGTTCTGCGTATGGAACATTGCCAAATTGTTTCGTAAAGGATGGTAAAATCATTTCTGAGGAATGTCGAGAGGAAATTGCTCCATAAGTTATTCTTCCCGTGGTAACCAAACGCCATTGCAGTTTTTTGATTAGCGGAATACGATCAAACAACAAACCTTCCCAATGATTTTCAACAAATCCACCAACATATTTGTCGGAAATGAATTCGAAATAATTGAGTTTGTTGAAAGTGGAGGTAAGTAACCAATACGATTGATTTCCTTCGTGAACTTTTAGAAAGGGATAAGCTGTTGTTCCAAAGACATAACCCGCATTGGCACCGTATCGAATGCGGCCCAGTACACCAATTTGGCGACTGTGTTCCATCATGAATTCAATTTTTTGATAGTTGTAATTACCACCAAATAAACCTTTGACACCAAAAATACCCTGAAGCGATAAAATAGGATATTTTGAACCTACACTTGTTCGATCAAATGATCCAGAAATAAACTCTTCGTTTTTTGTCCAACGAATTCGAGCAATGAATTCACTGGAGGTAATTTTCCCTAAGGTGTCATATGTATTTAAACTAGGGTTATATTTAACGTAATTCGCTAATCCTAAGGCCGTGAACTGTTTCCATTCAAATCCACCATATAAAATCAAATCCTTTTTGACATCTTTTTCTAAGTTGATTCCCGCCTTTTGAACCATGGTCAATTTATCCAAAGGTCCAGTTCTGAAAAGAGTTCCAAATGTAGATCCAATTGCCGCAGCGGTTGGCGATTGTCCGATTTGCTCGATATCGTAACGGTAAAAAGTTGTGAGCATACCACGTTTTTTTGGTGTGATATTGTATCGAATATTTGCGCCGTATTTGAATCGTTCATCACCAAACCCATATGCAACCTTACCGCCTAATTCCAATCGTCTTGAAAAATTGTTGGAGGTACGCAAAGCCAGAGCAGTTCTGAGATTCTCAACGGGATTAAAACTAACTAAACTAAATGCACTCCCTAATTCTACTTTCCCGAGTGGGTAATAGCCTGTTGAGGCAAAATAGGTTAGATTTTTCAATGCTTTAAAGAAAGTAACTTCATTGAGAGAATCTATCATATTGTCAATTCCAACCTCTTGTATTGATAAAGGTTCATGCCTATGTGAAATCCAATAGGCATCATCTCTGAATTTTGCACTATCTAGTATTTCGACTGTATTATCCGCTTTATAAAAATCTGCTGGATGATCTTCATTAATCACGAAATCCTTTCGAGTCGACAATTTACGGCCGTAAAAACCATAGACCCCAGTGTTTTTTGTGATTTTTACATCAACAATCATTTTTTCTTTTGTTAACATCCAAACTTCATTCGCAACTTGATCAAAGTGATGTTCGAAGTATAAATCTTGAATGTAATTGATGTTTGCACCAGGAGAGATGTTTGCACTAATTTGTTTTACCGCGTAAGTTGTATCGTGGATCCACATTTCACCTTCAAAGGTAGCGTCACCAGTTCGTTTCGGTTTGAATCTTAATTTATAGCACCATTGATTATCGATAAATGCCGAATCCTCTAAATAAAAACGATAATAACTGCGTGCGAAATTGGATACTGGACTGACAAATGATTTGTTAAAAAGATTTATTGTGTTGTCATAAACATTAATATCCAAATACATATCACCTAAAAATTGATTCATTTGAAGATTGTCGATACCGGTAATACGTGTAGCACTCACAATCTCTTTTCTTTTTTTAGGATTGTTTTTAAAATAGAATTTGGAAATTGATTCACTTAAAATGACAGGAAGATAATTTGTTCCATTGTCACTTGAATCTAAGTATTCCATAACTAAATCTAAGCGTTTGACGATATCACGATCAGTGAATTTGTCGCCAATATTGTTTAGATCAAGTTGAATTTTATTGTAAAGTTCGTATTCATAGGAAAGCAATTTTTCCTTGTTATTTATGTACTTGTTCGCAATAACTCGTTTGTGTAATGTTGTTGACGGAAATTCATCTGGAGGAAGCACTTTTACTTCGTCCATTTCGGTCACGCTATTTGTCATTCGAACAATAATTTCTTGTTCTTGATCTTTGATGATTTTATAGGTGTACGTCATGTACCCAACGGATGAAAACACGAGGGAGTCAGTTGCGTAATACGTTTCAATGTAAAATTGTCCTAATGTATCAGTTAATGTTCCAATTTTTGAGTTTTGAAATTGAACCTTTACGAAAGGCATTGGCTGATTATTTACTGCGTCCCAAACCATCCCTTTCACCTTTGTTTGTTGACCAAATGAGGCAAGAGAAATGAAAATAAGAAGGAGAAGAGTGTACTTTTTCATGTATGTTCAGTCCCACTAAATTAATCAAATTGATTATTCGACTTATTTAACGACACTGTCTTTTTTCATATTCTTTTCAACACGCTTAGATACAACAATGCCGACTTCATATAAAATGATGATTGGAATTGACACCAAAATTTGTGATAAAACGTCTGGAGGTGTGATTGCAGCAGATAAAATTAATACACCTACTATAGCATGTTTTCTATACTTTTTTAAGAAAGCAGAAGTGATTACTCCCAGTTTAGTAAACAAATAAGTCACGACTGGCAATAAGAACAGTAATCCAGAATAAAAAACAGTGGACAAAATGGTGCTCAAATAAGAACTAATCGTGAAATCATTTTTAATTTCATTCGATATTTGATATGCACCAAAAAATTGAACAGTTAATGGAGCAATTACAAAATAACCAAATAGAATACCGAAGAAAAAAAGCATACTAACGTAAAACACAATGCCTTTCACAACAGTTTTTTCCTTTTGTTTAAGTCCTGGTTTTACGAACGCCCATAATTGATAAAAAATAAACGGGAAAGAAATAACAATTCCACCCATTATACTCATCATCATGGCATAACTAAACTGTCCAGACATGGTAGTACTTTGAAAGCTAACTGGAATTTCACCAACGCATACATTCAGGTATTTACAGAAAACACGGAATGTTATAAAGTCTTCTTCCTTCATTGAAAGAAAGAAATAGCGCATGATCCAATCTTGGTTCCAAAACAAGACGGTTGCAACAACGATAATTGAAATAGAAATACGCACTAATCGCCATCTCAATTCCTCAAGATGCTGCAAAAATGACATATTTTTTTCTTCACTCATACCGTTTGCAAAAGTAATCATTCGAAGTTAATCTGAATGCATTTTGCGTTTATAGCGTTAATTTTTTTATTCGTCTTATTTTTTGGTTATTAATGAACAGATTAATATAAAAATGTTTCTAAATGCTTAAATTCGTGCTACTTTTTTATTAACTTAGGAAAAGTATTCTAAATACCAATTGATGGCAGATAACGATCTTAAAGTTGCACTTCGCAAATATTTTGGATTCGATAGCTTTAAAGGGAAACAAGAAAGTATTATAACAAATGTCTTAGAAGGAAACAATTCATTTGTTATAATGCCAACTGGTGGTGGTAAATCAATGTGTTACCAACTTCCAGCCTTGTTAAAAGAAGGGACAGCTATAGTCGTTTCACCTTTAATTGCGTTGATGAAAAATCAGGTGGATGCAATTCGAAATGTGAGCGATAATGAAGCAGTGGCTCATTTCATGAATTCCTCTTTGACCAAAACGGAAATTACCAAGGTGAAGCAGGATATTCAGGATGGCAAAACAAAATTATTATATGTTGCGCCTGAATCACTCACAAAACAAGAGAACATTGATTTTTTAACGTCGGTCAATATTTCATTTTTTGCAATTGATGAGGCTCATTGTATTTCTGAGTGGGGACATGATTTCAGACCTGAATACAGAAGACTAAGAGAGATTTTTGAGAAAATTTCAAATGTTCCAATTATTGCCTTAACCGCAACAGCTACACCAAAGGTTCAATATGATATTCAAAAGAACTTGAACATGTTGGATGCTGTAGTTTTCAAATCATCTTTCAACCGAGATAATTTATATTACGAGATTCGCCCGAAACGTGAAGTTGAAAAGCAAATCATTCGATACATACGCACGAAAGAAGGTAAAAGCGGTATTATCTATTGTTTAAGCAGAAAAAAGGTTGAAGAATTAGCTGAACTGTTGCAAGTCAATGGAATTAATGCCTTAGCATATCATGCAGGATTGGATGCGCACACACGAGCGAAACATCAGGATATGTTCCTTATGGAAGAAGCAGATGTAATTGTTGCAACAATTGCGTTTGGAATGGGAATTGACAAGCCAGATGTGCGTTATGTGATTCACCATGATATTCCGAAATCATTGGAAAGTTATTACCAGGAAACTGGACGCGCAGGACGCGATGGAGGAGAAGGTGAGTGTGTTGCTTTTTATAGTTACAAAGACATTGAAAAATTAGAAAAGTTCTTACAAGGCAAGCCAGTTGCTGAACAAGAAATTGGCAAACAGCTCTTAAGTGAAATCGTGTCGTATGCAGAAACTTCTGTTTGTCGCCGTAAGTTTATTCTTCATTATTTTGGGGAGACGTTCGATGAAAAAGGATGTAATGAATACTGTGACAATTGTAAACACCCGAAAGAGCGACGTGAAGGAAAGGAATTCGTTTTAATGTTGTTGAATGCTGTGCAAGATTTGCAAGAAATGCAAAAAGCAAAACATTATTGCGCTTATTTATCAGGAAATGTAACGTCTGACATTAAAAGTTATAAGCATAATTTGCTTCCTGGTTTTGGATGTGGAAAAGAGCGTGATGAGCATTTTTGGAATGCCGTAATTCGCCAGGTGATTGTTGCAGGCCTTGTATACAAGGACATTGAAACCTATGGAACTTTAAAACTTTCAGATGAAGGTAAAGCTTTTCTTGCCAATCCTCAGTCGTTTAGTTTGATTAAAGAACATGATTTCTCTAATACTGATGACGATGATGCCGGAATAAACGTAGGTGGAAAAGGAGGAGCATTTGATGATGTTTTGTATGATCTTTTGGTTGATTTACGCAAATCGATTTCGAAACAAAAGAACATTCCACCTTTTGTGATTTTCCAAGAGCCATCGCTAAAGGATATGTGTTTTCAATATCCGATCACAATGGATGAATTGACAAACATACAAGGTGTTGGTACCGGAAAAGCTTCTCGCTATGGGGCACCTTTTTTAGCGCTAATCCAAAAATATGTTGAGGAAAATGACATCGAACGTCCTCAAGATATGGTCGTTAAATCGTTAGTCAACAAATCTGGCTTAAAAGTTCAATTGATTCAAAATATAGATCGTAAACTTCCATTGGAAGATATTGGTCGTGCACAAGGCAAATCAATAGATGAGGTAATTGAAGAAATTGAAGCAATTGTTTCTTCCGGAACACGTGTCAATATCAATTATTACATCGATGATATTCTAGATGCGGATAACCAAGAGGAAATATATGAGTATTTCTCCGAAGCAGAAACGGATGAAATCGCACAAGCATACGAAGAATTTGATGGGGATTACACTGAAGAAGAACTTCGTTTAATGCGCATAAAATTTATGAGTGAGATGGCAAATTAATGCCGTCTCATTTTTTCTTCTTAAAAATAAAGTTATGTACGCGACTGACGTTATCACTAAATTCTAGTTGTAAGTCAGTATTGGTTGATACTAAGATTCGGTACTTAATTGTATCGATTGGAAGATTGGAAGAATTCATTTTTATCACATACATGTAACGGCCTTTATCAATCATTTCAATTCTGCCGATTTCGTAAAAATATCCTGATTCAGCATCAAACGAATAAGTAACGTTGGATGAGTAAAGTGAATTTTCTTTAAAATGATCAACACTTGTAAAGTTCATTTCGCCTGAAACACTCGCATAAAAATTAAGTCCATTTGCTTCTGTTCGCTTGTAACTTATAATTTCCCATGTTCCATCTATTTTTTTTTGTGCGCTTTTTTCTTTGTCGCATGAAATAACAAGAATAGGAAAAAGCAAGAAAATGAAAATTCTATTTAACATAAGCTATTCGATTTTATATGTGCTAAAAAAATTGCCTTGAGAGTTTTATTCTAAATACACAAAAAAAATAATCGTCAAAATGCAGCTAGACACATTAGTTGAGTTCCAATCTTTAATGCTTGATTATCAATATTAAAACGTGGATGATGAACACCATAAGTTATGCCTTCTGCTTCATTTCTGACACCAAGTCTGAAAAAACAAACAGGAACTTCATGTGAATAAAATGCAAAATCTTCAGATGTTAATCGAATAGGTAGTTCTTCCACCAAATCCTGTCCAAGAAAGGAAATTGCCTTTTCACGGATTTTTCCTGTGACACCTGGATCATTTTCCAAATAAGGATATCCTTTGCTAATTTCTAATTCGACAGTTGCGCCGCTGCTTTCTGCGATAAGTTTTATTTGTTTTTCAATTAATTCTAATGCTTCTGCTCGCCAGTCCTCATTCATGGTGCGAAATGTTCCTTTCAAATGAGCTTTTGACGGAATAATATTGGTAGCACCAAGCGCTTCAAAATGTCCAAAAGAAAGTACACATGGAATTTTTGGATCACATTTTCTGCTCACAATTTGTTGCAATTGGGTAACGATATTGGCACCAATCATAATTGGATCAATACATTGATTAGGAGTAGCACCGTGTCCGCCTTTACCGTTAATGGTCAAATGAATTTCATCGCAAGAAGCCATGTAAATTCCATCTTTAAAACCAACTTTTCCCACTTCCATATCAGGAAATACATGTAAAGCAACCATCTCAGAAACAGGAGGGTTTTCTAACACACCATCCTTTAACATCAGCGTTGCTCCACCTGGATTTTTTTCTTCGCCGGGTTGAAATATCAATTTAACTGGTGCAGGAAGTTCATTTCGTAATTCGTGAATTAATTCTGCCGCACCCAACAGAATTGCTGTATGAACGTCATGTCCGCACGCATGCATTATTCCATCGTTTTTTGATTTACAAGCGATATCGTTCTCTTCGTGAATTGGTAAAGCGTCTAAGTCAGCTCGAAGTCCAATGCATTTCATTTCAGTCGTGTGATGATCAGCCCTAATGATTCCTACAATACCTGTGGTTCCAATACCAGTTTGGTGCTCAATCCCCAATTTTGTTAAAATGGAAGAAACGTATTCCATGGTTTTGAATTCCTGGTATGATAATTCAGGATGCATGTGCATGTGTTCACGGTAGGCAATTACTTTTTCGAAAATTGCTTCCGACTTTTCACGAATTAAATGATGAAGTGCTGTTTTCATTGGTCTAAAAGTAAAACAATTCGTGGAATTACTCAATCATTAAATTACAACCTCGAATATCAGAATTATCAAATCGTCCAAGCAATTGAAATTTATTGTCCACAATTTTCCCTAAATCTTGCGTAGCAATAAAGCTGCAGCTGTAAATATTTGCTAGATCAATTACATTTATTCCACCTGTTTTTCCGTCTGATACATAGCTCAAAGGATCATTTGTGTCACGAATCAAAATTTTCATCCAAGCGGGTTGCGTAAAATAACCATCCTTATTGCTGTAGGCTTGAGATAATAGTTCGGTCATTCCGTATTCTGAACTAACGTACGGAACTTTTAATCCAAACATTAATTCTTGATGAAGTTCTTCTTTTGTTAATTCTGCGCGTCTTCCTTTCATTCCACCCGTTTCAATTATAAGGGCATGTGAAAGGTCGGTTCCCTTTTCTGCTAAGTCGAGAAGTGCATAGGAAACGCCGAAAATCACAACTTTTTTCCCTGAAGAAAGTGCTTTATTATAGATCGATAGTACGTTCTCTAAGTCTTTCAACATAAATCCTGAAAGCTTCGATTGACTCAACTGAATCAATTTGTCAACCATGTAAACAAGACTCGAACTTCCCTGTTCGATATAATTTGGTAATAGTCCAAGAATTACTTGCTCTTCAGGATTTCCAATGTATTTTCGATAGGTTGCCTCAAATGATTTTTCATAGATAGAAGCTGAATGAATCAAATGCTTACTACGTGTTGAATCTGTTGTCCCACTGCTTAGAAATGTTAACTCAACATTTTCTGAATCACACGAAATGACTGAATGCGTTTTGAAAAACCCGATGGGTAAAAAAGGGATTTCTTCTAATGTTATCGGATTTGATTTTCCAATGGAATTAACAAAAGATCGATAAATAGAATTGTGCTGGTATTGAAAGTTAAAAACCTCAAGTGCCGTCTTTTCAAACGATTCATCAGAATGGATAGAAAATACCCGATCGATCAATTCCATAAATTAATGTGCAATTTCTTGAATTTCTTCTGGGTTGTGTTTGT
>JACCDQ010332025.1_pt1 | contig 13358 bp, 13 predicted proteins | sample 7446031 | NCBI WGS metagenome assembly JACCDQ01 (sample SAMN15323442, study PRJNA562643) | freshwater metagenome | isolation source: river surface water | place: USA:Blue River Watershed | collected 2017-08-17 | reverse complement strand
TCTTCGGCGTGGGCAACTGCGCCGCTGAAGGCGGCGAATACGGCGCTGGCGAGAATCAGTTTTTTCATTGGCTTTTCCTTAGTATTGGGTGGTTATCTGGAACACCTGCCTCACGACGAACGTGTATGCCAAAAGCAATAAAGCAGGACGTGTGCCAACTGCGAGCCGAAGAAACACTTGCCATTCCGGCTAATTGAGCTAGGATCTGCGCTCCAATCCCGCAGCCCAGCCTGTTGAAACGCACCACCGCTGGGCGCATGCCTTAAAGTGGTGCACCTATCCTAAGCCAGCCATGAACCCGAAACCGAGTTTTCTTAATGAACTGCAAGACCGCATCCATCAGGTGCTTCAGCAGTCACCGGCCAAGGACATCGAGAAAAACCTGCGCGCCATGCTGAACCAGGGGTTTTCAAAGCTCGATCTGCTGACCCGCGAGGAATTCGAGATCCAGACTGAGGTACTGGCCCGCACCCGCGCGAAGCTGGAAGCACTGGAACAGCGCGTGGCCGAACTCGAAGCGCGTCTGAAAGACTGATCCCCGCGTGGGGCTGGCCGTCCTCAGGAGCCGCGCACTGGCGGGCGTGGAAGCGCCCGGGGTCACGGTCGAGGTTCACATCGCCAACGGACTGCCCACATTTACGATAGTCGGACTCGCCGATACCGAAGTCCGCGAATCCCGCGACCGGGTGCGCGCTGCGCTGCGCAATTCGGGGTTTGAATTCCCGGCCGGCCACATCACCGTCAATCTGGCACCTGCCGACCTGCCGAAAGAGTCGGGACGCTTCGATCTGCCGATTGCGCTGGGCATACTGGCAGCCTCCGGCCAGATGCCGGGCGACGCATTGGACCACTACGAATTCGCCGGCGAGCTGTCGCTGTCCGGTCAACTGCGCCCGATCCGCGCGGCGCTCGCAATGAGCGTGGCCATGCAGCGCAGCGGGCAGGAATCACGGCGTGCACTGATCCTGCCGCGCGCCAACGCGGCCGAAGCGGCGCTGGTACCGGGCGCGCGCATCCTGCCGGCCGATTCCCTGCTTCAGGTTTTTTCGCATTTCGCTGCGGCCGACCGCGACGCACGGCTGGCCGAGGCCGCGCCTGCCGCTGCCGTGCTGCGCACTGACGTCCCTGACTTCGCCGATGTTCGCGGCCAGCCGCAGGCCAGGCGCGCGCTCGAAATCGCGGCGGCCGGGTCGCACAGCCTGCTGATGGTCGGGCCGCCGGGCTCGGGAAAATCGATGCTGGCCGCCCGCCTGCCGGGCATATTGCCGCCGATGACAGACGACGAGGCGCTGGCCAGCGCTGCGCTGCAGTCGATCGCAGGCAGCTTTTCCGCAGCGCGCTGGCGGCAGCGGCCGTTTCGCGCCCCGCACCATACGGCATCGGCGGTGGCCCTGGTCGGTGGCAGCGGCGTGCCGCGACCGGGCGAGATCTCGCTGGCGCATCACGGTGTGCTGTTCCTCGATGAACTGCCCGAGTTCGACCGCAAGGTGCTGGAAGTGCTGCGGGAGCCGCTGGAGTCCGGCCAGATCACGATCTCTCGCGCTGCTCGGCAGACTGAGTTTCCATGCCGCTTCCAGCTGGTGGCGGCGATGAATCCCTGTCCCTGCGGCTACCTCGGCCATACGCGGCGCGAGTGCCGCTGCACGCCTGACGCCATCGCACGCTACCAGGGCCGGATCTCCGGCCCGCTGCTCGATCGCATCGACATGCAACTGATCGTGCCGGCGATGACGGCCGATGCCATGCTGGCGCCTGCCGATGGCGAAAGCTCGGCCGCAATCGCAATGCGTGTCGCCGCAGCCCGTACCCGGCAGCTCGAGCGGCAACAGAAGCCGAATGCGCTGCTGTCGGCGGGCGAGATAGAAACGGTTTGCCAGCGCTCGCCCGAAGCCGACGCGCTGCTGCGCCGTGCGATCGAGAAGCTGCACTGGTCGGCGCGTGCCTGCCATCGCGTGCTGAAGCTGGCACGCACGATCTCCGACCTTGCCGGCACCGCTTTGATCGAAGCAGCACATGCCGCCGAAGCGATCCAGTACCGGCGCGCATTGCAACCGACGCAGGACCATTGACAGGGCCTGCTGATCAACGGCCTCGCCACGAGGGCTGTTAACATCGGCGCATGCCAATCACCAGACAACTATTCCATCGCGCCGCGCTGGCGGCCTTTCTCTGCATTGAGCTCGCCGCCTGCAGTCCGTCACTGAACTGGCGCGAAGTGCGCGGCAACGACGCTCCCTACAGCGTGCTGCTGCCGGCCAAGCCGTCGTCGTTCTCGCGCACGGTCGACCTGAATGGCCTGAAGGTGGAGATGAGTATGACCGGCGCCGAGGTCGACGACATGAATTTCGTGGTGGCCAGCGCGCGCATACCGGACGCTGCACAGCGCGAGGGTGCTCTGGCGACGATGCAGCAGGCGATGCTGCGCAATATCGGCGCCGAGCGTCACACCGACAAGAAAGTGATGCTCGATGGCGGCATCCCGGCGACCGAAATCGAAGCCAGCGGCCGCGCCGCGCGCGACGGTCGGCCGCTGCTGCTGCGCGCACGCTTTGCGATCCATGGCGAACGCGTGTACCAGGCCGTGGCGCTGGGCCCAAGCGCGCAGCTGTCGCCGGATACGGCCGATACCTTCCTTTCCTCGTTCAAGCCGCGCTGAGATGGGCGACGCGGTCACTCTGCAAGGCCGGACGGCGCTGCGTGTGGTCGGCGTGTTCGCTGCCGCGTATTTCCTGTCGTATGCGCTGCGCGCGATCAATGCCGTGATCGCGCCTGCGCTGACCTCGGACCTGCAGCTGTCGAACGCGGACCTGGGCTTGCTGTCGTCGGCCTACTTTGTCGGCTTCGGCAGCATGCAGCTGCCGATCGGCATCTGGCTGGATCGCTACGGCTCGCGTCGCACCGAATCCGCGCTGCTACTGTTCGGCGCGCTGGGCGCGGCGATCTTCGCGTCGAGTTCGACGCTGGCCGGATTGTGGGTCGGTCGCGCCCTGATCGGTGTCGGCGTGTCAGCCTGCCTGATGGCCTCGCTGAAAGCCTATCGCATGTGGTTCGCGCCCGAACGGCAGAGCCAGCTCGGCAGCTGGATGCTGGTGGTCGGCACGCTCGGCGCCTTGTCATCAACCGTGCCGGTTGCGCTGCTATTGCCGCTGGTCGGATGGCGCAGCATTTTCTGGGGCATCGCGGCCGCGCTGATGGGCACGTCGCTGCTGCTGTTCACGCGGCTGAAAGCCGTCGAACTGGCAATGGCGCCGCACGCGCCTGCCGCACAGAGCGGTACGACCGGCCCGGGTTATCTCGCGATCTTCCGCGATCCTTATTTTCGTCGCATGGCCCTGCTCGGCGCGGTCCACCAGGGCGGCTTCATGGCCATGCAATCGTTGTGGGCAGGCCCCTGGATGGTGACCGTGCTCGGCCTGTCGGCCGAACGTACGGCGCAAGTACTGTTTGTCTTCAATTTCTGCCTGATGCTGTCCTACCTCGGGCTGTCGTGGTGGGCGCCGCGCCATGTGTCTTATGGACAGCGTCCCGGGCTGCCGGTGCTGCGCGTGGTCGCGACCGGCCTGGCCTTGTCGCTGTGCGCGCAGGTACTGATCGTGCTGCTGCCGTATGCATGGAGCTGGGTGCTGTGGATCGCGTTTGCCGTCTTCGTGACCGTGACCACGCTCGCGCAAATGCACGTCAGCCTCGCGTTCCCGCCGGCGCTGGCTGGGCGCGCCAACAGCGCATTCAATCTCGCGCTTTTCATCGGAGCGTTCTCGGTGCAATGGGGTATCGGCCTGCTGATCGACCTGTTCGCCTCGCTCGGGGCAGACAGCTCGTCGGCTATGCGCATGGCCGTGGCCTGCTACCTGCTCATGCAGTTGCTCGCACTGCTGTTCTTCATCGGAAAGAGGACTTGCAATGCGCCTGAGCCAGGACTGTCCGTCGCATGATCACGCCCCGCCGCAACGCAAACCGGCGTGCTATGTTTGGCGCATCCGATTATGTATGACGAGGTTCGCCATGTTGGTCACTTTCAAATCCAAAGCCGCTGCTGAAGTACTGATGTACTCGACGCACGCAAAGCCCATCCTCGATCTGCTCGGCAAAGATGTCGAGCGCGGCGTGATCACTGCCGAGGAAACCGGCGAGGCGATACGGCGTATCGAATCCGAGATCGTCGCCCGCAAGGAGGCAGAGTCCGAGCACGATGCCCGTCATGCCGAAACTCGTGATGACGATGGCGAGCGTACACGCGGCGATTACGTGAGCTTCGGCACGCGTGCTTATCCGCTGCTGGAAATGCTGCGCGCTGCCCATCGCGAGGATGCGTTCGTGATGTGGGGCGTTTAATTGAAGCCTGAACCCTTGGGTCATCAGCGCGCCGGTCGCCCGGCCACGGATTCGCTCGCGTTCGCACTGTCGGGCGCAGCGCGTGCACTGGCTGCGGTCGAGGCCGGGCAGGCGCTGCCTCGCGCGCTGGCTGACGCCTTCAAGACGACGGCCGCACCTGCGAGCGCACGCGGCGCGATTCAGGATCTCGCCTACCGCAGCATGCGCCGCTGGGGCACTGCGCGGGTGCTGCTACGCGAACTGACCGACAAGCCGCCGACGCCACCGGCCCTGCGGGCGCTGCTGTGCTGCGCGCTCGCGCTGCTGTCGGACGATACACCGGCCTATGCAGAGCACACGCTGGTTGACCAGGCAGTCGAAGCCTGCGGCGCCGATCGCTCGCTCGTTCGGGCAAAGGGCCTGGTGAACGCGGTGCTGCGTCGCTTCCTTCGCGAGCGTACCGCGCTGTTGTCACGCCTGCTTCGCGATGAAGAGGCCCGTTTCAACTATCCGCACTGGTGGATCGCTGCCATGCGCGCCGCCTGGCCGGACGATTGGGAAGCCGTGCTCGAGGCCGGCAACCGGCAGCCGCCGCTGGTCTTGCGCGTCAATCTTCGCAAGACCAGCGTAGCTGACTATCTCGCGCGGCTGGCTGGCGCCGGCATCGAGGCGGTGCCGCTCGGCGTTCAGGGCATCAAGCTCGCACGGCCCATGCCGGTGGCGCAGATCCCCGGCTTCACGGAGGGCTTTGCGTCGGTGCAGGACGCGGCGGCGCAGCTGGCAGCGCCGCTGCTTGACCTGCGCGACGGCCTGCATGTACTGGACGCCTGCGCGGCCCCCGGCGGCAAAACCGGCCACATGCTGGAAACGGCGGCGCTCGACCTGCTCGCACTCGACCAGGATGCCGAGCGTCTGCAGCGGGTGCGCGAGAACCTGCTGCGCCTGTCGCTGGATGCGCGGCTTCAGCAGGGCGATGCCGGCAAACGCGACTGGTGGGATGGCCGGCTCTTCGATCGCATCCTGGCCGACGTGCCCTGCACGGCGTCGGGAATCGTGCGGCGGCACCCGGATATCCGCTGGCTGCGCCGGCCGGACGACAGCGAGCAGCTGGCCCGGCTGTCGGCGTCAATTCTCGACAATCTGTGGGGCATGCTGAAGCCTGGCGGGCGCCTGCTGCTGGCGACCTGCTCACTGTGGCCGGAGGAGTCGGAGCGCCAGGCCAGCGCCTTCACCGCGCGCCATCGCGCGACACGGCTGCCCGCGCCGGGACAATTGCTGCCGATCGCAAGCGAGAATTGCGACCAGGACGGGCTGTTCTACGCGCTATGGGAAAAACCCCCGGTTTGATACTATCGCTCAAACTTTTTCCCTGGGGCACCGCCCCTGTCATTGCGCGTGATTCGCCGTCTTTTCCTTGGATGCTGGCTGTTGCTGACGCTGGCCTTCGCCGTATTGCCGGCGCGGGCCGCGGACGGCATCGACCTGGTCGATGCGTCGCTCGAAGCGACCGATGACGGCTACCTGCTGTCGTCGAGCTATTCGGTCGAACTGAGCCGCTCGCTGGAAGACGCGCTGATGCGCGGCGTTCCGCTGTATTTCACGCTGCAGGCCGAGGTTACGCGCGCGCGCTGGTACTGGTTTGACGAAGTCGCCATTCGCGCCGAGCGAAAGATACGGCTCTCGTACAACGTGCTGACCCGTCAATACCGTGCATCGGTCGATGGCAGCCTGCAGCGCAGCTTTTCGCGGCTCGATGACATGCTGTCATTGCTGCGACGGCCGGGTCGCTGGCTGATCGGCGAGCCGGGCGCGCTCGACCGCAATGCCACTTACACGGTGGCGGTCCAGCTGGCGCTTGACGTGTCCGCCCTGCCGAAGCCGATACAGGTCAGCGCGCTGGCCAGCGGCGAATGGCATGTGTCATCCGGCTGGCACCGTTTCAGTTATCGCACTGACAGCAAATGAGGCGCGCACTTCGCTATCTGCTGCTGGTATCGGCGCTGGCCGTTGGCGGGCTGCTATTGCTGCTTGCCGCTGCCAGCGGCAATTCGCATTTGTTCGACGAATACTATTCGTGGATCCTCGGCGCCAATATCGTGGTCGGCGTCGGACTGTTCGTGGTGGTCTGCCTGCTGCTTAGCCGGCTCTACAGCCGGTTCCGGAAACGCCGGTTCGGCTCGCGGTTGATGGCCCGCATGGTGCTGATGTTTGCGCTGATGGGCATCCTGCCCGGCATCGTTATCTACATGGTATCGGTACAGTTTGTATCCCGATCGATCGAGTCATGGTTCAACGTTCAGGTCGAGAAGGCGCTGGATTCCGGCCTGACCCTTGGCCGGGCGGCGCTGGACTCATCACTGAAGGACCTGCACCTGAAGGCCAGGGGCGTCGCCAACGAGCTGGCCGAAATGTCGGATTCGCTGATCGTCGCGCGCCTGCAGCGCATTGCCGAGCACAACCAGCTGGCCGAAGCGATGGTGGTCACTACAGGCGGCAATGTAATCGCCAGTACCAATACACGCGTCACATCGCTGCTTCCCGACCTGCCGACTCCGTCCATGCTTGCCCGGGCGCGCTCGCTTGAAGGCTATGGCGCCATCGATGGCGTGCCGGGCGAGGCATCTTCCCCGGCATCCGAGCGCCTGCGGCTGAGGGTGATCGTCGCCATCAAGGGCGATGGTTCGTTGCAGAATCTGCATGCACAGACACGCTACCTTCAAATCCTGCAGCCGGCACCGGAGCAGCTGGCGGCCAATGCAGAGGCATTGCGTATCGCTTACGGGGAATACCAGGAACGCTCGCTGGCGCGGGTTGGGCTGCGCAAGTTCTATCTGGTCACCCTCACGCTCGTACTGCTGCTGGCAGTGTTCGCAGCACTGGTCAGCGCGTTTCTGCTTGCCAGCGATTTTGCACAACCGCTGCTGCTGCTGGCCGAAGGCACGAAGGCGGTCGCCGAAGGCAATCTCTCACCCCGCCCCATCGTCGCGACAGCTGACGAACTGGGCACACTGACGCAATCGTTCAACACCATGACGATGCAGCTGGCCGATGCGCGCGAGGCGGTGGAGCGCAACCGGCGCGCGCTGGAAGACGCGAAAGCCTATCTCGAATCGGTGCTGGCGAATATGTCGGCCGGCGTGATGGTGTTCGACGAACAATGGCGGCTGGTGACTTTCAATGCGTCGGCCGGCCGCATCCTGCGAGTGGACCTGATGCCTTCCCTCGGGCAGGCGTTCGCTGCGATTGATGCGTTGTCCGCGTTTGGCGAACCCGTCATGCGTGCGTTCAGTCGTCAGCATGCGCAGTCTGCCGGTGACAGCAACAGTGCCGAGGCTCAGCATTGGCAACAGCAGATCGAGATTCCGCGTCGTGCAGCTGCCGAGGACAGCGACGGTGAAATCACCTTGCTGGCGCGAGGCTCCCATCTCCCGGTCGGTTCAGGCACGGGCTATGTCGTGGTCTTCGACGATATTTCCGACGTGATTTCCGGGCAGCGCTCGATTGCCTGGGCCGAAGTGGCAAGGCGGCTTGCGCATGAAATCAAGAATCCGCTCACGCCGATTCAGCTTTCGGCTGAAAGGCTGCAGATGAAGCTGCAGGCCAAGCTCGAAGGTCCGGATGCGGCGCTGCTGGAACGAGGGACGAACACTATCGTGAACCAAGTGGTTGCGATGCAGCAGATGGTCGACAACTTCCGAGACTACGCAAAGACGCCGCCCCCGTCGCTGCAGCCGCTGGATTTGAATGCCTTGGTGGCCGAAATTCTCGACTTGTATGGCAGTGGTGAATTTTCGGACGCGCTGCACGCAAATCTGCAGCCTGATTTGCCGCACGTGCTCGGTGATGCAACCCAAATGCGACAGGTGGTACATAACCTCTTGCAAAATGCACAACAAGCGGTTGCCGAAGTGGCTCGATTAGGACGGGCGCCGGAGATTGTCGTCAGCACGGAATCGATTCGCTATCCGGATGCGGACGGTATCCCGCAGACGGCGGTTCGACTGATGGTGGCAGACAACGGCGCTGGCTTCGATGCCAAGGTGATGAGTCGCGCGTTCGAGCCTTATGTGACTTCAAAGCCGAAAGGTACCGGGCTGGGCTTGCCGGTGGTTAAGAAGATCATCGAAGAGCACGGCGGCCGCATTGAGTTGCAGAACCGCAAGGATAGCTCGGGCGCCAAGGTACTGATTTTATTGATGAAATTGGCATCCTGAGCTGTTTGACAGACGTCATTGCAAAAATTACAATTTTGGCAACGCAAAGCTGTTGCGAACTGATTAAGAGGCGTGTCCATGGCAAACATTCTGGTCGTTGACGATGAAATGGGGATTCGCGAACTACTGTCCGAGATCTTGGGCGATGAGGGGCACGTGGTCACGACCGCGGAAGATGCAAACGAAGCGCGGGAATTGCGAATGTCGAGCAATCCGGATCTGGTACTGCTCGACATCTGGATGCCGGACACCGACGGCGTGACCTTGCTGAAAGAGTGGCAGCGCGATGGCTTGTTGACCGTGCCAGTGATCATGATGTCAGGTCACGCGACCATCGATACCGCAGTCGAGGCGACTCGCATCGGCGCAATGAATTTCCTCGAAAAGCCGATTTCCCTGCAAAAATTGCTGCGCACCGTGCAGCAAGGGTTGGCGCGCGGACAAGAGGGCGCTAAAGGCACAATGGTTGCACCCGCAAACCGGCCTTTGCTCAGTCAGGAAAAGATTTCGCTGGTGCCGCAACTCCAGCAGGTCAATGGTTTTCACAGTTCGCCTCCCGGCTTGCCGGTACCTACCCAATCACACGGCGACAGTGAATTCCGCGTATCGTTTGAACTTCCGTTGCGCGAAGCACGTGACGCGTTCGAGCGGGCCTACTTCGAGCACCATCTGGTGCGCGAGGGTGGAAGCATGACCCGGGTAGCAGAACGCACCGGCCTGGAACGCACGCATCTGTACCGCAAACTCAAACAGCTTGGTGTCGATACCGGGCGAAGCCACGCAAAGAAAGCCGGATGACCGTTCTCACTCTCGTTCATGGCGGGAACCGCCTTGCGCGCGAGCGTGCAATCGCTGCCGCCTTGCAGCGCGGACGAGATAACGTAGCCATTGTCGAAGGACTGGCTTCGAGCGAAAGCCCGCTGGACGCCTTGGCTTCAGCCAACGAAGTACGACTGTTCCGGGTAGCGGCCGGATGCCCGTGCTGCAGCGGCAACCTGACCATGCGTGTCACATTGAACCGGGCACTGCGGCGGTCGCCCGCGCACCTTTATTTGAGCCTTGCCGATACTGCCCATAAAGCCGGCGTACTGAACTTCCTTCAGGAAGATCAGTACCGTTCCTTGCTGGAGTTCGGTGGCGAAGTCGATTGCAGATAAAACCAGGTCGGGCACAGGTTTTGCAACTCCTGCTATTGAAATCCCGGGCGGCAGCGCCATTTGCAGGAGCAAGGAAGTGATATTCCGCGCATCATCCGAAGGAGCCAGCATGAACCTGATCTACAACAGCGAGCATTACAGCGTTGTCGAGTTCGGCGCGGAGGCCGGCCTCGAAGCCATGCGCTTTGGCGGCTACGAGATCCTCGACAAACCGGCGCGCCGCGAAATTTTTATCGCCGGCCCACTCGCGGAGGCATTCCGCCAGCATGTTCGCGAACTGATCGCGAGCGAGCCAACGATGGAAGAAATCGACGAGTTCCTGGGCAGCTACGGCTCGCTGATGGCGCAGCCGATGATTCTGCATTAAGCTGGCGGCCCGCGCCGGCCAGACAGGCGCCCACTGTCGCCGCATGCCCGCCCTGGCGGGCATGTCCGTTTTCAGATGCATGCAAACTCCCGCTTCGTCAGCAGCAACCAGGATGGCATCCATCCTCAGCTGGAAGAAACCCTGCGCCGACACGCCGCATCGTCTTTCCTGAAACCGATTTCGGAACCAAGCCGCATCGCATTCGAGCAGGGAATCGCCGCCTGGCGAGCGCACGGCGGCTCGCTGATCCTCGATGCAGGCTGCGGCGTCGGACTGTCGACGCGCCGGCTGGCCGCGCAATTCCCAAAGTCGTTCGTGATGGGTGTCGACCAGTCCAGCGACCGACTTCAGCGCGCCGTTCGCTGGGCAGGTCAACCGCCGTCGAACTTCATTACGCTGCGTGCCGACCTGATCGATTTCTGGCGACTGATGCTGGCCGAAGGTGTGCGTCCCGAACGGCATTATTTGCTGTATCCGAATCCCTGGCCGAAGAAGGCTCACCTCGGCCGACGCTGGCACGGCCATCCGGTATTCACGACCGTGGTTGCGCTGGGCGGAACAGTCGAATGTCGCAGCAACTGGAAGATCTATATCGATGAATTTGCGGCCGCACTCGCGCAGTTGGCAGCAGCCGAATGCGTGATCGAACCGGTGCCGGAAGCCGCCACCCTGCCGCTGACGCCCTTCGAAGAAAAATACGCCGCATCCGGCCATGCGCTTTGGCGCTGCACATCGCAGCTGCCGGCTGGCAGCTGAACCATCGCCCTGTGTTACCGTCTGCACTATCCCGTTTGAAACCCGAGGTGTCACCATGTGCCAGCTGCTCGGCATGAATTGCAATGTGCCGACGGACATTGTCTTCAGCTTCACCGGCTTCGCGCATCGTGGCGGGCGCACCGATGAACACAAGGACGGCTGGGGAATCGCATTCTTCGAGGGTGCGGGCGTGCGGCTGTTTGTCGACCACGAATCGGCGGTCGCATCACCGGTCGCCGAGCTGATCAAGCGCTACCCGATAAAATCGATGAACGTGATCGCGCACATCCGCAAGGCGACGCAGGGAAGGGTGGCGCTGGAGAACTGCCATCCGTTCGTGCGCGAGCTGTGGGGCCGCTACTGGGTGTTCGCTCACAACGGCGACCTGAAGGAGTTTGCGCCACTGCTCGATGGCGCGTTCCGCCCGGTCGGATCGACCGACAGCGAACGCGCGTTCTGCTACCTGCTGCAGCAATTGCGACGCCGCTTTGGCGACGTGCCTCCGGCACTCGATGCGCTGACGGCGGCGATAGCTGAACTCACGCGCGAGATCGCCGGCCACGGCGTATTCAACATGATGCTGTCCGATGGTTCAGCACTATTCGCACACTGCTCGACGCGGCTGCATTACATCGTCCGCCAGTATCCGTTCACGCAGGCAAAACTGTCGGACGAGGACCTGTCAGTGGATTTTGCCGAAGTGACGACGCCGAACGACCGCGTCGCCGTGATCGTGACCGAGCCATTGACCACCAACGAGAGCTGGCAGCCGTTCGCGACCGGCGAGCTGAAAGTGTTCGTCGACGGGGCGCCGGTCGCGGCCGGCTGACCCCGCCCCCCTTTTACAGGTTGGGCGCGAGCCAGCGCTGCAGTTGCTCGGGATCGGCGCCGCGCCGAGCGGCCATGTCCTGCAGCTGGTCTTCGCCGATCTTGCCGACGGTGAAGTACTTCGACTCCGGATGCGCGAAGTAGAAGCCTGATACCGAAGCGCCCGGGAACATCGCGTACGACTCGGTCAGGCTCATGCCGACGTCTTCGGCTTCGAGGATGCGGAACACGTCGGCCTTTACCGTATGCTCGGGGCAGGCCGGATAGCCGGGCGCCGGACGGATGCCGCGGTACTGCTCGCCGATCAGCTCTTCGTTGCTCAGGTCTTCATGGGCCATGTAGCCCCACAGGTCCTTGCGCACGCGCTCGTGCAGGTACTCCGCAAACGCTTCCGCGAGGCGATCGGCCAGCGCCTTGAGCATGATCGACGAATAGTCATCGCCCGCATCCTCGAAGCGCTTTTCGTGCTTTTCAATACCGAGGCCGGCAGTGACTGCGAACATGCCGATGTAATCGGTGATGCCGGAAGACTTAGGCGCGATGAAGTCCGCAAGGCACTGGTTCGGACGGGCGACACCTTCGATCACGGGCTTCTCCCCCTGCTGGCGCAGACCGTAATACGTGAACGCGACTTCGCTGCGGGTCTCGTCGGTATACACCTCGATATCATCGTCGTTCACGCTGTTGGCCGGCAGCAGCGCCATCACGCCGTTCGCCGTCAGCCAGCGGCCTTCGACAATCTTCTTCAGCAGCGCCTGCCCGTCGCGGAACACATTGCTCGCCGATTCGCCGACCACCGGATCCTTCAGGATCGCAGGGAAGGGCCCGGCGAGATCCCAGGTCTGGAAGAACGGGCCCCAGTCGATGTAGTTGGCGAGGATCGCGAGATCGAGGTTGCGGAAATGGCGGCGACCGATGAACTTCGGCTTCACCGGCGCGAACTCGCCGTCGAAGCGCAGGTGCATCTTGTTGCGGCGCGCGTCAGCCAGCGACAGCATGGGCAGGGCCTTCTTGCCTGCATGCTGCGTGCGGATGCGCTCGTAGTCCATGGCCAGTTCGGCGATGTAGCGCTCGCGCGTATCCTCGGTCAGCAGCGACTGCGCGACCGATACCGAACGCGACGCATCCGGCACATAGACCACCGGACCTTCGTAGTTCGGCGCGATCTTCACCGCGGTATGCGCGCGACTGGTCGTCGCGCCGCCGATCAGCAGCGGTATCTTGCGCTCGCGGAACCACGGGTCGCGCTGCATCTCTTTCGCGACATGCGCCATTTCTTCCAGTGAAGGCGTGATCAGCCCGGACAGGCCGACGATATCCGCATTCTCTTCCTTCGCCTTCGCGAGGATCTCGGTGCAGGGCACCATCACGCCCATGTTCACGACTTCGAAGTTATTGCACTGCAGGACCACCGACACGATGTTCTTGCCGATGTCGTGCACGTCGCCCTTCACGGTCGCGATCACGATCTTGCCTTTCGGCTTTGCAGCCTGGCCGGTGCGGCGCTCTTCCTCGAGCTTCTCTTCCTCGATGAAGGGCACCAGATGCGCGACTGCCTGCTTCATCACGCGCGCCGACTTCACCACCTGCGGCAGGAACATCTTGCCCTGGCCGAACAGGTCGCCGACGATGTTCATCCCGTCCATCAGCGGGCCTTCGATCACGCCCAGAGGTACACCGATTTCCCGAAAGGCCTCTTCCGTATCCTGCTCAATAAAATCCGTG
>JACCDQ010617955.1_pt1 | contig 13359 bp, 11 predicted proteins | sample 7446031 | NCBI WGS metagenome assembly JACCDQ01 (sample SAMN15323442, study PRJNA562643) | freshwater metagenome | isolation source: river surface water | place: USA:Blue River Watershed | collected 2017-08-17 | reverse complement strand
TGCACAACAAGCCGCGCCTGACCGACATTCCCGAAATGACGCGAGAGGCACGCGAAGTGCTGCGCCCGCATTTCCTGTCGGCCGACATGGGTGTCACCGGCGGCAACTTCGTGATCGCCGAATCCGGCTCGGTCGCCGTGGTGACCAATGAAGGCAACGAGGGCATGTGCACGATCAAGCCCGAGAAAGTGCACGTCGTGGTGACCGGCATCGAGAAAGTATTGCCGACGCTGAATGACCTCGCGACCGTGATGCGCCTGCTGCCGCGCTCGGCGACGGGACAATCGATCTCCAACTATTTCTCGCTGCTGACCGGACCGCGCGGCAAGGATGACAAGGACGGCCCCGAGCACATGTACTTCGTGCTGGTCGACGCCGGCCGTACCGGGCTGGTCGGATCCGAATTTGAAGAGATGCTGCGCTGCATACGCTGCGGCGCCTGCATGAACCATTGCCCGGTCTACCAGAAGATCGGCGGCCACAGCTATGGCTGGGTCTACCCGGGACCGATGGGCAGCGTGCTGACGCCGTCGTATGTCGGTGTCGAGAATGCGATGGACTTGCCGCAGGCGTCGACGCTGTGCGGCGAATGTCATGTGGTGTGCCCGGTGAAGATCCCGCTGCCGGACTTGCTGCGCAAGCTGCGCGAGAAGCAATTCAAGAAAGGCCTGCGGCCGCGCTTTGAATATGTGGCGTTCGGCGTCTGGGCTTTCTTCGCGCAGCGCCCGCGGCTGTACCGGTTCGCAACCAAGTGGGCTGCGCGCGCGCTGAAGCTGATGGGCGGTCGCCAGCACCTGATCCATTCGCTGCCGGGCGCCGGCGGCTGGACCGACAATCGCGATATGCCGGCACCGTCGGGCAAGACCTTCCGCGAACTGTACCGCGAGCGCAAGTCCGCCTGACCCCATGTCGGACGACACGCAGGCCGTTTCGCAGTTCAAGAGCAAGAGTGGGCTGAAGCGGCTGCTGTCTGCGCTGGCCTATTCGATCGCGGGCCTGCGTACCGCATGGAAGTACGAGCATGCGTTCCGGCAGGAACTGATGATAGGGGTACCGGGCATTGTGCTCGCACTGCTGCTGCCGGTGTCGACGCTGGAAAAGCTGGCGCTGGTCGCGGTGCTGCTGCTGGTGTTGATCGTCGAGTTGCTCAACTCGGCGATCGAGGCGGTGGTGGACCGCGTGTCGCTCGACCGTCATCCGCTGTCGAAGAACGCGAAAGACCTGGGCAGCGCCGCCGTGCTGCTGGCCTGCATATTGGCGCTGGCCACCTGGGGCGCGATCGTCGCGCCCCTCATCCCCTGATTACATGCCCGGGTTGGTGAGATCGAGGTGGACTTCGTTCACCGCGTTCACCACGTCTTCCGACAGGCTGAGCGAATACGCATCGATGTCGTAGGCCAGCTGCTCGATGCTGGTCGCGCCGATGATGGTTGAAGCGACGAACCAGCGCGAATAGCACCATGCCAGCGCGAGTTGCGTAACCGTCATGCCGTTGTCGGCCGCAATCTTCATGTAGCGCTTCGTCGCCTCGACCACGCGCGGGCGCAGGTAGCGCGGACTCCAGGTCGGCGGGAAGATCGTCAGCCGTGCGCGCACGTTCGGGTTCTCGATGTATTTGCCGGTCAGCTGGCCGAAGGCCAGCGGGCTGTACGCGAGCAGGCTCACGTTTTCGCGGAAGCAGGCTTCGTCGACACCGCTTTCAAACTGGCGGTTCGCGAGGTGATAGGCGTTCTGGATCGATACAACCCGCGGCAGGCCCTGCTGCCTGGCGATCCGGCAGAATTCGGCGACGCCCCAGGCGCTTTCGTTGGAGAGGCCGACGTAGCGCACCTTGCCCTCGTCGACCAGTTCCTTCAGTGCCGCCAGCGTTTCCTCGATCGGCACGCAGGCACGCTCGCGTTTCGGATCGAAATACAGCTGCCCGAACACGGGCACGTTGCGGCTCGGCCAGTGCAGCTGGTACAGGTCGACATAGTCAGTCTGCAGGCGCTGCAGGCTGGCTTCGATCGCGGCGCGGATGTTCTTGCGGTCGAAGTTGTTCTCGCCGTTGCGTATCCATTTCATCTGCGACGGCCCGGCGATCTTGGTCGCGAGGATCACGTCCTTGCGGCGACCGGATTTCTTCAGCCAGCTGCCGATGATGCGTTCGGTTGCGCCGGTCGTTTCCGCGCGGGGCATCACCGGATACATCTCGGCCGTGTCGATGAAATTGATGCCGCGCTCGAGCGCATAGTCGAGCTGGCTATGTCCTTCCGCTTCGCTGTTCTGCTCGCCGAAGGTCATCGTGCCGAGGCAGATCTTCGACACATTGAGTTCGCTGTCGCCCAGCCGGGTCTTGTCCATGCTTGTCTCCTGTGGTTGTTGTTCAGCGTGGCGCGAGCGCCCGTGCGCATTCGCGCACCAGCGCCGGGCCGCGATAAATCAGTCCGGTGTACAGCTGCACAAGGCTGGCGCCGGCATCGATCTTGGCTTTCGCATCGTCGCCGCGCAGGATGCCGCCGACGCCGATGATCGGGATCGCGCCGCCCAGCTCGCGATGCAGCGCTGTGATCACGCGGTTCGACAGCTCGCGTACCGGCGCGCCGGAAAGCCCGCCAGTTTCTTCTGCATGGGCCAGGCCTTTCACGGCATCGCGCGTGATGGTGGTGTTGGACGCGATCACGCCATCGATCTTGTGGCGCAGCAGCGCGTCGGCGATCGTCTTGATCTGTTCCGCGTCGAGATCGGGTGCGATCTTCAGCACCACAGGCACGTAGCGCCCATGCTTGTCCGCCAGCGCTGCTTGCGACTGCTTGAGACGCGAAAGCAGGTCGTCAAGCTCCGACGCCTGCTGCAGCTGGCGAAGGTTCTTGGTGTTCGGCGAAGAAATGTTCACCGTCACGTATGCTGCATACGGGTAGACCTTTTCAAGGCAAGCCAGGTAATCCTCGGTCGCGCGCTCGATCGGCGTGTCGGCATTCTTGCCGATGTTCAGGCCGAGGATGCCTTGCTTCTCCTGATAGAAGCGCGAAGCCTGCACGTTGCGCACGAACGCATCGACGCCGCCGTTGTTGAAGCCCATCCGGTTGATCAGTGCATCTGCTTGCGGCAGCCGGAACATGCGCGGCTTCGGATTGCCCGGCTGCGCACGGGGCGTCACCGTGCCGACCTCGATGAAACCGAAGCCAAGCGCGGCAAGGCCGTCGATGTAGGCGCCGTCCTTGTCGAGGCCGGCGGCGAGGCCGACCGGGTTCGGGAAGCGCAGGCCCATCACGGTGCGCGGATCGGGTTTCGGTTTCGGCAGCAGGTGGGCGATGCCGAGTTTCGCTGCGGAGCGAAGTGCGGGAAGGGTCAGGTTGTGCGCAGACTCGGGATCGAGCGAGAACAGCAGCGGGCGGGCGACGGAATAGAGCAGGCGATCGGACACAATGAGCAGTCAGGAATGAAAAGCCGGCTCATTGTAACCGGCGTCCGAGCTCACAAGTCCATCGTCTCCCAGCGGCCGCGGCGCAGTGCCTCGATCGGCCGGAAATTCACCTTGTAGCGCATCTTCTCGCTGTCGGCGATCCAGTAGCCGAGGTACACATAGGGCATGTTCAGCTGCCGTGCCTGCTCGATCTGCCACAGCACGTTGTAGGTGCCAAAACTTGCCTTCGGCAAGTCGGGATCGAAGAAGGTATAGACGGATGACAGGCCGTCGTCGAGCACGTCGATGATGCTGACCATCCGCAGTGTGCCGGCGGTATCGCGAAATTCGACCAGCCGGGTGTTCACCTTGCTTTGCAGGAGAAATTGGGCGTACTGGTCGCGGCTGTCCTGGTCCATGCCGCCGCCGGCATGCCGCACGGCCTGGTAGCGCAGGTAAAGCTCATAGTGCTCGTGCACATAGGCGAGCCGCGACACCGAGGTCACGAGGTCGGCGTGCTGCTTCCACGCGCGCCGCTGGCTGCGGTTGGCGACAAACTCGGAGGCATTTACGCGAACCGGGGTACAGGCCTGGCAGCCGTCGCAATACGGACGGTAGGTGAAGATGCCGCTGCGGCGAAAGCCGTTCTTGACCAGCTCCGAATAAATGTCCGCATTGATCAGGTGCGAAGGCGTCGCGACCTGCGACCTCGCCTGCCGTTGGTCGAGATAGCTGCACGGATAGGGCGCCGTCGCGTAGAACTGCAGCGTCGAGAAGGGCAGGTCCTTGAGATGGGTCATGTGCTTGAATTTACACCGTTCGTTCGCTGCCGTGCAAAGCTTTGCTGTCCGGCTTGCCGCTCAGGAAAGCACTATCGAGGCGTCCGGGCTGCCAGTCGGCGATCGGAGGCTGGGCGATAGCTTTTTTCATCCGCGCCAAAAAATCGCGACGCGGCAAGGGCCGGGCGCCGAGCGATGCAAGATGGGAAGTTTGCTGCTGGCAGTCGATCCATTGGACGCCCTCACGGCGCAGAAAATTCACCAGATAGCTCAGCGCAATCTTGGAGGCATCCGGCATCCGGGCGAACATGGATTCGCCGTAGAACATCTGCCCGATACAGACACCATAGGCGCCGCCGACCAGCTCGCCTTCGAACCACAGCTCCGACGAATGGGCGTAGCCGAGCCGGTGCAATCCGCAATAGCCGTCGATGATCTCGTCGGATATCCAGGTGCCGCCGCTGTCGGGACGCGGCCCGGCGCACGCCTCCATGACTTCCTCAAAGGCGCTGTCGAAGCGGATTTCCCACGGGCCGCCTTCATCGAGGCTGCGCTCGATCTTCTTCAGGGTTTTGCGCAGGCTGTGCGACACGTGGAAATCGGCCGTTGCCAGCACCATGCGCGGATCGGTGCTCCACCAGAGTATGGGCTGGTGATCGGAGAACCACGGGAATATGCCGCTGCGGTAGGCCTGCAGCAATCGGCGCGGCGACAGGTCAGCGCCTGCCGCCAGCAGTCCCGCCGCCCCTTCCGCGTCTGTCAACGCGTGCTCGGGGTCGGGGAAGGGTGTGTCAAGATCAAGCCAGGGGATGCGCATGCTCACCATTGCAGAGCGGAAGGCCGCACCTGAGAAGTGCGATCCGCATTGTCCAAAAATCTATGGCTGGAAAAATTCCATGAGATTCAGTCGCTTATGAACCTGCGTATAACGTTCCACCGAAGGAACAAAAATTGCTTCATTGCAGGGCTTTTTCAACCATACCGCACTTAAAAGGGGAGTTTCATGGATGCATTCCGCAACGGCGCGGACACCCTGTTCATATTGCTCGGCGCGATCATGATTCTGGCGATGCATGCCGGCTTTGCGTTTCTGGAGCTGGGTACCGTACGCAAGAAGAATCAGGTCAACGCGCTGGTAAAAATCTTAGTCGATTTCGCGATTTCTACGATTGCGTATTTTTTCATCGGCTACGGTGTGGCGTATGGCGTCCATTTCTTCGCACCTGCCGACGTGCTCGCGCAGAAGAATGGTTTCGAACTCGTGAAGTTTTTCTTCCTGCTGACCTTTGCCGCGGCGATCCCGGCAATCATCTCGGGCGGTATCGCCGAGCGGGCGCGTTTCCATCCGCAGCTGGCGGCGACCGCATTGATGGTCGGCCTCGTCTACCCGCTGTTTGAGGGTATCGCATGGAACCAGCGCTTCGGTTTCCAGGCGTGGCTCGAGGCCAGCTTCGGCGCAGCCTTCCATGACTTCGCCGGTTCGGTGGTGGTGCATGCGGTAGGCGGTTGGGCCGCGCTGCCGGCCGTGCTGCTGCTCGGTTCGCGTCGCGGTCGCTATTCGCGTGACGGCAGCATCGCCGCGCATCCGCCGTCGAGCATTCCGTTCCTCGCGCTTGGCGCATGGATCCTTGCGGTGGGCTGGTTCGGCTTCAATGTGATGAGTGCGCAGACGCTCGACAAGATGAACGGCCTGGTGGCAATGAACTCTCTGATGGCCATGGTAGGCGGTACGCTGGTCGCTGTACTGCTCGGCAAGAACGATCCCGGCTTTGCCTATAACGGCCCGCTGGCCGGCCTGGTGGCAGTGTGCGCTGGCTCGGACCTGATGCATCCGCTCGGCGCGCTGGTCACTGGTGCTGCCGCCGGCGCTATTTTCGTGTGGATGTTCACGCTGACGCAGAACCGCTGGAAGATCGACGATGTGCTCGGCGTCTGGCCGCTGCATGGCCTGTGCGGCGCATGGGGCGGTATCGCCGCCGGCATCTTCGGTCTGAAGGAATTCGGCGGCATTGGCGGCGTGTCTTTCATGTCCCAGCTGCTCGGCACGCTGCTGGGCATCGCGATTGCCGCAGTCGGTGGCCTGCTGGTCTACGGTCTGCTGAAGAAGTTGGTGGGCATACGTCTCGATCCGGAAGAGGAATACGAAGGTGCCGACCTGTCGATCCACAAGATCACCGCCACGCCGGAGCGTGAAGTCAGCTGGTGACGTAGCTGATTGCTCTGTGAAGGCCGCGCTTGCGCGGCCTTTTTCATTCCCGCATCCGGCTGCGGACGTCGAGTGTGTGGAAACCGAAACCCTTGCCTTCGCGATGGCTCGCGAGATCCGCGAAAAATCGCTTCAGCGTGTGCGACACCGTCGGGAACGCGATATCGTCCCATGGTATTTCGCTCTCGGCGAACAGCCGGCATTCGAGGCTCTCCGGTCCGGCGGCGTAGTCGAGGTCAAGCAGTCGCGCGCGATAGAACAGGTGCACCTGGTGCACATGCGGCACGTTCAGCAAGCTGAACAGGCTTTGCAGCTCGATGCGTGCGCCAGCCTCTTCCATCGTCTCGCGTGCTGCGGCTTCTTCGGTGGTCTCGTTGTTTTCCATGAAGCCGGCCGGCAGGGTCCAGTAACCATGCCGCGGTTCGATCGCGCGCCGGCACAGCAGCACGCGGCCGTCCGCTTCCCACAGCGGTATGCTGCCGATCACCATTTTCGGGTTCTGGTAGTGGATGGTCCCGCAATGGGTGCATATGTGGCGCTCCCGGTTGTCGTCTGGTGGTATGGCCAGCGATACCGGCTGTCCGCAATCGGAGCAGAAATTCATGGAAGTCAGTGAAAGAGTGAGGGCTGCCTGAGGCGATCAGAACTGTTCGCGAGTGTAGCACTCGCGATTCGTGCACAAAGAAGTTTGCATCAGTCGTCGATCTGCGCTATAGTTTCGTTCTTCCAGACGCGGGGTGGAGCAGTCTGGCAGCTCGTCGGGCTCATAACCCGAAGGTCACAGGTTCAAATCCTGTCCCCGCAACCAGTTTCAGCAAAGCCCGACACCTTGGTGCCGGGCTTTGTTTTTTCCGCGTGCATTGTGTGGCAATGACAAGGGCGGTGAACTGCCCTATAATCCGCGGCAACGCAATTCGCCCGCAGTGCCCTGCTGTACTGCCTTTCAAGCGGATTGCCAGTCTTAACGGCGTTAACTCACGCCAGCGGCCACAGAAAAACTCCACAAGCCGGCCGCCCGCACGCCAGCATCATACCATGGTCTTTCCTGCCTGCGCATTCGTTGATGCAGGCCTTGATTTTGAGCTGCTCACTGCAACCAACCGGCATCACCAGAATCGTAGATGAATACAGCTGAGGCTAAAAAAGTCCTCGAAACTGCACTGCTGTGCACGCATGAGGCACTGACGGTCAATGACCTGAAAAAACTGTTTGCTGCGGCCGACGGCGAAGAGCCGGCGGTCGAGGCCGATGCGATCAAGGAATTGCTGGCCGAGTTGCAGCAGGACTGGAGCGAGCGCGGCGTGGAGCTGGTGCAGCTGTCGACCGGATGGCGTTTCCAGAGCCGTTCCGAGATGAAGCTTTTCCTCGACCGGCTCAATCCGGAGAAGCCGCCGAAATATACGCGCGCCACGCTGGAAACGCTGGCCATCATTGCGTACCGGCAGCCGGTGACGCGAGGTGACATCGAGGAGATTCGCGGCGTCGCGGTCAACTCGCAAACGATCAAGATGCTGGAAGATCGCGGCTGGGTCGATGTGATTGGCCATCGCGACGTGCCCGGGCGTCCTGCGCTGCTGGCGACGACGAAGCAATTCCTCGACGACCTCGGCCTGTCGTCTCTGGATGAATTGCCTCCGCTGCAGCAGGTGGGGCAGGAAGGCCTGCCCGGCGGTCCGGACAACGCGATGCAGGCGATGGAGCTGGCGCTGCAGGCCAGCCTAGACCAGACACCTATGGATTTCGCCGACGAGGACGCGCAGGCCCTGCCTGTGGCCGTGGCGAGTGCAGAAGAAAACGCGCTGCAGGAAGAGCCTGCAGGCGTAGCGAATGCCGACGAAAGCATTCCGCAGGACGACGCGGAGCCCCGCGAGGAAGCAGTCGAAGCGGCAGTCTCCCTCGAAGAGGCTGCTCCGTCTCCGCAAGCCGATGCAGGCGAGGAGACCCATTCAACCGAAACTACAGCCGTGCCCGATGCGCCGTTGGCATCCGCGCCTGAGGGGCGGGATGACGAGGCGGATGCTGAAGCTGAAGCCGAAGACCACGATATCGAGCCAGAAGCCAACGATGACAGACCAGAATCCCACTGACAACGCCGCCGAACCGGCTGGCGCACAGCCTGCAGCAAGCGACGCCGCCGATGACGGCAAGTCGCAGGACAAGAAGAACGCCCGGCGCGGTGTGCGCGGCCCGCGCTCGCTACGACGCTCCCGTTCCCCGGAGCGCAATGCCGATGGTCAGGCGAGGCAGGAATCCGGCCCGCCGCAGCAGCAGCGCCAGAAGCCGCAGGCGCAGCGCGACCGCAGCCAGTCCGGCAAGCCCGGCAAGCCCGGTCAGCGCAAGCCGGTCGATGCCGACGCGGTGTTCAGTTTCGTGACTTCCGAAGCCTACGACCAGTTGCCGTCATCCGACGAGGGGCAGTCCCGCGGTCGCCAGCCGGCCAAGCCGGTGCGGCGTGACCTGACCGCCGATGACGATGCGCCCAAGCTGCACAAAGTGCTGGCCGAGGCCGGTCTCGGTTCGCGGCGCGACATGGAAGAGCTGATCATCGCCGGTCGCGTATCGGTCAATGGCGAGCCGGCCCATATCGGCCAGCGCATCCTGCCGACCGACCAGGTCCGCATCAACGGAAAACTGATTCAGCGCAAGGTGAGCACCAAGCCGCCGCGCGTGCTCATCTATCACAAGCAGGCCGGCGAGATCGTCAGCAGCAGCGACCCGGAGGGGCGCGCCAGCGTATTCGACCGCCTGCCGTCGATCAAGGCGAGCAAGTGGCTGGCCGTCGGCCGGCTCGACTTCAATACCGAAGGCCTGCTGGTGTTCACCACATCCGGCGACCTGGCGAACAAGCTGATGCACCCGCGCTATGGCATCGAGCGTGAGTACGCAGTACGTACGCTCGGCGAACTGGAAGAGGGCATGCGGCAGAAATTGCTGTCCGGCGTCGATCTCGATGACGGCCCGGCAAATTTCAACAAGATCGCCGATGGCGGCGGCGAAGGCGTCAACAAGTGGTACCGCGTGACGATTTCCGAGGGCCGTAACCGCGAGGTTCGCCGGATGTTCGAGGCGGTCGGCCTGACGGTCTCGCGCCTGATCCGCACTCGCTACGGCGCACTGACGCTGCCATCCAACCTGCGCCGCGGGCGCTGGGAGGAACTCGACGAGCACGCAGTGCGCAACCTGATGGCAGCCAGCGGGCTGGACAAGGGCAAGCAGCAAGCGCAAGGCCGGGCTGGCAAGGGCGGCAAGCCGCAGCAGGGTCAGGGCCGCAACGGCAACCAGGGCCAGCAGGGTCGTCCGCAGAAGCCGCGCCAGCCTGACCCCCTGCAGACGGCGCTCGGTTTCCCGACCGTCGCCAGAGGGCGCGGCCAGGGCCAAGGGCAGGGGCAAGGGCAGGGGCAAGGGCAGGGGCAAGGACAGCGCCGCGGCCAAGGCAATGCGGGCGTCAACTGGATGAATGACCGCTTTTCGACCGGCATGGGGCAGCGCCGGCGTCGCGGCTGATCTTCCTGAATTGATAACGGGCTTGTGCGTTGCGGCGCGCAGCCCGATCGAATATAATCAGGGACTTAACAAAGCCGGCGGCCAGTTCACGTCGGGTCCGCGACAGGGTGCGAACCCGATGGCGGCAGGGAGCATAAGAAGATGGGCGCTTGCCCATTTTTTTTTTCCTGAACGCTTCGTGCGACTGGCTTTGCGGGTTGAGCTTTTTGGAGTGAGCTGGAGTGCTGTACGCGCTGATAGAGAAAACTGTGACCGGTCTCGGATACGAATTGGTCGATTTCGAGCAGGCCGCGCGCGGCCTGCTGCGCGTGTACATCGACACGCTGCCCGAAGAGGACAGGCCGGTAACGGTCGAAGATTGCGAGAAGGTCACGCACCAGCTGCTGCATGTGCTGACCGTCGAGAACGCGAATTACGAGCGGCTCGAGGTGTCGTCGCCGGGGCTGGATCGGCCGCTGAAGAAGCTGGCCGACTATGCGCGCTTCGCGGGGCAGGAGGCGATCGTCAAGCTGCGCATGCCGATGCCCGGCGCGGCCAATCGCAAGTCCTTCCAGGGCGTGTTGCACGAGCCCGAAGGCGAGACGTTGCGGCTGGAGTTCGAAGGAAATGAAGGGCCGGCGATGCTGGAGTTTTCGCTGGCGGAAGTGGACAAGGCACGCTTGGTGCCCAAAGTGGATTTCAGGAGTCGCAAATGAGTCGCGAAATTTTGTTGCTGGTCGATGCGCTGGCGCGTGAGAAGAACGTCGACAAGGAAGTCGTCTTCGGCGCCCTCGAGCATGCGCTGGCCCAGGCCACCAAGAAGCGCTATGACGGCGACGTCGACATCCGCGTGTCCATCGACCGCGACAGCGGCGAGTTCGAAAGCTTCCGCCGCTGGCATGTCGTGCCCGACGAGGCAGGCCTGCAGCTGCCGGACCAGGAAATCCTGCTGTTCGAAGCGAAAGAGCAGATCGAGGACATCGAGGTCGACGACTACATCGAAGAGCCGATCGAGTCCGTCGAGTTCGGCCGCCGTTTTGCGCAGGACACCAAGCAGGTCGTGCTGCAGCGTATCCGCGACGCCGAGCGTGAACAAATCCTTGCCGACTTCCTCGCGCGCGGCGACGCGCTCGTGACCGGCACCATCAAGCGCATGGAGCGCGGCGATGCGATCGTCGAATCCGGCAAGATCGAAGCGCGCCTGCCGCGCGACCAGATGATCCCGAAGGAGAACCTGCGCATCGGCGACCGCGTGCGTGCTTACATCCTGCGCATCGACCGCAATGCGCGCGGCCCGCAGGTGATCCTGTCGCGTACCGCGCCTGAATTCATCATGAAGCTGTTCGAGCTCGAGGTTCCCGAGATCGAGCAGGGACTGCTCGAGATCAAGTCGGCCGCCCGCGACCCGGGTGTGCGCGCGAAGATCGCCGTATTCACGAACGACAAGCGGATCGACCCGATCGGCACCTGTGTCGGCATGCGCGGCTCGCGCGTGCAGAGCGTGACCGGAGAACTCGGCGGCGAGCGCGTCGACATCGTGCTGTGGTCCGACGATCCGGCCCAGTTCGTGATCGGCGCCCTGGCGCCGGCGAACGTGTCGTCGATCGTGGTCGACGAAGACAAGCATGCGATGGACGTGGTGGTCGACGAGGAAAACCTCGCGATCGCGATCGGCCGCGGCGGCCAGAACGTGCGCCTGGCCAGCGAGCTGACCCGCTGGCAGATCAACATCATGACCGCCGAGGAATCAGCCGACAAGGCGGCGTCCGAGACGGCCGCGATCCGCGCGCTGTTCATGGAGAAGCTCGATGTCGACGAGGAAGTCGCCGACATCCTCGCGCAGGAAGGCTTCTCGACACTGGAAGAGATCGCGTATGTGCCGATCCAGGAAATGCTGGAGATCGAAGCATTCGACGAGGATACCGTGAACGAGCTGCGCAACCGCGCACGCGACGCGCTGGTGACCGAGGCCATCGCGTCCGAGGAAGGCCTCGAGGGCATGGACGATGCGCTGGTCAACCTCGAAGACATGGACCGTGCCACCGCCGGCAAGCTGGGTCTCGCGGGCGTGAAAACGCTCGAGCAGTTCGCGAACCTGGCCTATGACGAATTCGGCGCGATCCTGGCGCTGCCGACCGACCGTGCGCGCCACCTGATCGATGCACAATTCAATGACGTGACAGACGAAGAGATGCGCCTGATCGACGCCAAGTACGACGACCGCGCGAAGGCGCTGCAGGCGCGGGTGTGGGCCCTTGCTGAAAGCAAGTGAGCCAACCCCACACCATCGAAACGCGTCACGAGAAAAGAGGATTGAATGGCGAGTAACAACGTAGCCCAGTTTGCAGCCGAGCTGAAAATGCCGGCCGATGTGCTGCTCAGGCAGCTGAGCGATGCCGGCGTGGCAAAGACTTCGGCCGAAGACACGCTGTCCAAGGAAGACAAGGACAAGCTGCTCGGCCACCTGCGCAAGGTGCACGGCGTCGCGGGCGAGAGCGAGAAGAAGAAGATCACGCTGACGCGCAAGGAAACCACCGAGATCAAGCAGGCGGATTCCAGCGGCAAGTCGCGCACCATCCAGGTCGAGGTCCGCAAGAAGCGCACCTTCGTCAAGCGCGACGACACGCCGGTGGCGGTCGAGGTCGCGCCGGTGGCGGAGCCCGTGATCGATACGGCAGAGCAGGAGCGCCGTGCGGAAGAGGCGCGCCGCCAGGCCGAGCTGATCGCTCGCCAGGAAGCCGAACTGCGCGAGAAGCAGGAACAGCTTGCGCGCCTTGAAGCCGAACGTATCGCCGAACAGGAACGCATTGCCGAACAGGAGCGCCAGGCAGCCGCAGCGGCCGCCAGCGCGGCCAGCGCAGCTGCAGCGTCCGAGGCCAAGTCGGCCGCCGACGAGGCCAAGGCTGCTGCCGACGAGGCAGAGCGCATCAAGCGCGAGAAGGAAGCCGCCGACCGTGCAGCTGCCGCCGAGCGCGCGCGCAAGGCCGTGGCCGATGAGGTCGCACAGATCAAGGCCATGATGGCGCAGCCGCGCAAGGTGATCAAGGCGCCCGAGCCGGCGCCCGCCGCACCGGCCGCGCGTGCCGAAGGGACGCTGCATCGCCCGGCGACGACTGCCACGGCAGCCAAGCCCGGCGACAAGAAGGATGACAAGAAGCCCGGCGACAAGAAGTCGATCAAGTCGGCCAATGTGTCGTCGACCTGGCAGGACGAGAAGAAGCGCGGTACCGGTGGCGGCCTGAAGACGCGCGGTGCGCCGACCGGCGGCCGCGATGGCTGGCGTGCGGGCCCGCGTGGCCGCCGCAATTCGCATCATGACGATCGCGAATCCAACTTCCAGCAGCCGACCGAAGCCGTGGTGCGCGAAGTGCACGTGCCTGAGACCATCACCGTGGCCGAGCTGGCGCACAAGATGGCCGTCAAGGCTTCCGAGGTGATCAAGCAGCTGATGAAGCTGGGCCAGATGGTCACGATCAACCAGGTGCTGGACCAGGAAACCGCAATGA
>JACCDQ011586796.1_pt1 | contig 13362 bp, 10 predicted proteins | sample 7446031 | NCBI WGS metagenome assembly JACCDQ01 (sample SAMN15323442, study PRJNA562643) | freshwater metagenome | isolation source: river surface water | place: USA:Blue River Watershed | collected 2017-08-17 | reverse complement strand
TGCGCGCTTGAATGGTGTCCGTAATTTCGAATTGAACTGATATTTCTTTGTCGGTTACCCTGCCCAATAATTCATCATGTTTAAACAATTGAGCGGATGCGGTAGATATAAGGAAATTGATTCCAGTGATTAGGGCGATTTTAAGGAGCTTCATGGCATTAATTGGGTGTTTTGATGAACTTAGATTGCAGTGTTTGTTGGTTGATATGCGCTTTTACAACATAAATGCCAGCGGGTAAAAATTGGCTGTCAAATGCGGTTTCAGAAGTTGTTGCTATTCGCTTTCCGGTTAAATCGTAAATTTCAAAAATGGGATTTTTGCTGTTTGAAGCAGTTTGAATTGAATTGATTGATAAGACATTTTGAAGCTCAAAGTTGATCAAATTGGCCGCTGGATTGGGGTAAATTCTTAAGGTTGGATTTATTTGGGGGTTTTGTTCACCCAAAGTAGAACAATCACCTATGGCATATTCAAAAACTACTTGGTTGTTTTTTTGGTTCAGGATGTTGGTGTCTTTTGGTAAGAAGGCACTCATGTATGCAACTTTCACGCAAGTTGCTGATACGGTAACGGTTAAATGTCCGCTACCGGCTAGGGTATCTTGCGTATAGGCATCTGCATTCGCCAATTTGCCAATCATATACGTAGAATCGCAAGGCATGGGAAGTGCTTGATAAATCACGCCATCTAAGGTTTCATGGGCGAAGACGTGGTCATGTCCTTGAAAGAAAATATTCACGCCATTGTCAACAAATAGCTGGTGAATGGGCTTGCCCCATCCAGGTCGTTTGTTGTTAAAGTTGTTTTGGCCTTTTGAATCGTTTCCACCCCATTCGAATAATTTGGCCTGATTAATTCCGCCTCTACCTTGACCTGATATATGGTGTGCAAAAACGAATTTGAATTTGGAAGTATCATTTTCAAGGGTGGATTTCAGCCATTGATATTGCGGTTCGCCTAATGTCCAAGACCAGCCACCGGGTTTGGCTGATGTATCGCATTGATCGCGATAAACATCCAAAACTACGAATAATGCATCGCCCCATTTCCATGCATAATAATTTTCTGGATAGCCGATTCCCCAGCTTTCTTGCTGCGTATTCCCAGAATAAAAGCTATTTGGCGAAGGGTTTGGATAATACAACTGGCGATATTTTGTAGCGTAGTATGCCATGTTGTTTCCAGGATTTTGGTTTAGGTAATAATCCATTTCGCCTTCATGATTTCCCAAGCAAACGTAGAATGGAATAGAATGGGTAATATTTCCTAAAATCGGGCGGTATTGTTCGTGTAGATTGTCGATCTCTTGCTCCGTTATGGTATAAGGATAATGGTCGTCGCCAAAGATATCGCCCAATGTTAACATGAAATCGGGATTTGCCGCTGCTTGATTTTTTAAACAAATGTCGTAGAGGCTTCGAACCCCTTTTTTATCATATAGGTGTTCGTCTGCTTCAACCGTGAAGCGAAAAGTTTCACCGGAGGTGCGTTGCGTGCGAAAGTGGAAGGTGCTGGATACGAGAAAGTTGGAGGCGGATAGTGTTTTGTAATAAACCTTATAATAATAAAGTTGATTGGTGAGCAGGTTAATCAGCTCGATCTCGCTAGGAAATACGGATGTAGTAGAAAACGTATCTGTATTTTGGTTTAATGCACTCGCATTGGTGCCGTACTGGATATAGAATTCCGTAGATTGTTTAAATAAAATACTGATGGTAATAGCGCTGTTGGTGGGGCGACCTAAAATGATGTTGAAATCTTGCGCATTTCCATTTTGGGCGATAAATAAAGTAGCCAAGATGGAGAAAACGGTAATGGTGCCTTTTCGAGTCTTTTGTAAAAAGCACAATAAGTTGGGCTTGATATTTTTGTACATCAGTTTGTTAGACGACAAAATAGATGCAAGGTTTAATTAGGTATGAAAAAAATCAATGAAACAATTTGGGTTAAAGAATGAAGGGATTAACAGAGGGAAACAAATCTGATTGAGGATAGTCATGAGGGGAAGGAATAAAATAAAAAAAAAGGTTGCCAAACGACAACCTTAATTTTTTTTGGGCGATTAACCGGATTCGAACCGGCGACCCCCAGTGCCACAAACTGGTGCTCTAACCTACTGAGCTATAACCGCCATTTAAAGGACTGCAAAATTAGTATTTTTTTGGATTGATTGCAACAAGCTTAAAAGACTTTGCAAAAATTACAAGGAATTTCTTTCAATGAGAAACTTACATGTACTTTTGTTGTATGCAAAAAAATCCGCGCATTTGGTGGTTATGTGGTTGGTTCCCAGCGAGCTCATCTCCATTTGCCGGAAATTTTATTTGGCGTCATGCTCTTGCTGTTTGGCGTAATTTGGGTTCTACGGAACTGATATTATTTCATTTTCCAACGTTTTTATGGGGTGGAATGCCACCAAAGCCGGTGGGGGATGACTCGGGAGAATGGATGATAGATACCCGGTATTCGTTGAACTATGGGTATCGTTGGCAGGAGAAGGGTGGTAACGAGGATCTTGTTTCAGGTGGCCCATTCAGTCTGTCTCAAAATGCGTCTAATGGAAAAGATGGGGGAGAGTTGCTGTTATATTTTAGGCCAATTGTTCAATTCCGCAGTAAGTTTTTATCGCCAATTAACTTTCTATATTACACGATAATAGTACTATATCGGTTATGGAGAATGAATGCAATTTTGGGGAAACCGAAAGTAATACATTTGCATGTTGCTGATAAAATTGGGATGCCATTTTGGATTTTGAAACAATTAATTTGGAGTAAGGTTCGTACATATTACACAGAGCATTGGGCAATCTTTGGAACCCCCGTTCAGGATCGCTATGAAAAACGCAATCCTGTTTTTAGATATTATTTTAGAAAAGTTTGGGCCAATATTGATGTTGCAGCAAGTATATCTGTTTTTACACATCAGTGGATGCAACGTACATTTCATGTAGCCAAACGAATGATTTTTTTTCCAAACGTTGTAGACACGGAACAGTTTAAAATCCAAACTTTGCAATCAGAAGCAGGTCAGATAAATTTGTTGCATGTATCGAATTTTGAAAGCCGAAAGCGCGTATTAGAAATCATAGCAGCCTTTCAATTTTGGAAGGAGAATATGAGTGGGGATGATGGCAACAGAATCAAGTTAACATTGGTTGGTGCCGAAAGGGAAGTGCTTGAAAAACGGATTGTTTCTGCGGAAAATGGCGGGTTTTTGATTCATGGTAAGCATCAAAAAATTGATTTAATGGATGTAGATCTGATTTGGAAAGGGAAACTGGTATCGGAAAATGTAGCAGAGCAAATGAAGTCATCCCATGCATTGGTTTTGTTTTCTACAGCTGAAAATGCGCCTTGTGTGATATCTGAGGCATTATGTTGTGGATTGCCTGTGATTAGCAATCGATTGGCTGGGATTCCGGAAATGTTGATGCATGGAGAAAATGGGGTGTTAATTGATGATCGAATTGAGGCATTGGTGATGGCTATAGATGCTTTAATCCATCATTATGGGTTCAAACGTGATTATATTGCTAAGGCTGCCCATCGAAATTATGCACCTAAATTTGCGGTTCAAGAATTAATTGAATCTTATCAAGTTGAAATTCATGGAGGGGTAAGCTAATGTGTGGAATTGCTGGTTTTTTCTGGGGTGGGAATTTGGCTGTTTCAGATTCAGATGTGGCTAATTTGGTGGCAGGGATGGATTCCGCAATGATACATCGCGGTCCAGATGCACATGGGTGGAAACAAGTGGATAATGCAGGTGTTTTGTTGCATAGGCGATTGTCGATATTGGGTTTAGGACCAGAAGGGGATCAGCCAATGACATCACCCTGTGGCAGGTATGATTTGGTTTATAATGGAGAGATTTTCAATTATAAAGAGTTGGCAAGGCGCTATAGTTTTGAAAATGTAACGGGAACCGATACGGAGATTTTGTTACAAGGTTGGAAAACCAAAGGGGTTGATTTTATCAGTGAGTTAGATGGTTTTTTTGCGTTTGCTATTTGGGATAAAGAAGAAGAAATGCTGGTTTTGGTTAGGGATAAAACTGGTGTAAAGCCATGTTATTATGCGGCCATAGATGGGAAGTTAGACGGTGAAGTGGATGGATTGATATTTGGAAGTGAAGAGTGGATAGTTGTCAATGGACTGAAGGGGATTGGTAGGTGTGTTGTTCAGAATCATGAATATTCACAGTGTTTTTTGAACAGTGGAGACACCGATTCATTGTCTTTGTTTACTGGTATAGAAGAAGTATCAAAGGGAAGTTATTTGTGTTGTAAAAAAACGGATTCTGGTTGGCATGTGAAGGAAGAAACGTGGTTTCAATTAAACTATTTACCGTGGAAGGAATTGTTTGGAAAGGGAAAGAGAGATTGGCAAGATTTATTGGCGATAGAGCCTAGATATAGGGAGGTGAATGGTGTATTTGACGAACAGGAATTCCGAAATTCGGGAGATGCCGAAGCCTATTTGTTAAATAGTTTACTGCACTTAAGTGTAGCGAGGAGATTGCGGAGTGATGTTCCAATTGGTTTTGCAGTGAGTGGTGGATTGGATAGTGCTGTGTTGGTGGTCATAGCAACGAAGTTGTTGAATTTTCATGGTATTAAACCCAAAGTTTTTAGTGTTCAATCACGAAACGAATCTGCAGATGAATCTTATTGGCAGCAAATGGTTGTAGACCAGATTGAGGCAGAATGGATTGTGGTTGAAACCGATACATTTGGGGCGGAAATTTTAGATGAGTTTTTTGAAAAAACAAGCAGGCCGCCCGTTCATTGGAACAATTTGGCGCATTTCGCCCTGTGTAAAACTGTGAAAGAAAAAGGCGTAACGGTTTTGTTTAATGGTCAGGGTGCTGATGAGATTTTTGCGGGCTATCCGCATTATTATGTGCAACAATTATTTCGGGAGTTTAGTAGTTTGGTGGCTGTTAGAACAAAATGGCCTCAACCATTCGGTGTGATTTTGAGCCAACGGTTGAAGCATAGTTTAAAATTTGTGCTGGGAAGAGAAAAGCGTTATCCTCAATATTTACAAACACAATTAGAAACGGATTATTTCGGAGAACGGTTGAATCAATTGTTACGCTTTGAAGATCGAAATGGGATGGCTTTTTCATTGGAATCGAGAAATCCTTTTGCCGATGACCAATACTTATATAATTGGATAGGCTCGTATGGATTGGATGATGCTGATGGAGAAGCTTGGAATCTTCAAGGTGAATTGTCGGAAAAGTTATGGAATGGATTGAGTAAAGGGGTTTTGCGACGGGTGGCGAGTGGGTACTTGCCAGAGGCATTGGTTAACAGGGTAGATAAAAAAGGATTTACAGTGGCAGCGCAAAAATTAACAAATCGCCATCAGCAAAAATGGGTTAAAGAAATTCAAGAAGCGGTTGCCCTTTTGGGTGAAAAAGGACAGATAGCATTGCAGGAGCAATTATCAGAATTAATCGATTCGATTCATAAATCTATTCAACAAAATAATTTTAATCGAACATTTAAATTAATATCGTGGTCGAAATATCTTATTTACCTCAATAAGAATTTGCCTGGGAATTTGAAAAATAGATAAGAGTTTTTCGTAAAAATCAGATGACGGCCTCAAAGCAAGCAGTACATACCATTTTCTGGCAGGGCAGCAAAGCCGTATTTTCGGTTTTGTTTGTTTGGTTATATGGCAGACTTACGGGGGTTGAAGTGCGGGGCGGGATTTCATTGTTGTTGTTGAATGTACAGATTGCCATGATGTTGGTTGAAATGGTTGCAGGAAGTGCCATACCCAATATGATTAATCAATTTGGCTTCAAACAAGTTGTTAAGTCCATCTTGCCTATTATTTTGGGTTTTATCCCATTGTGGGCAATTGTTTATTGGGTTTCAATGGGTTGGATAGATGATATAAATTCACCAGAAATGTGGATTGCGTATGTAGTTTTTGCTCCATTAATGATCTTGTTTTTGGCATTGTTGAATTTACAGTATGGATATTATCAAACCAAGGGTTGGATTGAGCGAAGAAACAGAATTCAAACCCTAATAGAATTTTTGAAAATCGTATTGTTAATTTGGGCATTATCTAGGATAACGGGCGTTCACGCTACGGAAAAATCCATGCTAGATGTGTTCATTGAAAGTGGCGATAATCCGCAAGGTTCCAATCTTGACATGATGGTTGTATTGGGTGTGTTGTGTGTGTCAACCTACGTTGGATGGCTTGTTTCGGTGGCTTTTAGTTTTAGAAGTATGCTAGCAGATTGGCGCAATTCTACTTCGGGAAAAAGGGCAATGGGGAAGCAGGGATTTTCTGAAAGTGTAAAGGCGCAAACTGGACATTTGTTGTATTTCTTTATTACCCGTTTACCCGTTTGGTTGATTGTTTGGCAGTATCGCAATGATGGCTGGATTGGGGTTTTGGCCAATGTTTTCTTAATGATGGATACGCTAATGATTTTTGCCAATTCGCATGGGGTTGTATTGCATTCAAAGGCATTAAATGAAGATTTGGCGAACCATGAAACATCACATTTTGTTTCGCGTTCAGTGTTGTTGGTGTTACTCGTTGGCGGTATGGTATGCCTTATTCCAGATACCTTTTTCAATTGGATTTTTGGAGTTGGGTTTGGTGAAATGCATGATTTTTTTCTGGCGATTTTCCCTGCAATTGGTTTGGCAGCTTTTTCATCGCCCGTTGCGCACAAATTACATGCTGAAAGCAAGTTTAACTTGTTGATTCGCATTTATTTCGAAGCCCTGTTGGTGTTGATTGTGGGATGGTTTGTTATGGAATGGGTTATGGGAGTGAACTATTTGAATTTTGGGCATGCATTTTTGTGTGGTCATACGGAGGAGGGTATTGTTGATCCATTTCCATGGGGATTGTTGGCGATGAATCTGTCGTTCGGGTGGTTGGCATATAGAATTTGGCGTTGGGGAGGTTGGCGATGGTACTTTTTGGATGATTTTAAATCAATAGTGCATAGAATTGCCAACTTATTTACCACAAAATGAGGTGAATGTTGCAAGAACAACTATTTTTGCGACTGAGATAATTTAAGATTTTTCATTCTATGTCAAACCAACAAAATGGCATTACCCCAAGATATAATCCGCTTGAGAGTATGCAGAAGCGCTTCGATGAAGCCGTGAAGATTTTAGGATTGGATGAGCAATTTGCAAATGTTTTAAGAGTTCCAAACAAGGTGGTAGCTGCCAATATTCCGGTTACTATGGATGATGGTACAATCAAAGTTTTCGAAGCTTATCGTGTTGTTCACAGTTCGCACTTGGGTCCATCAAAAGGTGGTATCCGTTACAGTATGGATGTGAATTTGGATGAGGTGAAAGCTTTGGCAGCTTGGATGACGTGGAAGTGCGCCGTGGTGAATGTGCCTTACGGTGGTGCTAAAGGCGGGATTAAGTGTAATCCTAGAGAAATGAGCAAGGGTGAATTGGAGCGTTTAACGCGCGGATACACTTTGGCAATGAGAAATGTTTTCGGTCCAGATCAGGATATTCCTGCGCCAGATATGGGTACTAGTGCTCAAGAAATGGCATGGATTGTTGACGAGTATAGCAAAATTGTAGGCCAAAATGCTTGGGCGGTTGTTACAGGTAAGCCTTTAATTTTGGGTGGTTCATTGGGTAGAGTGGAAGCTACAGGTAGAGGCGTAATGGTGTCTACCCGTTCTGCCATGGCAAAATTGGGAATGAAGCCAACCGAAACTACTTGTGTTGTTCAAGGTTTTGGTAATGTAGGTAGTATTTCTGCAAAATTGATCGCTCAATTGGGTGTTAAAATTGTGGGAATTTCTGATGTAACAGGTGGCTACTATAACCCAGAAGGAATTGATGTAAATGAGGCATTGGCTTATGTAGCCAATAGCCCATCTCGTTCATTGGATGGTTATAAGGGCGGTAAGAATATTTCTAACGCTGAATTATTGGAATTGCCATGCGATGTATTGGTACCTGCAGCAATGGAAGACCAAATTACTCCTGAGAATGCGGATAGAATTAAGGCGAAATTGATCGTTGAAGGTGCCAATGGCCCAACAACGGCAGACGCTGATGCGATTTTAAATAAAAAAGGTATCATGGTTGTTCCTGATATTTTGGCAAATGCAGGTGGTGTAACCGTTTCCTATTTTGAGTGGGTACAGAACCGTTTGGGTTACTATTGGACTGAAGAGCGCGTAAATAGAAGAGCTGACCGTGTAATGAAGCAATCGTTCGACAATGTTTTTGCCGCTTCTGAGAAGTACGGTGTGAACATGAGAATTGCGGCTTACTTGGTGAGTATTGATAAGGTTGCCAGCACATTAAAACTAAGAGGGTCTTTCTAAACAGATGAGAATTCACCGCGAAGGTTATGCTATCATTTTGGGTACTACCGTTTTTTTGGTAGTACTAAACGCATTGGTTTCTTGGCTAGCAGGTGAGGGTGCAATTGCTACAACAGTACTTGCACTCTCATTGATATTTTTTATACTCATTGTTCAGTTCTTCCGCGACCCAAGTCGCAACATACCTCAAGGAGAGAATATCATTATCGCTCCAGCGGATGGTAAGGTTGTGGTAATTGAGGAAGTTGAAGAACCCGAATACTTTAAGGATAAAAGAAAACAAGTGAGTATTTTTATGTCGCCAATAAACGTGCACGTAAACCGTGTTCCTGTTTCGGGCGAAGTTGTATATTCACAGTATCATCCTGGTAAATATTTGGTAGCATGGCATCCAAAGAGCAGTACGGAAAATGAAAGAACAACAGTTGTTTTGAAACAAGGCAACAAAGAGATTTTGTTTAGACAAATTGCTGGTGCTTTGGCGAAGCGAATCGTTAACTATGCAAAACCAGGAATGCAATATCGCATGGGTCAAGAATATGGATTCATTAAATTTGGGTCTAGAATTGACTTATATTTGCCTTTGGATGCTGAAGTGATGGTAAACTTAGAGCAAAAGACAACAGGGGGTGAAACCATCATTGCGAAGTGGTAAATCGCAATTGAATTGTTGCGTTGGTTTGAGTTTCGTTAAAAGGTGAAGAATACCCGTTTAAGCTTATTGTAAAATTGGAACAGTATTTGTAACTTCGTAATAAGTTAAAACTTAAAAAAATAATATCATGAAAAAGTTTATCGTTTTTGGAATATTGGCAATGGGATTTGCCGTTGTGTCTCAGGCTCAAACTCCTGCCGCTCAACCTACTCCTACCAAATCTTGTTGCAAAAAAGAAGGTGCAGCTGGATGTAACAAACCTGCAACTGCAACTGCTGCTGCAACACCTACAAAATCTTGCTGCAAGAAGCAAGGCGCTGCATCATGCAGTGGTCATGCATCGGCATCAGCATCTTCTGCTCCTGCACCAGAACCTACTACTGCTGCAACGCCAGTTCCAGTATCTAAGTCTGACAAGAAGAAGTAATCCGAACCATAGGCTATTTTGTGTTGCAGATAGAGCAATGACTAAGTAGTCTGTATCCTGGGGACGCCCAGGTTTATAACAAAAGCCACCCAACGGGTGGTTTTTGTGTTTTGGTAATTGACTCTAAGAAAAAACTGCGGGTATAAGATGTTTGGCATGTGTAAATGAAAAAGATGGAACTTTTTATTGACAAATTATACCAGAATTTGTATGGGGTGCTTTGTGTTTTTTATGCGATATTTGCCTAGTGTTTAAATCCTAAATTCATTCACGTTCATGTCAAAACCAAAATCCGTTAAACAGGGTAAGCCTGATGGTCAAAATGCCGAAATGAATCATGGCAATGTTGCACTAGATAAAGGGTTTAGAAGAATTGCTTTCTCCTTGTTGATTTTAACGGCAGTAACTGTTATGGCAATTGGGATTTATATGTGGTATAACTTCACTTCCCGCAGTAATTTGGTTTTGGTGGTTCCCAATAAACCGGATTATTATATTCATATCCAAACCAAAGCCGTATTAAAGCCATTTCAATCAAAACAGAAGCCAGCTTCTTTGGAGCAGTTTGAGCAATTTGTGAAGCAAATCCCGTTGCTTAAAGAGGTTCAAAACCCCAAAGAACTGGGCATCTCGCCTCATACAGATTGGATTTTCTTTGGGAAGGAGAAGGCGCATTTTATGGCATTAAGTGTTTTTAGCGAATCGGCGTTTTCTGCCTATCTGCAAAAAATGGTGGAAAAAGGCATGCTTCATCCAGTTGTGAAAAAGCCGTTGTTTAATAGCCATAAATTACAAAACAAAAATGCATATATAGCTTTTAAACATAAGGCGATGGTTTTGTGTTGGTTTGCAGACTCTATAGAAGATGTAAGCAGGGCAGAAAACGCCTTGGCTGAGGTTTTTTCAGGAAAGACGTCCACGTTTATGCAAGAAAAGTCTGTTCAGGAATTATATGATCATAATGCCGATATCCTATTATGGAGTGCCAATCCGCAGGGATATACGTTTTGTTTCAACCCCAAAATAAATGGTTCGTCTACAGTTCAAAAAGATAGTTTTGTATTTGAAATTGGCAGACAAGCATGGGATTTTAATGAGAAGAAACTACAAATTTGGAGGCCTATGGCTGATCCACAAGCATTGGGCGGTATAGCATCAAATAACAATGCAAATCAATCTTTGGCTTGGGTTCTGTCTCAAGTAGAATTGTATTTGCGTACTGAAATTCAATAAGAAAACAACAGCGGACAATGAGTAATTTGAATACCATAAAATCAATTTTAAAGGAAAGAATAGTTGTAATCGATGGTGCCATGGGGACCATGATTCAGAAGCATAAGTTGACCGAAGAGGATTATCGCGGTGAGCCATTCAAGGATTATCCTCACTCTCTAAAGGGGAATAATGATTTGTTGGTTCTTACTCAGCCGCAAATTATCTTGGATATTCACCGTGAATTTTTGGAAGCGGGAGCGGATATTTTAGAAACCAATACGTTTAATGCCAATGCGATTTCCATGCAGGATTACCACATGGAAGATCAGGTGCATGCTTTGAATGTAGCGGCGGTTAAGTTGGCCAAGCAAGCTGCAGCCGAATACACTGCGAAGACGCCCAATAAGCCACGTTTTGTGGCTGGTTCTGTTGGTCCTACAAATAAAACAGCGAGTTTATCGCCCGATGTTAATAATCCCGGCTTTCGATCTGTGAGTTTCGATGATTTGGTTGCGTGTTACAGAGAACAAGTGGGGATAATGATGGATGAAGGGGTAGATTTGTTGTTGGTGGAAACGGTTTTTGATACATTGAATTGTAAAGCAGCCTTGTATGCAATCAATGAATTAAAAGATGAACGCGGCAGTGATATTCCTGTGATGGTGAGTGGAACAATTACCGATAATTCTGGAAGAACGTTGAGTGGACAAACGCCTGAAGCGTTTTGGATCTCAGTTTCTCATGGCGATTTGTTGAGTGTAGGATTCAATTGTGCATTGGGTGCTGAGCAGATGCGTCCATTTATCCAAGAATTATCCAATGTTGCATGGGTTCCGGTTTCTTGTTATCCGAATGCGGGTTTGCCGAATGAATTTGGTGAATATGATGATACCCCTGAGCATATGGCGAAAGTAATAGGGGAATGGTGTAAGGATGGGTATTTGAATATTGTGGGCGGATGTTGTGGTACAACTCCTGATCATATTCGGGCAATTTCGGCCGAAGCAGCGAAGTATGCGCCTCGTTCAATCTAGAAAAACATCGCCCTAAATAATTTTTAAGCAGCCTTTGCAAAAAACCTTGAAAATAAATCGAATAAGTGTTAAAATGACACTGTAAAAACCCGTTTTTTTCTTGAAATTCTTAGTATCTTTGCACCCTTAAATCTCATGACTCAGGTTCAGACTCAAACAGTGCCAGCAACGCAATTCGATTTGTTTGCAGGCATGGAATCAACACAACACGAGCAAGTTGTCTTCTGTCAGGATCACGCAACTGGTTTAAAAGCCATTATTGCGATTCACAACACCGTATTGGGCCCAGGTTTGGGTGGTACGAGAATGTGGTATTACAACCACGAGAAAGACGCATTGAGAGATGCTTTGCGTTTATCTAGAGGTATGACATACAAAGCTTCTGTTGCTGGTTTAAATCTAGGTGGTGCGAAAGCCGTTATCATTGGCGATCCAAAAACCATGAAAAGCGAAGCTTTGATGCGTAAGTTCGGCAGATTTGTTGAAAATCTTAATGGTAAATATATCACAGCGGAAGATGTAGGAACTACAACCCGTGATATGGAATATGTGAATATGGAAACCGACCATGTTGTAGGTTTGCCTGAAAGCATGGGTGGTGGTGGAGATCCTTCTCCAGTAACTGCTTATGGTGTTTACATGGGTATTAAAGCATCTGCTCAGAAAGCTTATGGCAACGATTCTCTTGCTGGCAAAAGTGTTGCCGTTATGGGTATCGGTAAAGTAGGAATGCACTTGTTGGAATACTTGCACCAAGAAGGTGTGAAATTGTATGTTTCTGACATCAATGATTCAGCTTTGCAAGCGGCTGCTACCAACTTCGGTGCGGTTGTAGTAAGCAATGAAGATATTGTTGGTTTGGACGTGGATATTTTCGCCCCTTGCGCCTTGGGTGGTATTTTGAATGATAACACAATCGGTAAGTTGAAGTGCCAAATTATTGCAGGTGCCGCAAATAACCAGTTGGAAGATGAGAAAATCCATGGCGATTTGTTGAAGTCTAAAGGTATCATTTACGCTCCTGATTTTGTAATCAATGCGGGTGGCTTGATCAACGTTTATTCTGAATACAACGGCTATGTTCGTGAAAGTGCAATGGCGCAAACTGAGAATATTTACAACACCATTTTGGATATCTATAACAGAGCTGAATTGGCAAACGTAAACAACCAGGCTGCGGCAATCATGCACGCTGAAAAGCGTATTCACGACATGATGTTGGTTCACAGCACATACTAAGATCAAATTTTGTTAACCGGCTGGTAGCAATGCAAATCGCTTATGGCACGGATATAACAGAAAATCTCAAATAGTATCGGGCGATATACACTTTGTATGTCGCCCGTTTTGTTTTATTTTCGTCCTGTGCAAAAGAAACACTTCCAAAGGAATAGCACTGCTGCGTTAATGGCGCTAGGGGGGTGTCTAATTATTTACATCTGGATTGGTGTTTTTGCTGCATCTCCTTCTGGAGGGCAGGATAGTTGGAATCATTATTTGTATGCTCGGTGGGGTTTCAAACATCCGATTTTGTTGTTAGACCAATGGGGCAAAACTGTATTTACGGTTTTGGTTGCTCCACTCGCCAAGTTGGGTATTTCACCTGTATTGATTTTTAATACATCTTGTTTGTTGCTTGCGGCTTGGGTGGTGTATCTCACAGCGCGAAGGG
>JACCDQ011323498.1_pt1 | contig 13363 bp, 11 predicted proteins | sample 7446031 | NCBI WGS metagenome assembly JACCDQ01 (sample SAMN15323442, study PRJNA562643) | freshwater metagenome | isolation source: river surface water | place: USA:Blue River Watershed | collected 2017-08-17 | reverse complement strand
CTCTCTGCAACCATTTTTGGGGAAATCAACTTAGCAATTGCTGTCCAAGGTTTATTTAAAACAATGAACAATTGATAAAACATATTTGTTTCTCTTTTGTTACCAACAATCGCATAGAGAATTGCTTGCCCCACCAGTGCTAAACCACCGATATACAAAACCAACTGCAACACATTCAAAAACTGAATCAAATTCTTACCTCAAGGTTCGCACCCCGAACTGGGGCATTTCTTTCAACATGCGTACTATGGATTTCTTTGAGGCATCCGAAAATTAGTACTTACCCTATTTAGTTATCTATATAAATCAGAGAATTAGAGCAATATTTCCCCTACAGAATATAAGGTATATATTCTCAATTTCGGGGGAGCCAACGAGACTCTCGTGCCAATTTTTCTATCGAATCAATCGTTGCAGCCAAGGGCCTGAGTCTTGGCCATATTTGCAGAATCAATTCAGCGGTGGCGAAAGTATCTGCGGCAGCTTGATGACGCACTGCACATTCAACCCCCAGATGACTCATCCATTGATCGAGGGATCTGGCCTTCACCTCAGGATAGGATGCTGACACCAATGGCTCAACATCAATCCAGGTATTTTTAAGTTTATGGCCGAGTTGATATTGATAAGCTCTTTGAATCATTGACTCATCAAAAGCCGCATGAAAAGCCAATAAAGGCGCGTTCCCAACCCAACGCTCAAAGTTTCGCAACACTTGTTGAGGGTCTTCCCCCATCATCTGCGCCTGAGCACCAATGCCATGCAACAAGATATTGTCTTTATCTGAAGCCAAGTCTTGCTTCAATACAGCTTCAAAACTATCAAAAATATCGATCTTTAAGCTTTGATCATCATTCACATGGATGCACACAGCTGCAATGGCCAATAAACGATCTTGCCTTGGATCTAAGCCACTGGTTTCAACATCCAAGACCACCCAGCGGTCTTGATTCGTGGCCTGAGTCTGTCCAAGTAAGCGTTTTAACCAAAACATCTTAGCGACCGTAATCCAATTCAATGCGCTGCTGTAAATCTCTGGTAGCTCTCAGAGATTCTTTGAGAATTCTGCGGTCAATGTTGTTCAAGCTACTCAATTCCAATGCGTTGAAATTTCCACCAATTGGATGAGAGTCAATTTGTACCGAAAGGCGTAACATTTGCAAAAACTCAAAAGCAGATACCCAAGCCAAATATTCACGCTCTGGAATATCAAGGGCAAGACCCACCGCAATCAAGCGATCTCTGGTATTGGTATCAGGAATGCCGTAAGCCAGTGAGTAGATGCGTGCAGCATCGACCAAGATGGCAGTGCCATGAAGTTTCAAATCAATACATTCCTTATCCTCGAGTTTGACGGTGTCAATCCCACCATGCCAACTGATAGGCACTTTTCTACTCAATGAGTTATCAGCCAGTAATTTGATGAAGCGTGGAATAGCTTTGGCTTTTTGCATTACCGTATCCTTCATTTGAACCAGTAAATCAGGATTACCAGCCACCAGACGGAAATCAAAATAAATACTTGCATTCAAAAGATCTTCAGGAGTGCCATGCTCTATCCAATGTGAGAATCGCTCCAACCATTCAGACTCACTCAAACAAATCTTTGGATTACTGGCCATCACATTGCCCTTGCACAATGGATAGCCACACGCATCCAGGGCTTGATTAACATCCAGCGCAAATTTCAAATATTTATCACGGATGACATCAGTGGCTTGCCCTGAAAACACCAAAGCATTGTCTTGATCAGTAGCAATCGTTTGCTCAGAGCGCCCCTCGGACCCCAAGGCAATCCAAGCAAACTCTTTTAAATCCAAACCATGCTTTTTGGCATTGAGCTCGACCAAGCGTTCGCAAACCACATCATTCAAATAACTGATCAAGGTCGTCAACTGCCTTGCTTGAACACCTTGACCAATCAAATTTTTTGCAAACTTTCTAATGTCTTTGGCACAAATAATCATGTCCGATAAATCAGTTGCTGATCGAATGGATGTGCTGATATTTTTCAAAGATAAACGTTGCGTGGCAAATAGATCTCGCTCAGAGATGATGTTCACAATCTCCTTACCATCCACCACAGGTACATGTCGAATACCAAACTTAGACATCATCAAAGCAGCATCTTGTGCGGTATGCGTGATGGTCAAAGCCTTAACGCCTGTGGTCATGACATCTTTTATAGGAGCATCAAGACTGACTTGGGGAATGGTTACTCTGCCCAGAATATCGTAGCGCGTCAAAATGCCCAATAATCCATCCTCTGGACTACTCACCAAAATCGAACCGACGCGACGCTCATGCATTTGAGACAAAGCATCTTTGATAGAGGTCTCTGGAGTCACAAATAAGGGCTTTTTACGAGGCAGCTGTCCAAGAGGTGTTTCTAATGATTGCTCTGAAAAAATTTGTGAGGCATAAGTTCTTTGCAAAACCTGGCGAGACTGCTCTAAAAATTTCAAGATGCGCAAACTGAGGTAATCAGCGAAGGGACTAGATAGATTTGCCAATTCCTTCATGGTCTCGACAGAAATTCTCAGACAAAAACAATCTCCTGAAGCTGCATAGGTGGCAGTCACAGATCTACCAGCAACAGCAGCACTCACAGGAAATAACTCACCGGTCTCTATCTCATGTGCGCCGCCTGCCTCATTTGCCATACCCCGTCTTGAGATAACACTGCCCTGACGAATGAAATACAGTTGTTTTACCTCTCCATGAGCAGGCTCAAGAATGATTTCTTCTGGGGCGAAATAATGTTCTTTGGCTGACTTGATGAAAAAATCAACGTGTTCAGGCTTCATCTCAGAAAAGGGAATCACCTGCATCATCTGTTGACGCAAATTCATCACCAAACTTCTTGATGGTGTCACTTCTTTACTTAACTCTCTGGGTAATTCTTTTTGCGGTTCAATCGACATCAATACATTCCTTTTTATTCCAAGCGAATCAAGCAAAGCCACCAAAGACTATATATACTTCCTTTATGACAAAGCTAGCTGACCTCAGAAAATCCTACATGAAAGGCAGCCTCTCTGAAGAGGATGTTCAAGCCAACCCGATTGATCAATTCAAGATTTGGTTTGATCAAGCTCAGCATGCAGAATTACCTGAACCCAATGCTATGACAGTAGCATCGGTTGATGAAAATGGCAAACCCAGTGCGCGTGTGGTTTTAATTAAAGAAGTCACACACGAAGGCTTTGTTTTTTTCACTAATTACGAAAGTCGTAAAGGCCAAGCGTTACTGGCCAATCCTCATGCAGCCCTTTTGTTCTTTTGGCCTGAGTTAGAGAGGCAGATTCGAATCGAGGGCAGCGTTGAAAAGATATCCGAGAAAGAAAGTGATGAGTACTTTCATTCAAGACCTCTGGACTCAAGAATTGGCGCCTGGGCTTCACCACAAAGCAAAGTGATTTCTGGAAGAAGTGAATTAGTAACAAAAGCAGCTGAATATGCGCTTAAGTTTGCCCTCAACCCTCCTCGCCCACCACACTGGGGAGGCTTTAGGGTCAAGCCAGAGGCTGCCGAGTTCTGGCAGGGCAGACCCTCTCGCTTGCATGACAGGATTCATTACACACTCGAGCAAAACGTCTGGAAGATTCAGCGTTTAGCACCCTAATCATTGGCGCCTAATTTATATCAGCAGATCTTTGAATTGCACTCTAAATTTAGCAACCTTAGGGCTGACCACAAAAGCACAGTAACCTTGATCAGGATGAAGATTGAAATAATTCTGGTGATACTCTTCAGCAGGGTAATAGGTCGGCAGGTCAGAAATTTCCGTGACAATCTTATTGCTGAAGATTCCAGATTCATCTAAATTTTTTACAAATTCTTTTGCGGTATTTTTTTGACTCTCATCGTGAGTAAAAATGACTGAACGATATTGCGAGCCCAGATCATTACCCTGTCGGTTGAGCGTGGTTGGATCATGAATTGCAAAAAATACTTCTAGCAACTGCTTGAAACTGACCTCCGAAGAATCAAATTCCAAGCGAACCACCTCAGCATGATCAGTCCGACCACTGCAGACTGCATCATAGTTAGCATCTGAAGCCTTACCGCCAGCGTAACCTGACTCGACACGACGCACACCCCTTACGTGCTGATAAACAGCTTCTAAACACCAAAAACATCCTCCACCCAGTGTTGCCTCTTGATTCATGACGATCTTCCTCTATATCAATAATGTCATGTTAATACTCTGAAGATGAACGTGCTTGGCATTGGGGTATTCACTTGCTTGATATTAGTCAAATCCCTGATTTTTTGTTTTATCAACTACTCATATACTTATAAAAAATAACTATTCTTAAAATTTCATGAACGCTCTCCAATTTCAACTCGAAGATTTACAGCAAGCCTTTGCTCATGACCCATCACCTAGTTTTGCTGAACGCAAAGAGCGAATTGAGCGCATAGTGGCAATGATCGATAAATATGAAGAGAACCTATGCAAAGTAGTTCATGCTGATTTTGGCAATCGCCATTCAGTAGAAACCCGCCTTACTGAACTAGCCATGGTGCGTCAGGCAGCCAAATATGCAATCAAACATCTCAAGTCTTGGATGAAGATGCGTGATATCTCTTTGCCAACGCACCTAAAACCATCGAAGGCTTGGGTGCAAGCGCAGCCCAAAGGAGTGATTGGCATCATCGCACCTTGGAATTACCCGATTCAACTCGCGCTGATTCCTGCTATTTCGGCGATAGCCGCTGGTAATAGGGTATGGCTGAAGCTTTCAGAACGTTCTCCTAGAACATCTGGATATCTTGCCACCATCATCGGAGAATTCTTTCATCCTCTCGAGCTTTGCGTGACAACAGGAGGGGAAGATGTTGCTCGTGATTTTTCAGAACTGGCATTTGATCATTTGTTTTTCACAGGCTCTACTACCACCGGTAAAAAAGTGATGAGGGCTGCGGCTGAGAACCTCACGCCACTGACACTGGAACTGGGTGGCAAATCACCAGTAGTTATCAATCATGATGCTAATTTGGCAGACGCTGCAACAAGAATCATTTATGGCAAATTAATCAATGGCGGACAAACCTGCGTTGCGCCAGATTACATCTTGATCAAACATGAATTGATTTCAGAACTAAAGGATGCTTTGATCAAAGCTGCTGAGACATTATTCAATGATCCCTCAGAACTGACCCATCCAATCGACCAAGAACAGCTTGCTCGCTGGCAAGAGCTACTTTCTGAAGCGGCAAGTAAAGGCGCCCAAATCCACCCTCTTTTACCTGATTCGGAAAGCCGTCCTTTCACGCCAGTTGTACTGACCCAAGTTGCACCTCATAGCTTGGTGATGCAAGAAGAAATCTTTGGCCCCATCTTGCCAATCATTGGAGTCTCCTCACAGGAGGATGCCATTGAATTCATCAATTCAAAAGAACGTCCTTTGAGCATCTATTGGTTTGGTAAAGATAAAAAGGTATTCAGAAACTTAATCTCAAAGACCCACTCCGGTAGCGTGACTGCCAATGACACACTCCTACAAGCCGGTATTGAGCAAATACCATTTGGCGGTATTGGCAGCAGCGGAATGGGTGCATATCATGGCCAAACAGGCTTTGATACTTTCAGCCATCTCAAACCAGCACTTCAGGTTCGGGGCTTACTGGGTATTCGTGCTTGGATGGGTAGCAAGTTAGCTCACCCACCATATAACAAAACCACAGAAAGATTAGTGCGCTGGCTTAGCTAGATCTGTTAGCTAGAAGCGTAGATGTGAGCAGCCAACTCATAATGAGTTGAAGCCTCAAGAGGCTCTCCCAAAGCCTCGTGCAGCTTTGCCATATTCATGTGTGCGCTGGCCTTTATCAAAGGTTTTGTTTTTGGATCCTTGATCACACCTTGCAAGCTTGATTTAGCTTTACCCCACAACTTTTGAGCCAAACATACCTTGGCCAAGGCCAAAGAAAGAGTTGGCTCACCAGGGTACTTCATCATCCAAGTCTCAATCTTTTGCACCAAGGACAAAGTGGTGGATCCTGATGGCAAACAATCTGGATAAATAGCAATCAATGATTCATCCCATTGATCATCCAAGGATTCCTCAATGAAACCACGAGCAATCTCTTGCTGACCAACAGCCAACAAGCCTTTAGCCATCACCAAAGCAACCCTTGAGGCTTTTCGATCAGCTTTTGGCAAATTCTTCCAAATTGCTAACAGGGCTTGATGATCTGTGGACTTTTCTTGAACCAATTTGGCCACAGCCTCTTGCACTGTTTTTTGAGCCAACACCGGATGAATAGCTTCACGCTTACTCAGGCTATGACTCAATCTTAGAACCTCTTCCCAACGCTTGAGTTGTTGATTGGCTTTAAGTGCAATACGTTGAACAAATAATTGTCTAGCGCCACCCTTTTGCAATTTTTCAATGGTTTCCAGTGCGCCCGCCGGATCATTTGAATCCATTTGCATATCAGCCATTGCGACCAATCGAGCCTGCTGTTTATTGGCTGACTGTATTTTTGATAACCATTGGTCTCTCAAATCATAGCGATTCAACCGATGAGCCGCTCTAGCTGCCAGTAAAGCGGCAGTTTCCGATAGAGCTTGATTCACACTAGCAGCTTCTGCTGCTTTTAAGGCTTTAGAAAAACGCCCTGCAAAAATATCTTCAACTGCTTCAGATAGCAAAACAATCGCGCGAGCCTCGCGCTGCTTGCGGCGATACAAAGCTGCTTGCTTAGGTAAATCCAATACCGCAGCAAAAGTACGCCAAGCCAACAAACCGACGATCAATATCCCCAAGACCACCACAATGAATAAGTTGAGGCTGGTATCTAAGCGATAAGGTGGAAAGTAGATGGTGATATGACCAGCATTACCACTGGCAAACAAGGCCAATAGAACTGCCGCAGCAAATAAAAAAGCCAACCACAATGCACCGCGCATCATCACTGACCCTTATTCACTGGAATTGATTTAGACATTTCAGCACGAAGCTCGCTGATATTCTTTTGAATCTGTACCACTGAACTTGCTTGAGCTTGAAAATGTTTTGCTATCAATTTTTCAGCTTGAATCAAATCATCCTTGCTGGCTTGAGGCAACTGAGACAACCAAGCCAATCTGGCACTTAAAAAATGTAATCTCAATTGCTGACGAATCAAATCTTGGGCAGCCGGTGTCATCGCCACATCCTTGACATCACCCACCACTTGAATGCGCATCAACTGATCACCCAAACCCTGAATTGCTGACATTATTTTTTGAATAAAGCCTTGAGTTCCAGCATTACTCGCAATTGCTGGAGCTTCTGCCACTGGCAAAGCATTCATTGGTAACTGTGCTACTTGGTTCAATAATTGATTCAATTGATTAGCCACAGGCGCAAGATTCTTTTGGTTCTCTAGAGAACTCTTCAAGGCTAGATTGATTTCAGCCTCTTGGGTCAATACTTTGCTCAATTGGGACTCTAACTCCAGGACCCTGGCATCAAGTTGAGCTGGTCGATGATAAAGACGAAGACCGCCCTCGATCACCAACCAAACAAGACAAATGGCAATAGCGATCCACAAAGCTCTCCATAAGCCTTTACCTAAAGCTTCTGATTGCAGTTGTTTGGTGGTTTTACCGCTCACTTGATCGAGTTCTACAGCCATTTCTAGTCCTAATTTTTATTGGAGTGCCATTGATTGATTTTGACAAGCAACTGATCGTCACCCGGCGTACAGCAATCAACATTTTTAAACCCAAGTTCCTTGCATATCTGAGCAATACGCTCATGCGTACACAACATCATAGCTTCATTTAACCAAGGCTCTGCCCATGATGCACTTTCTTTTAAAAACTGAGCTAAATGACGCGCCGCCTCAGAAGAAGTTAGGACACAAATAGAGTCACCAGGCATCACTTTTTTCAAACCAAGCCAAGCTGGTGAATCACTGGCCAAGGGAACTCTTTTGTAGGTCGATACTGAGTGTATTTCAGCGCCTTGTAATAAAAACTGTTCCCCAAGCCAAGCTCTTCCACCAATACCTTTTAGAAAGAGAATGTTTTTACCAGCCCAAGATTTCTGAGCTTGACTCAAAATTCTCCACAATCCCTCTGAATCCCATTCGCTTGGATTATTTGGAGCATAAATGGTGTAACCATGCTCAGCAGTGATGCCATGATGACTCAATGCTTCTAAGCTACCGCCACCCACGACCGCAATTGGAATACTCTTTGGCCACCCCGCCTGCAGTAATCGCATCGAACACTCCACGGCATTGGGACTCACAAAAACTGCCAAATCACTGGCCGGCAAGAGGTCTTTTAAGCGCTTAGCATCTGCGGGGTTTTCATTGGGGACAATCGACAATAAAGGCAATTGAATTTGTTCCAACATCGGAAACTTCCGATGCAATAACTCTCCCAATCTTAGAGACTGTCCTAGTGGTCGAGTCAGAACAATATTGGGCATGAGTTTTAGCCTAGATTATCTTGGGGGCAATAAATCTCTAGCGCCCTGAGCAATCAACGCATCGGCAACCTGCAAGCCCATTTGGTCCGCATGCTCCATGCTAACGACTGATAACTTCTTTTCAGATCGACACATACTTTGACCATCCGTGCTGGCTACAAAGGAACGAAGATACAAAGAATCTGAACCTTCCCAAATTGCATAGGCCGCCAAGGGAACATCGCAAGAACCACCAAGCGCTCTAGAAACAGCTCTCTCGGCAGTCACAGCCATCGCAGAAAGGGCATGGTTCAAAGGAGCAAGCCAGCTTTTCATTTCCGGTCTTCCAGCCCTGATCTCGATACCCAAAGCACCCTGACCAGCAGCAGGCAAACTATCCTCCGGAGCTAATAAGCTGCGGATGCGCTCGGCCATACCTAAACGCTTCAGACCAGCAGCGGCCAAAATGATCGCGGCATACTCGCCTTTGTCTAATTTACCCAAACGGGTGTCTAAATTGCCGCGCAGAGGCTGGATATTCAAGTGTGGATAGCGTGAGCGCAATGAAGCCTCACGACGCAAACTAGCGGTTCCCACAACCGCTCCTGCAGGTAAATCTGCCAGAGTTGCATAGTCATTTGAAACAAAGGCATCCCGGGCATCTTCACGCTCCATGATGCAAGACAACTCAAAGCCTTCGGGCAACTGCATCGGGACATCCTTGAGAGAATGAACCGCCAAATCCGCCCGCCCCTCTTCCAAAGCCACTTCTAATTCTTTGACAAAAAGACCCTTACCGCCGACTTTAGAGAGGGTTCTGTCCAAAATCTGATCACCCCGAGTGGTCATACCCAAAATACTGACATCGCAGTCTGGATAGAGCTTTTTCAGGCAATCTCGAACATATTCAGCCTGCCACATGGCCAAACGGCTCTCTCGGGAGGCAATTACCAGCTTTTTAGGATAAGAAATTTGTGTCATAACCATAAGGATAAGGCCTTTGAGGCAATATACTTATATTTATGGCAGATTTAGATAAAAACAAGAACTCTCTGGACAACAAAGACCAAGCTTGGTCGGCTCGCTTTGCCGAGCCTGTGGCGGAACTCGTACAGCGATACACCGCTTCTGTTGACTTTGATAAACGCATGGCCTTGGTTGATATCCAGGGATCTTTGGCTCACGCCGAAATGTTGACTGCGCAGAAGATCATCAGTGCTGAAGATTTTGCTGCGATCCAAAAAGGCATGGCAGAGATACGCTCTGAAATTGAAGCAGGTTCATTTGTTTGGGAACTTGCTCTTGAGGACGTTCATCTGAACATCGAGGCACGTTTGACCAAGTTGATTGGCGATGCTGGCAAACGTCTTCACACCGGTCGCTCAAGAAATGATCAGGTAGCAACTGACATTCGTCTGTGGTTACGTGGCGCGATTGATGAAATTCAATCAGAGCTCACCTCATTGCGTTCAGGTCTACTTGGTCTAGCTGAAAAGCATGCTGACACCATCATGCCTGGCTTCACACATTTACAAGTGGCTCAACCTATCACTTTTGGTCATCATGTGATGGCTTACGCAGAAATGTTTGCGCGTGATGCTGAACGTTTGACTGATTGCCGTAAGCGTGTCAATCGTTTACCACTCGGTGCAGCAGCACTGGCTGGAACGAGCTATCCAATTGATCGTGAACGCGTGGCCAAAACTTTAGGATTCGACGGTGTTTGCCAGAACTCCTTGGATGCGGTTTCAGATAGAGATTTTGCGATTGAGTTTTGCGCCACCGCCTCATTGGTGATGACCCATATCTCACGCTTATCTGAAGAGCTAATCATTTGGATGAGTCCAAGGGTTGGCTTTGTGGACTTGCCTGATCGTTTCTGTACAGGCAGCTCGATCATGCCGCAAAAGAAGAATCCTGATGTACCAGAATTAGCAAGAGGCAAAACTGGTCGCGTGAACGGCAACCTCATTTCTTTGTTAACTTTGATGAAAGGCCAACCTTTGGCCTACAACAAAGATAATCAAGAAGACAAAGAACCGCTATTTGATTCAGCAGATACCTTGCGCGACACCTTGCGTATTTTTGCTGACATGGTTCCGCACATTCAAGTAAAAGCAGATGTGATGAGAGCTGCAGCACTTCAAGGTTTTGCTACTGCGACTGATTTGGCTGATTATTTAGTCAAAAAAGGTTTGGCTTTCCGTGACGCTCATGAAGCTGTTGCTCACGCTGTGAAGGCATGCTCAAACAAAGGCTGTGACTTGGCAGATTTATCACTGGCAGAATTGAGAACTGCTTGTGATCTTGGGGATAAAGCCAATCTCATCGGTGAAGATGCATTCAAAGTCTTGACCCTTGAGGGCTCGATCAACAGTCGTAACCATGTTGGCGGCACTGCACCAGAGCAGGTGAAAAAAGCGATTGCAGCCTATCGCAAAAACTTGAAATAAGCTCTAACGCAACAAGCAATAGTTTCTTCGTTTCAAATTAAAAATGGCTCACTATGAAGTGAGCCATTTTTTTAACCAGACAGAAGCTGTATTAATATCAGTCTCTAAGTCAGTCCTTGACGCAGTCAACGTAATATTCTTTGCGACCGTTCAAATCACCTTTGACCAAACCATGGACGTCGGTTTCAAAGCCAGGGAACTGTTCATTGAAGTCACGTGTGAAACGCAAGTAATCAACGATGCGCTTATTGAAACGCTCACCTGGAATCAATAGAGGAATGCCTGGCGGATAAGGGGTTACCAACATTGCTGTGACTCGACCTTCTAAATCATCAATGATCACGCGCTCAATGTCACGGTGCGCCATTTTTGCCCAAGCATCTGATGGCTTCATCGCAGGAATCATGTCTGACAAATACATTTCTGTGGTCATACGAGCCACATCGTACTTTTTGTAGACTTGGTGAATTTGCTGACAAAGATCTTTGAGGCCAATGCGCTCGTAACGCGGATACTTAGCAACAAACTCTGGAAGAACTCGCCACAAAGGCTGATTCTTGTCGTAATCATCTTTGAATTGTTGCAAGGTCGTGACCATGGTGTTCCAACGGCCCTTGGTGATACCGATAGTGAACATGATGAAGAAAGAATACAAACCAGTCTTCTCAACAATCACACCGTGCTCAGACAAATACTTGGTCACAATGCTGGCCGGAATACCGGTATCAGCAAAATTACCATCCATTTCCAAGCCAGGAGTGATGATGGTTGCCTTGATTGGATCGAGCATATTGAAGCCCGCAGCCAACTTGCCAAAATCATGCCAACGCTCATCAGCCTGCAAAACCCAATCATCTCTCTCGCCAATACCCTCTTCAGCAAGATACTCAGGGCCCCAAACCTTGAACCACCAGTCAGCACCCCACTCTTCATCCACTTTGCGCATGGCACGACGGAAGTCCAAAGACTCAGCAATTGATTCATGAACCAAAGCAGTACCACCTGGAGGCTCCATCATGGCTGCTGCCACATCGCAAGAAGCAATGATCGCGTACTGCGGACTGGTGGAGGTGTGCATCAAATATGATTCATTGAAGCAATCGTTGTCTAATTTATTAGACTCTGAGTCTTGCACCAAAATCTGTGATGCTTGAGATAGACCTGCTAATAACTTATGAGTTGATTGTGTAGAAAAGACCATGCTTTCTTTTGAACGTGGTCGATCTTTACCAATCGCATGCATGTCTTTGTAGAAATCATGGAAAGTTGCATGAGGTAACCATGCCTCATCAAAATGCAAAGTATCTACTTTGCCGTCCAACATTTCTTTGATCATCTCAACGTTGTACAACACGCCATCGTATGTACTTTGTGTGATGGTCAATACACGTGGCTTGGCATTTTTATCAGTGATGAATGGATTGCTTTGAATCTTCTTCTGAATCGTTTTCCAGTCAAACTCTTCTTTAGGAATCGGACCGATGATGCCGTAGTGATTGCGCGTTGGCATCAAGAAAACAGGCACAGCACCAGTCATCATGATGGCATGCAAAATTGACTTATGGCAGTTACGGTCAACAATCACAATGTCACCAGGAGCCACTGTTGAATGCCAAACGATTTTGTTAGACGTCGAAGTACCATTCGTCACAAAGAACAAATGGTCTGCGTTAAAGATGCGAGCGGCATTGCGCTCACTAGCAGCCACAGGGCCGGTGTGATCCAACAATTGACCTAATTCATCGACCGCATTACAAACGTCGGCACGAAGCATGTTCTCGCCAAAGAATTGATGAAACATCTGCCCTACTGGGCTTTTCAAGAAAGCCACGCCACCTGAGTGACCTGGGCAATGCCATGAGTAAGAACCATCAGACGCATAGTGCGTCAATGCTTTAAAGAATGGTGGCGCTAATGAATCCAAGTAAACCTTGGCTTCACGAATGATGTGGCGCGCAACGAATTCTGGGGTATCTTCATTCATATGAATAAAGCCATGCAACTCACGCAATACATCATTAGGAATGTGTCTTGAAGTTCTGGTTTCGCCGTACAAGAAAATTGGAATTTCCTCGTTGCGCTTGCGAACTTCCATCACAAACGCACGCAAACTCTCGAGGGCTAAATCAATCTCAGCAGCTGAACCTGCGCCAAACTCTTCATCATCAATTGACAGAATGAAACAAGACGCTCTAGCAGCCTGTTGAGCAAATGAAGTCAAATCTCCATAACTGGTCAAACCAAGAACTTCCATGCCCTCAGTTTCGATGGCAAGTGCCAATGCACGAGCGCCCGACCCTGAAATATTTTCAGTACGGAAATCCTCATCAATGATGACCACAGGAAAACGAAACTTCATAGCAACTCCCTACCAAGCAACCCCTATTAAATGAGGGGGTTTTTTCTTAAAAACGTGACTATATCGATAAAACTAATATTTCGCTGAATTTATTTCAACAAAATTAAGCGCCAGTAGGCCAGTTTAGCCATCTAAGCCTT
>JACCDQ012091663.1_pt1 | contig 13365 bp, 13 predicted proteins | sample 7446031 | NCBI WGS metagenome assembly JACCDQ01 (sample SAMN15323442, study PRJNA562643) | freshwater metagenome | isolation source: river surface water | place: USA:Blue River Watershed | collected 2017-08-17 | reverse complement strand
GCTGGTGATGGTGGGCATGGCGCCGGCATCGACCACACGCAGGCCCTTGATGCCGCGGACCTGCAGCCGCGCGTTGAGCACTGCCATCGGGTCGTCCTCGCGGCCCATGCGGGTGGTGCCGACGGGGTGAAAGATGGTGCTGGCGATGTCACCGGCCAATCGGGCCAGTTCTTCATCGCTCTGGTATTGCGGGCCGGGTTTGAATTCCTCGGGCTGGTACTTGGCCATCGCGGGTTGCTGCAGGATGCGGCGCGTCACGCGCAGGCTGTCGGCGGCCACCTTGCGGTCCTCGTCGGTGCTCAGGTAGTTGGGCGCAATCGCGGGGGCGTCTTCGAACTGCGGCGTTTTGATGTGCACCGTGCCGCGGCTGGTGGGGTTGAGGTTGCAGACGCTGGCGGTGATGGCCGGGAAGCGGTGCAACGGCTCGCCAAAGGCGTCCAGGCTGAGTGGCTGCACGTGGTACTGGATGTTGGGCCAAGGCCGTGACGGATCGCTTTTGGTGAAGGCGCCGAGTTGGCTGGGCGCCATGCTCATCGGGCCAGTGCGCTTGAGCACATATTCCGCGCCGATCATCGCCTTGCCCCACCAGCTGTTGGCCAGGGTGTTGAGGGTGCGCGCGTTCTTGACTTTGTAGACAGTGCGGATCTGCAGATGGTCCTGCAGGTTGGCACCCACGCCGGGCAGGTGGTGCACTGGCGTGACGCCCCGCTGGCGCAGCAGATCAGCATCGCCGATGCCCGAGAGTTCGAGGATCTGCACCGAGCCGATGCTGCCCGCACTCAGGATCACCTCTCGCGTGGCTTTCGCCTCGACCATTTCGGTACCCGACCACACCTGCACGCCTGTGCAGCGCTGGCTGCCGTCGGTTTGTTTTTCGATCAGCAGCTTGCTGACCTGGGCTTTGGTCCAGAGTTCGAAGTTGGAGCGGCCATAGCAGGTCGGACGCAAGAAGGCTTTGGCCGTGTTCCAGCGCCAACCCTCTTTCTGGTTGACTTCGAAATAGCTCACACCCTCGTTGTTGCCACGGTTGAAATCGTCGGTGGCCGGAATGCCCGCTTGCTGTGCGGCTTGCGCGAAGGCGTCCAGCACTTCCCAACGCAGGCGTTGCTTGTCCACCCGCCACTCGCCGCCCGCGTTGCGCCCACGCAGGGTGTGCAGGTAGCTGCCTTCGGCCAGTTCGCGGTCGAGCAGCGGCGTCTTGACGCCTTTGGCCCCGTGCAGCGCATTGGTCCCTTGGTAGTGGTCTTCGTGCAGCTGGAAGTACGGCAGGCTGTGGTCCCAACGCCAGCTGTCGTCGCCGGTGGCCATGGCCCACTGGTCGTAATCACGCGACTGCCCGCGCATGTAAATCATGCCGTTGATGCTGGAGCATCCGCCCAGCACCTTGCCACGCGGGTAACGCAGCGTGCGGCCGTTCAGACCGGCAGCGGGCTCGGTTTGGTAAAGCCAGTCGGTTCGGGGGTTGCCAATGCAGTAAAGGTAGCCCACCGGGATGTGCACCCAGTGGTAATCGTCTTTCTTGCCGGCTTCGATCAGCAACACCCGCTTGCGGGCGTCGGCACTCAGGCGGTTGGCCAGCAGGCTGCCTGCCGTGCCACCGCCGACGATGATGTAGTCAAAGGTGTTTTCGCTCATCTTGTCTCCTGCGGAGCGATTGTGCCTTTTACTTGCTCGTTGGCATCACGAACTCAGCCCCTTTGCCGATGCTCTCGGGCCAGCGTTGCATCACCGACTTCTGCTTGGTGTAGAAGCGCACGCCCTCTTCGCCATAGGCGTGCATGTCGCCAAACAGTGAGCGTTTCCAGCCACCAAAGCCGTGCCAAGCCATCGGCACAGGAATCGGCACATTGATGCCCACCATGCCCACTTGGATTCGGCGCGCAAACTCGCGGGCGATATTGCCATCGCGCGTGAAACAGCTCACGCCGTTGCCGAACTCGTGGTCGTTGATGATTTCCACTGCCTGGGCAAAGTCGGGCACGCGCACACAGGACAGGACCGGGCCGAAGATCTCTTCCTTGTAGATCTTCATGTCGGTGGTCACATGGTCGAACAAGGTGCCACCCAGCCAGAAGCCCTGGTCACAGCCTTTGCCCGCTTGTGCACCGTTGAATTCGCGGCCATCCACCAGCAGTTTGGCGCCCTCTTGAACGCCTGCATCGATGTAGCCTTTGATGCGCTTGCGTGCCACCTCGGTCACGATCGGCCCCATTTCGGCGGCAAGGTTCTCACCGTCCAGCACTTTCAGGGCCTGGGTGCGCTCGATCAGCTTGGGCATGATCTTCTCGCCCACATCCCCCACCAGCACCGCCACGCTGATGGCCATGCAGCGCTCGCCGGCCGATCCGTAGGCTGCACCGATCAGTGCGTCCACAGCTTGGTCGATGTCGGCGTCGGGCATGACCACCATGTGGTTCTTGGCACCGCCCAGGGCCTGCACACGTTTGCCGTGGTGGGCGCCGGTTTCGTAGATGTAATTGGCGATCGGTGTGGAACCGACAAAACTGATGGCCTTCACGTCGGGATGCACCAGCAATGCATCCACGGCTTCCTTGTCGCCCTGCACCACGTTGAACACCCCATCGGGCAGCCCGGCTTTTTTCAAAAGATCGGCGATGAAGAGGGACGGCGAAGGGTCAAGGGGGCTGGGCTTGAGCACGAATGTGTTGCCCGCCGCAATCGCGACCGGGAACATCCACATGGGCACCATGACCGGGAAATTGAAAGGGGTGATCCCAGCCACCACGCCCAAGGGCTGGCGCATGGTCCAGTTGTCGATGCTGGTGGAGACCTGCTCGGTGTAATCGCCTTTGAGCAATTGTGGGATGCCGGTGGCGAACTCCACGATCTCGATGCCGCGCGTCACTTCGCCTTGAGCGTCCGTGAAGACTTTGCCGTGCTCGGCGGTGATCAGGTGTGCCAGGTCGTCGCGGTGTTCGTTGAGCAACTCCAAAAACTTGAACATGACACGGGCGCGGCGCAGCGGTGGTGTGTCAGCCCAGGAGAGGAAGGCGGCTTGTGCCGCGGCCACAGCCTTGCCCACTTCTGTGGCGTTGGCCAGTGCCACTTGGCCAGTGACAACACCTGTCGCGGGGTTGGTCACCTCTTGGCTACGGCCTGAAGTGCCGGCCACGCGTTGGCCATGGATGTGGTGGTCGATGTTGGAAATGCCCATGGTGTTTGTCCTGTTGGTGTCGCAGTGTGACGATGGACACAGTCTAGAAAGCGTCGCCGTCATCAGCAAGGCCTGTGGCTTGAATTGATTGTTCAAAATAGTGAACAATGCCGGAATGGATGATCAAAAAATCAACGCGCTCTGGACCCATCTGCATTGGCTGAGCGTGCTGGCCCAGCAAGGCAGTTACACCGCCGCTGCCATGCGACTGGGGGTGAGCAAGGCGGCCATGAGTCAGCGCATTGCGGAACTGGAACGTGCCGCGCGTGTGCCACTGGTGCAGCGCACGACCCGCAGCGTGCGCCTGACCGAAGCCGGTCAGCGTCTGGTGGATGACACGCGGGCTTCGTTCGAGCAAATCGCGCAAACTTTCGAACAGGTGCGTGACCTGGCCGAGCAACCCAGTGGTCTGCTGCGCTTGACCGCGCCCGTGGCGTTGGCGCGCCAACAACTCATGCCTTTGCTCACCGAGTTCCTGCGTCTGCACCCGCAGGTGCGCATTGAACTGGACATGGCCGACCGCCTGCGCTCGCTGGCGACCGAGGGTTTTGACCTGGCCATTCGCCACAGTGACCGTGCCCCGGACACGCATGTGGCCTGGACCTTGTGCGAAACCGCCTCGGTATTGGTGGCCACCAAGATGTATTTGCGGCGCGTCGGCATCCCGCAGGCGCCGGCAGATCTGCAGCAACACAATTGCCTGCATTACCCACGTTCGCAGGACATGCCGGTTTGGAGTTTCACGCCGCTCAAGGCCACCAAAGGTCGCGAGACGGTGAATGTTCCGGTGCGCGGATCGTTGGCGGCCAATAACAGCGAAGCCTTGCGCGAAGCCGCGTTGGCTGGCGCAGGCATCGCTTTGTTGCCCGACTTCTCGGCGCAGGATGCGTTGCGCAAAGGACAGTTGGTGCCGGTTTTGCCAGCCTGGCGTGTGGACGGTGGTTTTGGCCGCCACCTGTTTGCAATCCGTCCCTACACCCCTCACGTCCCCCGCGCCGTCTCAGCGTTGGTGGCGCACCTGCGCCAGGGCTTGTTGCATGGATTTGTCGTGTGAGTGCCTAGACGGCGCTGGCAGGCGTGCGCCGGCGAAACATGCTCCAGCCGTCCATGTGCAGCACTTTGTCGCCCCTCTGGTTGAACATTTCCCACAGGTTTCGTGTCATGCCCACATCGGGGTGCCTGCTCATGGGTTTGGTTTCCAGCACCGTGACTTGCAGACGCAGGGTGTCGCCAGGAAACACCGGTTTGAGCCATTTGAGACTTTCCAGACCGGGAGAGCCGAGGCTGAAAGTGTCCTGTAGAAAATGGGTGACGATGAGGCGCATGGCCATGGCACAGGTGTGCCACCCACTGGCGCACAGACCTCCAAACACCGAAGCCTTGGCGGCCTCGTTGTCCAGGTGAAAGGGCTGTGGATCGAACTGGCTGGCAAAGGCGATGATCTCTTCGCGCGTGGGGGTCACGGTGCCCAGCTCGCGCACCTGCCCAACCGCAAAATCTTCCCAGTGGTACTTGTTTGCCGGCATCAGCGGCCTCCGGAGACTTCCAGCAAACTCATCGTGGTGTAGCTGGCGCCTTCACCCAGCAGCCAGACAATGGCCTCGGCGACTTCTTCAGCGCTGCCGCCGCGTTGCATCGGCACTTGGTGCTGCAGGTCTTTCACGCGGTTGGGCAGGCCGCCTGAGGCATGGATGTCGGTGTCGATCAGGCCTGGGCGTACCGCGTTGACGCGGATACCATCGGCAGCCACTTCTTTGGCCAAGCCAATGGTGAAAGCATCAATGGCGCCTTTGCTCGCCGCGTAATCCACATACTGGCCCGGTGCCCCCAGACGCGCCGCTGCGCTGGAGAGGTTGACGATGCTGCCACCGTGGCCGCCATGCTTTGTGCTCATGCGCCGCACAGCCTCCCGGGCGCAGATCAGGCTGCCGATGACGTTGATGTCGAACATGCGCCGCCAGCGTGCCACGTTCATGTCTTCCAGGCGGGTGGTGACGTCTACGACGCCGGCGTTGTTCACCAGTCCGCTCAGGTGACCGAGTTTCGCATCGACCTGCTCGAACATGCGCAGCACTTGCGATTCGTCGCCCACATCGGCTTGCACGGCCATGGCGCGTCCACCGGCGGCACGGATTTCACGCACCACTTCATCGGCGGCCAGTGAATGGGCGGTGTAGTTGACGGCCACTGACCAGCCCTGGCGTGCGGCCAGCAGACAGGTTGCTGCACCAATGCCCCGGCTGCCGCCGGTCACCAACAAGACCTTGTCCATCGCCCGTCTCCTGCAAGATGTTCGCAAAGCGGATACAACCGCGTTGGCATCACGATAAACCAGCTAGGAGAGCACATGGGTCGCACAGTCGACTATTACTTCGCACCGCAAAGTCCCTGGGCATACCTGGGGCATCAGCGTTTATCCGACATCGCGCGCCACGCGGGTGCCGGTATCCGTGTCATGCCTGTCGATCTGGGGGGCAAAGTGTTCCCGATTTCAGGTGGGCTGCCCCTGGGTCAGCGGGCACCGCAACGCCAGGCTTACCGCCTGGCAGAACTGCGGCGGTTCAGCGACCATTTGGGCGCCCCCTTGAACCTCAAGCCCAAATACTTTCCGGTGGGCGGTGACGATGCTGCACGGCTGATCATTGCCGCCGATCTGGCACAGGGGAGCGAAGCGGCCATGGCCGTGGCTGGCGCGGTACTGTCGGCTTGTTGGGCTCAGGAGCGCAACATTGCAGATGAGAAAGTGTTGGCGCAGCTGCTCACCGAACAAGGCATGCCGGGCAGCTTGCTGGACAAGTCGCACAGTCAGGCTGTGCAGGAGCGCTACGATGCATACACCCAGGCAGCGATTGATGCCGGCGTGTTCGGCGCGCCCAGTTATGTCATTGATGGCGAGATCTTCTGGGGTCAGGACCGGCTTGATTTTGTCGAGCGCGCGCTCTCGCGCTGAAGCACACGAAGGAGAAAACCGTGGGAACGATGATTGAACTCAAGGCTGCCGATGGCACTGTGGTGCCGGCCTACGAAGCCCGTCCGGCGGGCAAGCCACGCGGTGCTGTGGTGGTGATCCAGGAAATCTTTGGCGTCAACAGCCACATCCGCAGTGTGGCCGACGGCTATGCGGCCGAAGGTTATCTGGCGTTGGCGCCGGCTTGTTTCCACCGCGTCAAGCCGGGTGTTGAGCTGGGTTACAGCGATGCCGACATGGGAGAAGGCTTTGGCTACAAGACGGCTGTTGAAGCTTTGCCGGCGCCAGGCGTGTTGCAGGACATCCAAGCGGCCATCGACCATGGCGCCAAAGTCTCGGGTGGCAAGGTGGGCATCGTGGGTTATTGCTGGGGCGGCCTCTTGACCTGGCGCTCGGCCTGCCTGCTCTCGGGCCTGAGTGCGGCTGCGCCCTATTACGGCGGCGGCATGACCACGCCCGAAGAAACCGTCCGCAAAACCAAGGTCCCGGTGTTGGCCCATTTCGCTGAAGAAGACAAGTGGATCCCGATGGACACGGTGCAGGCCTTTGCCAAAGCACAGCCACAAGTCGAAGTGCACACCTACGCTGCACACCATGGGTTCAACTGTGACCAGCGTGGTGCCTGGCATGCGCCATCGGCCAAGCTGGCACGAGAACGCACGCTCGCGTTTTTCGCGAAACACTTGGGCTGAATTGGCTATTCGCCAGTTCTGGCCAGGTAGCGCTTGCGCCAGAACACCAAACCCAATACCAGCGCGATCAGCCCCATGCTGCCCAGCGTCCACCAAAACGCGGCAGCCTGGTGCAACCAAGGCATGAACTCAAAGTTCATGCCGAAGATGCCGGCAATCAGGTTCAGTGGCAGGAAGATGGCGGTCAGCGCTGTCAGCGTGCGCATGATGTCGTTGGTGCGGTTGCCCTGAACGTTGAAATGCATCTGAACGGCGGTCTCGGTGTTGTGCTCGAGCCGACGCACATGCTGAACCACCCGCTCAATGTGTTCGAGCACATCGCGGCTGCGGATCTTGAGCAGGTCCAGATCGCGGGTGGCACCCGGCTCGGCTCCGACATCCCAACTGTCCAGCGATTCGGTCCAGTTCTGCATGGCGGTGCGCTGGTCATCGCACAACGATTCAAGTTGGTGCAAGGACGCACGGGCCTGCAGCAGCGCGTCCCAGCGCGAAAAACGCGTGCGTGGGCTCAACAATTCGGTTTGCCAGTGGTCCAGTTGCCGACTCAGTTCGCGGCGCAGGTCCAGGTAGCTGTCCACCATTTGGCTGACGATGCGCAGCATCATGTCGGCCGGACTGCGCGGGATGCCGCGTGCGCCGGTTGAGCGCGTGTCAGGCTCCTGCTGTGCCTGGCTGGCCGAAGCCAGCAGCCGCGCCGCATAGGCATCGCGGACAGCACAGTCGGCCGGGTGCACGCTGAGCAGAACGCGGTCAAACACCGCGAAGCCGACCGGGTTGGTGTCGATGCGTTGCAACACCGGTGGCCCCGGGCGTTTGTTCGTCGATGCGACCGCGGGTTGCATCCCCTCGCGTTGCGCGAGCCGGCGAAACACCATCAGGTCGTAGTGCGCGCTGTAGTCGAAGTGCGAAGGCAGCTGTCCGTTGAGCAAGTCGGACACGTGCAAGTCCACCAGGCCCTGTCCGGTGAGCTGCTCCAAAGTGTGCTGGATGCGACCGATCTCTGACTCAAATGCTGTGCGTGAACAGGCGATCCAAACATAACCCTGGTCGGGCAAGCGATCGGGCAGGCTTTGCCCGGTGTCGACCCGGTTGCTCGAAACGGTGAAGACCCGCATTCGCGATCAGGGCAGGCGGTTGACGATGCGCGCCACGTCGCGCGCAAAGTAAGTCAGCACGCCATCGGCGCCCGCACGTTTGAAGGCCAGCAGACTTTCGAGCATGACGGCGTCGTGGTCGAGCCAGCCGTTTTGCGCAGCGGCTTTGAGCATGGCGTATTCGCCGCTCACCTGGTAGGCAAAGGTTGGTACGCGGAACTCGTCTTTCACACGCCGCACCACGTCCAGGTAGGGCATGCCAGGTTTGACCATCACCATGTCGGCGCCTTCGGCAATGTCCAGGGCCACTTCCTTGAGGGCCTCGTCGGTGTTGCCGGGGTCCATCTGGTAGACCTTTTTGTTGCTCTTGCCCAGGTTGGCGGCTGAACCCACCGCATCGCGGAAAGGACCGTAGAAAGCACTGGCGTACTTGGCGCTGTAGGCCATGATCCGGGTGTGGATCAGGCCACGCGATTCGAGCGCAGAGCGGATCGCACCGATGCGGCCATCCATCATGTCGCTGGGGGCCACGATGTCCACGCCGGCTTCGGCCTGCGTGAGGGCTTGCTGTACCAGCACGGCGCTGGTTTCGTCGTTCAGGATGTAGCCGGTTTCATCGAGCAGGCCGTCTTGACCGTGGCTGGTGAAGGGGTCCAGGGCCACATCGGTCATCACGCCCAGTTCCGGAAAGCGTTTTTTCAGCTCACGCACCACGCGTGGCACCAGGCCGTCGGGGTTCATGGCTTCCTTGCCGGTCGGGTCTTTGAGCGAGGCGTCGATCACCGGAAACAATGCCATGACTGGGATGCCCAGCTTGACGCAGTCTTCGGCCACGGGCAGGAGCAGGTCCAGTGACAGACGTTCCACGCCAGGCATGGAACCCACCTGTTGGCGCTGGTTCTGGCCGTCGAGCACAAAGACCGGGTAAATCAGGTCGTGCGCGGTCACGCGGTGCTCGCGCACCAGGTTGCGGGTGAAATCGTCGCGGCGCAGGCGGCGCGGACGGCCATGGGGGTAGGGGGCGAACGGAGTCATCCCAAAATTCTGCCTCAAGGCGGGGGTGGGCTGGGCAGCCATGGGGACAGCAGCGGGGGGTGTTTTTGCGAAAAACACAAAATCGCCCTTGTTGACAGTTTTGTTATTTGATACATTGTGTTTCGGGCGGCTTGCCGCCCCCCGCTTTTCCTCCCTGAGCGGGCGCCTTGATGTGTGACAGCAAAAAGGCTTCTCGCCCTCGACCCCGGTCGGGGGTTTTTTTTGTCCGCCGCCCTGGCGTCGCCACTAAACTGCAGCCATGCTCTGGATCAAAGCTCTGCACATCGTCTTCATTGCCAGCTGGTTCGCGGGCCTGTTTTACCTGCCCAGGATTTTTGTGAATCTGGCCTTGGTGCCTGCCGATTCCAGCGCCGAGCGCGAACGCTTGCTCCTGATGTCCCGCAAGCTTTACCGCTTCATGACGATCCTCGCCGTCCCCGCGCTGGGGCTGGGTTTGGTGCTTTGGCTGTACTACGGCATCGGCAGGGGGCCCGATCAGGGTTGGATGCACGCCAAGCTGGGCATCGTGGTCTTGCTGTTGGGTTACCACCATGGCTGCGCTGTGATTTTGCGCAAGTTCGAGGCGGGCACCATGCAACGCAGCCATGTCTGGTTTCGCTGGTTCAACGAGGCACCGGTGCTGATGATGCTGATCGCCGTATGCCTTGTGGTGGTCAAGCCCTTCTGAATAGGCGCATGGCATGAAGGCCAGAACCACCGCTGCCTGGCCACTGTGTTGGCTTTACGCGGGCTTGATCGCTTATGCCAGCCTCTACCCTTTTGAGGGTTGGCGTGTTCAGGGCATTGCGCCCTGGAGTTTTCTGTTGGCCCCTTGGCCCCGCTATTGGACGGGCTTCGACGTGGTTTCCAATGTCCTTGGCTATGCGCCCTTGGGGTTTCTCGGGTGCCTGGCCGTGCTGCGCCTGCGGCCCCGCTGGCCAGCGGTGCTGACCGTGACGGGACTGGCGCTGCTGCTGTCCTTTTTTTTGGAATCCCTGCAGATGTTCCTGCCGATGCGGGTGCCTTCGAATGTGGACCTCGGGCTCAATGTCGGTGGGGCCTGGCAGGGTGCCTTGATGGCGCGCGCGCTGGCGGCCTGGGGGCTGGTGTTGCACTGGAGCCGCTGGCGAGACCGCTGGTTTGCGTCGGATGCCAGTGGTGCTCTGGTGTTGCTGGCGCTGTGGCCGTTGGCCTTGATGTTTCCGGTGTCGGTGCCTTTTGGCATGGGGCAGGTGTTTGAACGGCTGGAGGCGGCAGTGGCCAACCTGCTGGAAGACACACCCTGGCTGGAATGGTTGCCGATGCGCGAACTGGAGCTGCAACCCTTGCTGCCGGTCAGCGAGATCTTGTGCATTGGCCTGGGTCTGATGCTGCCCTGTCTGCTCGCATTCACCGTGTTGCGCACCTTGCCCCAGCGCATGCTGCTCGGTGCCGCCGGTCTGGTGCTGGGCATCATGGCCAGCAGCCTGTCGGCCGCACTCACCTATGGCCCCTCGCATGCCTGGGACTGGATTGGTCCGGAAGTGCTCAAAGGCTTGCTGTTGGCGGCTCTGGCGCTGGGTGTCTTGCTGCGGGCACCGCCACGGGTTTGCCAGGTACTGGCGCTGGTGGCGTTGGTGTGGCAGTTGGCGCTGCTTAACCAGGCGTCTGCCGATGTTTATTTTGCGCAGACCTTGCAGAACTGGGAGCAGGGCCGCTTCATCCGCTTTCATGGCCTGATCCAGTGGTTGGGTTGGCTCTGGCCCTTCGCCTTGCTGCTCCATCTGGTGGGGCGCTTGTCCAGGCCGCAAGGCTGAAGTTGCCTAGACCACTTTTAGAATCTCCTCATGAACACCCAGACTGCTCCGTATTTCAAGCGACACATCTTTTTCTGCCTCAACGAGCGCAGCAATGGTGAGGACTGCTGTGCGCACCACAATGCGCAGGCGGCGTTTGACCACTGCAAGAAGCGCGTCAAAAACTTGGGCCTGGCAGGACCTGGCCAGGTGCGTGTGAACAAGGCCGGTTGCCTGGACCGTTGCAGTGCAGGCCCGGTGGCGGTGGTCTACCCCGAGGGCACCTGGTACACCTATGTTGACCAAGCCGACATCGATGAAATCGTCGACAGCCACCTGCGCCAAGGCCAAGTGGTCGAGCGCCTGCTGACCCCCGCCAGCGCGGGACGCTGATGAATTCGGCCACACAAAAAATCAGGCTCCAGGGTGGTGCGGGCTTGGTCGAAGCCCTGCTCGACGAGCCAGTCGGTGCCGCGCGTGGTACCGCCGTGATTGCACACCCGCACCCGCTGTTTGGCGGCACCATGACCAACAAGGTGGTGCAGACCTTGGCACGTGCATTTGTACAGACGGGCTGGCGAGCCGTGCGTTTCAATTTCCGGGGTGTGGGTGCCAGCGAGGGCGCCTATGACGAAGGCCGCGGCGAGGCGGCCGATATGCTGGATGTGATTCGGCAGGTGGCGCCCGAAGGTGCGCTGGCTGTGGCCGGGTTTTCCTTTGGGGCCTTTGTGACCAGCCACGCTGTGGCTGGCCTGGCGCCGCGCCAGCCCGAAAAAATCGTGCTGGTTGGCACAGCCGCGTCTCGCTTCGCGGTCGCGCCGATCGTGACCGAGTTGCACGAACGCACCCTGGTCCTGCATGGCGAGCAAGACGACACGGTGGTGCTTTCGAGCGTGATGGATTGGGCGCGGCCTCAATCCTTGCCTGTGACCGTGATTCCCGGGGTCGAGCACTTCTTTCACGGACAATTGCCCCTGCTCAAATCGCTGGTGGTGCGGCACCTGCTGGTGCCCGTTCAAGCCTGAATTTTCCGGAACCCTGATGAAGCGTTTCTTCCAAGCCCTGCTGGGGGCGTTGTCTTTGGTGCTGTCTGTGGCTGTGCAGGCCCAGATGCCGCTGCCCCCTGAGGTGGCCGCCAAAGCCTACCTGCTGATCGATGTGACGGCCAACCAGGTGTTGGCGGCCAAAGATCCTGACATGGCGGTCGAGCCGGCATCGCTGACCAAGCTGATGACGGCCTACCTGGTGTTTGATGCGCTGCGGGCCAAAAAGCTCGACCTCAAGCAAACCCTGCCGGTGTCCGAACGGGCCTGGAAGATGCCGGGATCGCGCATGTTCATCGATCCCAAGATGCGGGTGCCGGTCGAGGATTTGGTCAAAGGCATGATCGTGCAATCGGGCAACGATGCGACCATGGCCTTGGCCGAGGGTGTGGGGGGCACGGCCGAGCGTTTTGTGCAGCTCATGAACGAGCAGGCCCGCGCCTTGGGCATGAAAGGCACGGCCTACAAAAACCCCGAAGGGTTGGCCGAACCCGGCCACACCACCACCGCGCGTGACCTGGGCATCCTGGCGCAGCGTTTGATGCGCGACTTCCCGGAGTTCGTGACCTATTACGCGATCAAGAAGTACCGCTACGAAGGCACCCCTGCCGCAAATGACACCAACCGCAACCTGCTGTTGTTCCGCGACCCGACGGTCGATGGCCTCAAGACCGGCCACACCCAGGCGGCGGGTTATTGCTTGGTGGCAACGGCCAAACGCGATTTTCCGAACGTGGGTCCGCGCCGCCTCCTGTCCGTCGTGCTGGGCGCTGACAGCGAAAATGCCCGCGCCAATGAAAGCCAGAAGCTGTTGAACTGGGGCTACAGCGCTTTTGACCCCGTCAAGCTGTTCGAGGCGGGTCAGACCATCTCCACCCCCAAGGTTTGGAAGGGCCAGCTGCCAACCGTCAAGCTCGGCTTTGGCCAGCCTTTGGTGGTGGCTGTACCGGCGGGCAGCGCTGCCCAGCTCAAGACCCAGGTCAGCCGACCCGACCCGATCGTGGCCCCGGTGACCAAAGGGCAGGTCATGGGCACCCTCAAGGTGTTCAAAGGGGCAGAGCCCCTGCTGGATGTGCCCTTGGTGGCCCTGGAGGGGGTCGAGCAGGCGGGTATTTTTGGCCGCGCCTGGGATGCCGTGCGCCTCTGGATCAAGTAAAAGTCAGTGATCGCCAACCTTGCGTTGGCCAGTTTCTTTGCCAAAAGCCTGCCAGGACGTTATACTGGCGGGCTTTTCCGCATTTGGGGCGGAGAAGTTTTTATTGTCAATTCAAACGTTTAGGGACGTTTTCAATGCCAACCATCAATCAATTGGTGCGTCAGGGCCGAGAGGTCGAACAGACCAAATCGAAGAGCCCCGCGATGCAAAACTCGCCGCAACGCCGCGGCGTCTGCACCCGCGTGTACACCACGACGCCTAAGAAGCCGAACTCCGCTCTGCGTAAGGTCGCCAAAGTGCGCCTGACCAACGGTTTCGAAGTCATTTCCTACATCGGCGGTGAAGGCCACAACCTGCAAGAGCACTCTGTGGTGCTGGTGCGCGGTGGTCGTGTCAAAGACTTGCCCGGTGTGCGTTACCACATCGT
>JACCDQ010254748.1_pt1 | contig 13365 bp, 17 predicted proteins | sample 7446031 | NCBI WGS metagenome assembly JACCDQ01 (sample SAMN15323442, study PRJNA562643) | freshwater metagenome | isolation source: river surface water | place: USA:Blue River Watershed | collected 2017-08-17 | reverse complement strand
CCTTTGAATATACTAAGAATAGAATTTGCTATATTCGCTATTTCTGGACCAAATCTAAAGCTTTCTGTTAATGTAAATCTTTCACAATCTTCAATTGAAGTGTATTTTTCTAAATTAAAAATATTTACGGCCCCTCTGAATCCATAAATTTTTTGGTGAGGATCTCCAACGAATACTTTTTTAAGATCTTGTCTAAATATAATATCTAGCATAGCTTCATTTGAATCTTGTGCTTCGTCAACCATAATATAATCATAATCTAATACAGGCTTTGATAATTGATAGATTTTTAAGTAACCTTCGTGTGTTATTAAAATTTCTCTATTTTCCTTGTCTTTCATACCATTCCAATATTGATTACAAATATCTATTAATAATTTATTTTCTGTAATATCTTCTATTCTGTCTTTATCTGAATTAAAATATTCATTTAAAACTCTTTTTACACTCATTGCTATTTTATGATTTTCTTTATCTTCCAGGTCTTTATCTTTAAAATAAGTTGCTTTATTTAATATATCCTCTACCTTTAGATCATTCTTTAATTTTTCACTGTATTCATTACCAACTTCTTGATAAGCTAAACTATGGATTGTATGGATTGTAGTGTTTTGTGGAAATTTAGATACTGCTTCTTCTTTGATTGCATTGTTATAAACAATATATAGAAATTTATCTTTTTTTCTTAGTTTTACAAATTCTGTTAGAGTTGTTGTTTTTCCTGTTCCTGCTCTTGCACTTACAAATAAAGTGTTGCTCTCTGAATATATAATATCTCTCTGTTCAGCTGTAAGCATTAACATGTTTTTTCCTTTTTTAAATTTATTATACTTAATTAATTCTAAAAATAAACTTATAACAATATAAATTTAACATTTAAAAAGGATATGAAATGACAATATTAGAAGAAAAAATTAAAGGTATTAAGCAATCTGTTAAAGACGCTCATTTTGAATCATTAAAGATTCATAATGCAGTAGAAGTTGCTAAACATGAGATTGATATTTTGTTGGAAAATGAAAAGTTTTTAGAAGCTTTTGTTTTAATTGTATTTAGTCGTTATTTAAATGAACACTCATTTAAAACTAATGGTATTATAAAGAATATTAATTTTAATTTAACGACTAGTTATTATGATAATTTACCAATTGAAGTATCTAATGTGTTGAATTTATTAAAAAAGGGTTCTAATGTAACAGCTTATATTTATAAGACTGGTACGACTAGAAATCTATATAATAACTTAACATTTGAGTCAATTTTGCTTGGAGATAATTATTTAATGAATGTAGTTAATCCTTATTTTATAAAATATGGTTTTTGTTTGAAACATAATTATGTTGTAGGTGATAAGAGAGATACTACTGATATTAAATATACTTATGACTTAGTTTTAATTTAAGGGGCCTTATGCCTCTTAAACTTTTAGTTTCAAGATTATTTAAGTTTTTTTATGTTAATATTGTTTTGTTTAAAAAACAAAATCTTATTAATGAGGTACTCATTTGAAAAAATATTTAGTTAATGAAGAAATTAACTTCGCACAAGTTTTAGTTGTTAGTGATTCTGGTAAAGAAACTTTATCTTCTGATAAAGCTTTGGAGCTTGCAAATTCAAGGGATTTAGATTTAGTTTGTATTTCTCCTGAAGCTGATATACCTGTTTGTAAAATTATTGATTATTCTAAATTTATTTATTCTTTAAATAAAAAAGAAAAAGAGATTAAAAAACATTCAAAACAATTTGTTGTAAAAGAAGTTAAATTTTCTTTAAATATTGCTTCTCACGATATGGATATTAAAATTAAACATATAAGAGAATTCTTAACTGAAGGTAAAGGTGTTCAAATTGTTGTTGGTATGAAAGGTAGAGAATTATCTAATCCTGCTGCTGCAACAGAAATGGCAAATCTTATTTTTGAAAAAATTAGTGATATTGCTAAAAGAGATAAAGAACCTAAACTTGAAGGTAAATCTGTAAGATATTTAGTTGTTAAGAAATAATAGCTAAAAGATATTTAAGGGAGGAGTTATTCTCCCTTATTTAATTTCTCGTTAAAGATTTCCCAAGCTTCTTCAAAAGTTAGAATTTTATTAATTCCTTCTTCTAGTAATGATCCTCCAGCAGCATTGAAATGTCCTCCACCACTAAAATATTTTTTAGCAATTTCTTCTACATTTTTATTACCTTTAGATCTAAAACCCATGAATCCTTTTGGATTTATATTTACACAAAAGTCAATTTCTCCACTACTGTTTCTAATTGAAGAAAATTCTTGGAATATAGAAGATAATCCGAAATGAACTTCTCCATGTAATCCATTTATTTCAATATTTTTGTGCATGTTTTGAGTTAATACATATTTTGCCATGTACATAACTCTTACAGTTTCTATTGCTTCTTGTTTTGTATCTTCATTTAATTTGCTTTCAAACCAGTGTCTTTCAGAATAATATTTATTACCTTCTGAGTAATGCATAGGTTGATTGAATTCTGCATTTAATGAAGAACTTAAATCTAATAACATATCTGTTATATAATCTCTGCATAAATCATTTAATATTTCTGGGAATTTATGTTTCTCATTTATTAAACTATTTAATGCTTTTCCTGCTTTTATAAATGTACTATCTTCTAACCACATATCATAAGCATTTATTGATTCAGCTAAAAAATTTAATTCTGTGTAGTCTGATTGTTCTTTTAGATTATTTTCAAATCTTTTAAATGTTAACCATGTTGCTGAGTAATTACTATTTAAATTATACCATTCAGGATATTTTTCTGCAGATTTTTTACCAGAAATATGGTGATCTATTAATTCTAATTTAAAATTAATATTTCTTCTATATTCTTCTAATTTATCTGCTAATTCTTCTGATAGATTTAAATCTGTTATTAATAAATAATCTTTTTCTGTAATCATTGATAAAACTTTACTTACAGTTAACTCTAAATCTTTTCCGTAATTACAATTGAAAAATTTAATGTTTGTTTTTATAGCTACTTTAGTTATTGATTGGCAACCATATCCGTCTAAGTCATTGTGTGAAATATGAAATGTCATTTTCTATCCTTTTTGTTTTTAAATTTTTTTGATTCATAATTGAATGCATTGTTAGTTATAATTTTTATTTTTAACAATTTATAGCATTTTAACAAAATATTGCTTAATTTATTAAAGTGATCTTAACTTTTTATCTAAATATAATTTTCCTTTTTTAGTTATGCTGTAGAATAGCAATCCTTCTATGTTGTGTTCTTCTATATATTCAGATTTTAAAGTATTCATTATTGTATCTTCTGTTAAAAAATAAGATAATTGTTTTTTAACATTATCTAAACAAAATAATTCCTTTTGAATTAAAATTGATAATAGTAATACCTGATAATCTTCTTGTATTGTTTCTTTTATGTAGGTATCTCCTTGATCTGTTATTTTAATCATTGCTTTAAATTTAACTTTAAATGTGTTTGTCAATTTAAATTTTTCTAATGTTTTGTGTGAAATTATATTATCAATCCTAATATCTATAAATGAGGTTGTTCTATCGTTTGGTGAATGCATTTCTTCTGGTGTTACAATTAAACAATTTTTAACGAACTCAGCAGCATTTATTTTTAAAGAAAATCCTTCCTGCATTCTTAAATAAATTAAGAATGGTAGTAATAGTTTTTGCTCAGTAATCTTATTGTATGTTCTTTCTTCTGAATATTTTTTCTTTTGTTCATACTCAGTTGCAAAATTAAGTCTTTTAATTGTTTTAACTTTTCTTCCACTTGAGTCTATAATTACTTGAATAATATGATTTAAATCTTTCATTATAGATATGTCAAACCATTCTGTTGATCCGTCTATAGGTGATTCTAATTTTGTTCTTTTAGCTGCAAAGTATTTGTGGAAGTAAGATTCTTTAACAAATGATTCCCTTTCATTTAATAGTTCAATAGCAAATGATTTTTTAAGATCTATTTTATTTCCCGCTTTAATTAATCCTACTATTCTTGTTTGAAGATTATTTGCTTTTCCTATTTTGATTAGAGTATTTTCTTCATTAACCAAAAAATAAACATACGAAGGTTTCAATCTATAATCCTTTTTATTTTAATATTATCTTTTTTATTAGAAAAAATTAAGTTTTTAATCTATCTTTAAAGCTTTTGAACTTATAATATTGAAAAAAGGATTTGTATGCGAAAATATATTCAATCAGCTGAGTTAAGAAACATGCTGTTAATAGAAATCATTCTTATTAGTTTTTTTTGTTTTGTTTTTAATAGTTCTTTAAATTTAAATGAATCAAATTATGAACTTAATTATTATTTTACAACCAAAGAAAATTATAAATTTTTAGATAAAGAGAATGAATATTTAGATATTAAATATAAAGGACTTAATGAATATGAAATATTTAATAAATATTCTAGGTTAGATACTGATAAGCTTTTAATTGATAATTATATTGCTGTTATTAATAATAAAATTTCTTTTAAAGATTTATCTAATAAGCAACAATATGTATTGGATAATTTAAAAGATCAAACTTTAAAAAAAGCTTTAAAAGTATCTTTCACAGGTGTTGATATTCTTTTGTACGATTCTATTTATTATAATTATTATTCTGACCAAAATAAAAGCTTATTTCTTTCGGCTTTAATGAATATTATTTGTTTTTTCATGGTTTTCTTATTAGTATTTATTTTTATGAAAATTGTAGAGATTAAGCAAATCAAGTAATTTTAAAATTATCCTTTTTATTCATTTTCTTCAATACTGTTTTTAAAGTAAATTCTATTTCTAGTTTATTTGCTTTAAAATAGTAATCATGTTCTAAAGGAATAACTTTTGTGTTATCTAATATAATTTCTGTTCCATTATTATTTTTTACAGCTAATACTAGGTGACCTAAATCTTCTCCTGTTTTTTTATTTTTATAGTTTGTATATATAAATCTCATTCTATCTTCTGTATAACCAATTTTTCTTAATAAAGAATATTTCATTATTGCAAAGTCTTCACAATCTCCACCTTTATTCTTTAAGAATTCTTTTGGCGTTGCCCAATAGTCATTTTTTTTATAAAGTTTTAAATCTTCTTTATATGTATATTTATTTACTTCTTTATTTATAATATATAGTTGTTCATTCTCTGGTCTATATTCGATATCTTTTATTAATTTTTCAACACTAATAATTTCAGCTTGAATATTATTCATTCCTAATAACATTACTAAAATGATTAATTTTTGTTTCATACTCCTTATACCTCGTTATTTAAAATTGTTATTTTATATTTTTAAATCTGATTTAAGTTAATTTTGATTATAATATATATTATTTTAATACATTGGAGATTCTTGTATGTTTGTTTTTAAATCTGTTAGTGAAGAAACTTTGAATGATCCTAGATTTCAAAAAATAATTACTTTGTTACAATCACTTGAAGCTTTAGCTACTAAGCATTATAGTTTAGATATGAAATCGCTTAAATATAAAGTTAAATTTGATATTTCGTCTATTAGTATATTAGGACAGTTCAAAGCCTTTAAAAAGACTAAATTCTCTCTTCATTTTAATGAATACTTATTTAAGAATAGTTCTTTTAAAGATTATAAAGAGATTATCATTCATGAATTTGCTCATTTGATTACATATGTTGTTTTTGGTAAGCAAGTTGACGCACATGGATCTAAATGGATATCAGTTATGAAAACTTTTAACGCTAAAAACATTTCCTCTAAAACTAACGCTTTTAAATTAGTTAAAAGAAAACCTTCTGAGTGTTTAGCTGGTTGCTCTTGTTCTGAATATTACATATCTTCTAATAGAGCTACAAAAATTAAAAATGGTGTAAAATACATTTGTCGAAGTTGTAAAACTTATTTAATTCTAAAGTGAGGTAATCAAATGAAAAAATTAATATTTATATCTATCTTTTCTGTAATGCTTTTTGCAGAAACTTCTATAGATAATACAGGTAATTCAGATCTTATATCTAAAAAAAATGAATATAAAGAAAAAATAGATTCTGAAAAAAAACAAATTTTATTGCAAAGAGAAGCTGCTGCTATTAAACCAACTATAAGTAAAGATTCTAAAAAAGTTATTCCTAGGGATATTAATAAAGGTCAATCTATGATTATTTATTCAGCTAAAAAAAATGCTTTGAATAGAGCTGATAAATTAAAAATATCTACACCTGCTTTTACTACATGCGTTAATAATTCTTTTACTGAAGAAACTATTAATAATTGTTTTAAAGTTAAATAATTTATCTCCTATATAAGGAGTTATAATACTCCTAAGATATTACTCTTAGAAGTATTACAACGGTTGAAAAAATTGTCCAGGTGTTATTCACATAATCAGGTCTTTTGTTGTTGAAGTAATATACTACAATTATATATTTAACTACTGCTAATAGAAAAAATAAAAATAATACATTTTCAAAAGATTTAATACCTTCTGTTACCAAGTATGTTAAAGCAATTGCTATTGTTGCCAAAAACAAATCACCTACAACTAACTTTTTCACACTTTTGTTTAAGATTGAAATTAGTGTAAATGTTATTGCTACTAATGAATAAATAACAAATTCTTCATTACTTAAAGATAATCCTATTCCAAATATAACTAAGCTAGTTGATACAAGTTCTGATTTTTTGAAAATTGAATAACCTAACATAAAACCAAGAATAATCAAAGAACTACCAAATCCCCATATTATTTCTTGAGTGCTTTTTACTTCAGCTAAAGTCATAATATAACCAAAAAACGCAAATACCAAAAGTGTATAATCCACTTCAACAAACTTTCTCTCCGCTACTATTACTTTATTTTTCATTTTAACTCCTTTGTAAATAGTTATCGAGTTATATAATATTTCTTTAAGTTTATTAAAAGCTTACTTTTGCTATTATCTTAATTGAATCTTTTGATTCGAATTTTTTTAGGAGATTTTATATGGACGAATTGTCTTCTTTTTTTCTTGTTACATATTTAATCGGTTATGTTATTGCTTTATTTTCTGTTTTTATGTTAAATAGAATGAGTAATGAAGAGTCGAGTAAAATTGAATTACATTTTGCTTTAATTATTAGTTCTTTGAGTTATGTTTTGATCTTAATGATTATTCTTGATTCATTAGATAAAAAGTTTAAAGCTAGATTACCTTTTATTAAACAACATGCTTTAAATATTTATAATAAATTAAATACAAAGTTTATGGATTTAAAATGATTTTATTTAAAGATCAGCTTTCTCATTCTAAAAACTTATTAGCTTTTTCTGCTGGTACAGATTCTTCTGCTTTGTTTTTTAAATTACTTGAATCAAATATTCCTTTTGATATTATTTATGTTAAATACAACTTTAGACCTGAAGACTCTCTTCTTGAATATAAACATGTTCTTGAATTACAAAAGTCTTTTCCTGATAAAAAGTTTTTTATCTTTGAATGCCTTGAAGTTTTTTCTTCTAATGTTGAGGGTGCTGCTAGATCTTTTAGACACAATCTTTTTGAACAAGTTATGTCTGACTATAATTATGAAAATTTAATTACTGGGCATAATTTAAATGACAGATTTGAATGGCTTTTAATGCAATTAGCTAAAGGTTCTTCTAATTTAGTTGGTATGACTGTATGTGATAAAAAATATTCTTTAAAGAAAGATTTTTATTTCAATATTGTTAGGCCGTTTATTAATACTCCAAAAGAAGAAATTTATTCTTTCTTACATGATAATCAGATTGTTTATTTTGAAGATAGTTCTAATGTTTCAGATTGCTATAAAAGAAATAGAGTTAGAAATTCTTTCTCTAATGATTTTATTAAAGAGAATTGTAAAGGTATTCAATTAAGTTTTTCTTTATTAGAGAAGTCTCTCTCTAATATTGATTTTAATTTTTTCTTTAAAGATAAATCAAATGACTTTTTTATTTTAAATATTGATCATTCAGATATAATTACATTGATTGATAAATTTTTAAAAGCGTTTGGATATGTATTATCTCAAGCACAAAGAAAGTATATTTTAGAAAATAAAGAATTAACATTAACTGTTAATGGTTCTTTATATGTAATTTCTTATAATAAACAATTTATCTTTTTTACACCATACATTGAAAATATTGTTTTAAGTAAAGACTTTAAATCTAAGGCTAGACAATTTAACATTCCAGTTAAAAATAGACCTTTTATTTTTTCAACAAATATTGATATTTTTTCTTCAATGAATTAATATCTTAAACTTATATGAAAGAGGTTATAAAATGAATTTTAAAAACTTTAAGTTAGGTTTTGGAATTGCTGCAGCAGGTATATTAATAGGTGGATTAGTTTTTTCTTCTATTAATAAATTTGATACAAAAACAGGTGGTGTAATGCCAAATACTATTATTAGCAACACTATAAAAACAGCTGAAGCTAATATGTATAAACAATTCTTAGATTTATCTTTAATTGATTATAAAAAAACAAATGAAAGTTTTAAATCACATGGACAAACAAACTGTTTTGTAGAGAACAATGCTATTAATTGTTCTATTGATAATGTTCAATTTGAATATATAAATGCTAGTCAACCAAATATAGAATTAAAAGAAGAAGCTGCTAAAAAAGATTCTTTAACTATTGATAAAGTATTAATTACAAATGTAAAAGATTTTAAAACCAAAATGGAATTATTAACTAATAAATTAGATAAAAATGTATTAACTAAACCAGGATATAATTCTTCATTTGAAGTGTTATTAACGAATGTTAAATTTAATAATAAAACTCAATTAGAAACAGTATTAGAAGTGTTAAACGAAAAAGCTGTAACAGATAATTATCCACAACAAGAATTTGAAAAATTAAAATCAATTCTAACAAGTAATTTCAAACAAATAGATATTAAATTAAAAGATAAATCACATTATGATAATAATACTTTAAATAGTGAAACAGAATTAAATCTATTAACTGATAAAGTAGAATTCGGAGCAGGAATAAATGTTGATCTTACAAATAAATTTATAGAATTAATATCTAAACCAAATACAGAGTTAGAAAAATTAACTCAAGAAGAATTAGTTAAATACAATATGGATAAATTAACTCAAGTAACAGTAAATAATATTAATTTAAAATTTACTAATAAAGATAATTCATTCTTAAAAGATTTATTTGAAACAACATTAAAAATTGAATCAAAAGAACCTTTATCAAATGAAGAGTTATTAAAACAAATGGATTTAAATTATGCAATGATATTAACAAATATTAATAATAGTCCATTCAGTGAAGAATTTAAACAACAATTTAGATATAAAATCATAGAAATATCTGAAGGAAGAACTTCTAATATTCATTTAAAACTAGAAAACACTTCTAAACAAAATTTAAATGACACAATGCAATTATTTATGCAATCAAAAATGACTCAAGATCTTTCTCTTATTAACACAAAATATAATTTATCTATTAAGTAACTTTTCAAATCATAAATTTTCCAATTGGTTTTTAATCTGTTGGAATTTTTATGTTTTTTATTAACTATCATTATACAAAATAAATTCTTTAATATTAATCATTTTATTTAAGCTAAATTTTATATTTAATTCAGTATAATAAATACTGATTAGTTAATCTAACTTAATTGAAACATGTTCTTTAAAATAACTATTTAAAACATTGTTCTAGATATATCGAATTGAGTTCAATTTGATAAATAAAAAAGAAAGGATTAAGATTGAGAAAAATTTTAATAGGAATAGCATTATTAACAAGTTTCTCATTTGCAGTTGATTTAAATAAAAAGCAAATAGAGAACTTAAATACGATAAGAGATATAGCAAAACAAATGCCAAATAAACAAGGTAAGACATTTGAGGATACAATTTCAGCAATATCATTAGTAGAAAGTGCGGCTGGAACAGAAGATATGAATTTTAATGTAGAAGACAAAAGAGTGAATTTAAATGATTCTTCAGTTGGTGTTTTACAAGTAAAAGTATCGACTGCAAGAGAATTATCAGATAGACAAGAGAAATATAAATACTTGAAAAGCAAAACTGATAAAGAAATAGCAACAATGTTATTGAAAGATATTAAATTCAATACAGAATTTGCAATTGATTACTTTATATATAATTATGATAGATTTAAAGACGATAATTATTTTAAAGCAATAAGTTTATATAATGGTGGAATACACAATTATAAATATGTTGGAAAAATTTTAAATAGTTTAAAAATTATTGAACAAGCTAAAAAAGAAGGTTTATTAAATTAAGCAGTTTTGTCCTTATGGGCAAAGTTGTGAAACTTCTTTTCTTAAAAATATCAACTCTTAATTCCATTCATTATTCAGCACTTTAAAACAAAATCTTAAAAAAATATTTTTAAGCAAAAAAAAAGAGAGCTTTTAAACTCTCTTTTTTAATTATCTAATGTTAACTTTTATGACATTATCTTCTTTTACTTCTTCAATTTTTTTTGGAATTTCAATAAAAAGAACACCATTTTCTATTTTACCGTCAATATATTCTTTTTCAATATCAGCAGGTAAGTTAAATCTTCTTTCAAATTTACCATAAGAAGCTTCGATTAAAGTATATTTTTCAGCTTCAACTAAATCTCTTTCTCTTTTTCCAGTAACAACTAGTGTATCTTTATCAACAAAAATTTCTATATCAGATTTATTAATACCTGGAATATCTAATTCAACAAAAAATGCTGTTTTTGTTTCTTTAATATTAGCTCTTGGTGAAAAAAGAGCAGTTGCTTTTTCAAGTTTAGTAAGAACGTCCGAAATCATTAATTCAAATTCGTCTTTTCCTGTTTTTAAAACTGGTTTAGTTTTATTGAAAATTGATTCTAAAAATTCATTACCTTTTGTTAAATTTCTTAAAAATTCTTCTTGTTTAGTAGTCATGATATACCTCCAATGTTTTTATATATGTGAAATATTATAGAAATTTAAAAATAAAGTATGCTACAAAAGTAGCAAAACTTAAAAAATATCTAAAAAATAGATATTATTCCAAAATATTTAAAAAGAGGTGTATTTATGTTTAGAGTGTTTTTTATTATATCAATATTAATAACACCATTATCATTGGTTTTATTATATAAAGGATTAGATAGTTCTAGTTATGGCGTAGCTTTAATTATAGGAGGAATGGTATTAAGTATTGTATCAACAGCAATATCATTTATATTAGGAAGAAAGAAAAATGATACCTTATTAAAGACATTTAATAAATGGTTTTTATTTATAAATGTTTTAATAAATATTTGTTATTTTTTATTTTTAGGATTATTTTTAACAAAATTATTTTTTTAAGAGGTTTTAAACCTCTTATTTTTTCTCTTTTGTTTCAACTGGATTATTACTTTGATCTAAAGATTTGATTTGATTAACTAAACTAAGAATATCATTTGAAGAAAAATTTTTAGTAGCTTCAAACATTACTTTTCCTTGACCATATCTATCTAGAGTACCTTTTTTATAAGATTCTAAAGAAGATATAATTTCTTCTTTTGTCATAGAATAAATAGGTTTAGATTTTCCAAATGCAGACTGCATACCATTAGAACCATGACAAGATTGACATTTATAATAAGTAACTGTAGAGTTACCATATTTTAAAGGCTCTAATTTAACTGTACTAAAATTCCATTTAGGTTCTTTACCAGGCACTGGAGCTTCTTTATACATATTAGAATCATATTCAACTCCATTAGAATCTTTTACAATTTTGGGTTCTAAAGGTTTTCTAATATTAGGATCATTCATTTGCTCAGGAGTTAAAGTAGTAACAGGAGTTGGTTCAGCTGAAGATAGTGGTTTACAATCATTAATATCTGATTTTATACAACCAGGCTGAACTTTTATATTTCCACTAATATTAACATTTGGTAAATCTTGAACATTTATATTAGGTAAATTAGTTTGATTTGATTTAGGAATTAAATAGAATAAAATTCCCGAAATAAATATAGCAGCTGATAAAGCTATGATTTTTTGTTTTTTAGTTGAAAGGTATTTCATTTTAAAACCTCTAAATTTAATATTTAGAATATTTTAACATAAATAAGTATTTTTTGCTAAAAGAATGGAAGCAACACTAAAATGATTAATTTTAATGTTGCTGTTTTTTAGAATCCGTATTTAATTGCAACAGCAGCGGAAACTAAAAAGCTTACCCCTGCTATACAATTTTTCAAGAATTCATGATCTAGAAAATTTTCCATTTCTGTTATCCTTTCTTTTTTCTTTTTTATATTGATTCTTTTTAGTAAAGAATTCTTTTTTAGATTCATTACTCATTGAATTTACAGCATAACCTGCTTTTTTTCTTTCACCTGGAATACCAGACGAAATAAGATCAATTCTATAACCATGATCTTTAAAAACAAGAAACCATTTCCCATACCACTCCTTAGCTTCTAATCTATTATCAGCTGCAGGATAAACTTCTACTTGAGTGCTATTATTTTTTAAACAATATTTAGCTTTAAAATCATTTAGCATTTTTTCGAAAAATTCTTTTGTAAATGAGCTTTGAGTTGCTCGCAAAATAAAATGCGGGCTTATATGAAAATTAAAACCCTCAGTTTTATTTACTTCAACAAAAGCAAGAACAAGTTTATGGAAAACTTTTAATTTATCCATATTCATTCCTGCTTGTTCGAACTCCCAAAACCCACCATATACATTTTTCAATGTATCCATATACGTTGCCATATTTATTCCTTTTTATAAAATTATTAGTTATGTAATATAAATAATAAAACAAAATAAATAAGAATATCACCAATTAATAAAAGGATTTTTCAATAAATTATTATTAAAATATCTATAATCTTGAGAAACTTCTTCAAGAATCCAATCTGGTTTTTCAAATACTTGATCTTCAGAAGCTAATTCTATTTCAGCAATAACTAATCCTTCGTTATTATCATGAAAAATATCTAACTCCCAAATACTTCCTTTTACACTAAATACATATCTTGTTTTTGATATATATTCTTTAATAGTTGCAAATAAATTTAATGCTTCCACAGAATCAATTTCAAATTCAAATTCAGATCTTGTGATATTATCTGTTGCACCTTTAATTGTTAAATATGCTTTATCACAAAAACAACCATTATCTATAATTCTTAATCTAATAACTTGTTCTGGTGTATTTACTAAATAACCTTGTTTAATTTTTTTAATATCTTTAGCTTTCGATAAATCTACTTTTGATAAATCAACTAAAAACTTTCTCTCTATTTCTAATGCCATAATTATCTCCTTTTGTTTAATTTAAAAGTGTTGTTATACAACTATATTCGTATTATAGTTAAACTTATTCTCCTGTGAGCCAATT
>JACCDQ010279670.1_pt1 | contig 13367 bp, 8 predicted proteins | sample 7446031 | NCBI WGS metagenome assembly JACCDQ01 (sample SAMN15323442, study PRJNA562643) | freshwater metagenome | isolation source: river surface water | place: USA:Blue River Watershed | collected 2017-08-17 | reverse complement strand
GCGGCCTGGGCGCGGGCCTGCGCGAGGCGTTCGCGCGCGACGGCAAGGTCGGGCCGCAGTCGGAGCACGGTTTCGAAGGCCGTCGCCGCCTCGGCCCAGCGGCGCTGGAGCAGGTGGAGGTTGCCGAGGCCGAACTGGGCTTCGACCGAGTCGGGGCGGGCGCGGGCGACGGTTTCGAGGTGGAGGCGCGCGTCGTCGAGTCGGCCGAGTTCGAGCAGCACGCCGCCGAGGTTGGCGCGGGCCTCGAGGTAGGACGGATCGAGGTCGAGCGCGGTGCGGAAGTGGGTTGCGGCGGCGGCGCGCTCGCCGGCGCCGAGCCGGAGCACGCCGAGGTTGAAGTGGGCTTTGGCGTAGCGCGGGTCGAGCCGCAGCGCCGTTGCGAGGGCCGCGGCGGCGTCGGCGGTGCGGCCGAGGGCGGCGAGGGAATTGGCGAGATTGAACGGGATGTAGGCGACGCCGGGCATCAGCCGCGCCGCGGCTTCGAAGTGCCCGACCGCCGCGGCGTGGTCGCCGGCCTCGGCGAGGACCTTGGCGAGGTTGTAGCGGGCGAAACCGTTGTCGGGGCGCTTGGCGACGGTGTCCCGGTAGAGCGCGAGCACGGTGCGGTAATCGTCGTTGCGGCGGACGGTGAGGGCGCCGGCGGCGAAGACGGCGACGACCGCGACCGCGGCGGCCGCGCGGCGGCGACCGGGCGTGCGCGCGGCGAGATAGGTGCCGAGGACGACGAGCGTGACGACGGCGGCGAGCGGCAGATACATGCGGTGCTCGGCCATGGTCTGGCGGTTGCCGGGCACGAAACTCGAGGTCGGCGAGAGCACGGCGAAGAAGAGCAGGCCGAGCCAGCCCGCGGCGGGCGCGCGGCGGAGCGCGAGGCCGGTGGCGACGAGAAGCGCGAGCAGGACGGCGGCCCACGGGGCGGCGGCGGCGGGACCGATCCATTTCACGCCGTAGTCGAAGACGAGGGGCGAAGGCCAGACGGCGAGACCGAGGTAGCGCACGACCGATTCGCACTGGGAGAGCGCATAGGTCCACGGCGAAACCCCGATGCCGAAGCCGGCGGTGCCGCCGCGGGTGCCGGTGCCGAGCACAAGCGCGCCCAGCAGCAGCCAGGTGCCGAACAGCGCCGCATGCACGCGGCCGCGTGTGCGGAAGACCTCCCGCCAGGATGCGGCGAGAAAGATGCGATCGTAGCAGAGGACGAGCAGGGGGGCGGACACCATGACCTCCTTGGTCGCCATGCCGACGAGGCAGGCGGTCCACGCGGCGGTGAACCAGCCGGCACAGCCCCCGGCGACGACGCCGCGGACGAAGGCATAGAGCGTGGCGAGGTAGCAGAGACTCACGAGCGCCTCGGCGCGCTGGATGATGTAGGTGATGGCGGCGGTGTGCAGCGGATGCACGGCCCAGAGCAGCGCGACCGCCGCGGCCAGCGGCAGCGCGGCGGCGCCGAACCGAGGGGCGAGGCGGGGCAGCAACAGCGTGCGCCGGACGATGCCGAAGAGCGCGAGCGCGGCGAGCACGTGGACCGACAGGTTGAACGCGTGGTAACCGCGGACGGCGGTGCCGCCGACCGCGTAGTTGAGGGCGAGCGTGAGGTTGAGCACGGGCCGCCCCTCGACGGAGAGACCCTCGCCGCGGGGCGGAAAGAGGACATCGGCAAGCGGCCAGAGCCGGCGGATGGTCGGGTTCTCCGGGATGGCGAGCAGGTCGTCGAAGACGAAGGGGCCGCCGAAGCTGTTGTGGTAGGCGGCCGTCGCGGCGGCGACGATCAACGCGCCCGCGAGCCACGGTGCCCATGCCGTGGATACGGCGGGAGCGGCGGCCGGCGGGGGCGGGGCGGAGGACGACGACACGCGCCGAGGGTGGCGGGAAGGCCGCCCGGGCGTCGATAGCCGAGCGGCGCGGTCGCGGCACCGGGTTGAGACGGGGTTGTCGCGTCGGCGGCGAGATCGGGGCTGGCGGTCGCCGCAGCCGCGGGCCTCACTGGTCGGCGATGAACGCGAAAATGCTGCGGGGCGTGCTGACGGGGTGGGTGATCGGCGCCGGCGTGCTGGCGGCGGCGGAGCCGAAGGCGGGGGCGGGACGGGAGCCGGGGTTGCCGCCGGTGGGCGAACTGACGACACCGGGCTGGAGCTACACGGAGGTGCGCCGGTTCAAAGCGCCGGAGGCCGGGCAGGGCGTGGCGGTGGACGAGGATTATTTCTACGCGATCAACAACACCGTCATCGGCAAATACCGGAAAGATTCCGGCGAGCGGGTGGGCGGCTGGGAGGGCCAGAAGGGCGGCGAGATTATCCACCTCAACGCCGGCTTCGTGCGCGGCGGGCGGCTGCACGCGGTCCATTCGAACTACCCGGGGGTGCCGATGCTGAGTTCGCTGGAGATCTTCGACGCCGACACGCTGGAGCCGGAAGCGTCGCACAGTTTCGGCCGGATGGACGGGTCGTTCACCTGGCTGGACCGGGCGCCGGGCGGCGCGCCGAAGGCGGCGGCGGGGCGGTGGATCGCGTGCTTCGTGCATTACACCGAGCGCGGTGCGGAGCCGAACCGCGACGCAGGGTGGACCCAGATCGTGGCCTTCGACGACGAGTGGCGGCGGACGGCGGGGTGGGCCCTGCCGCCGGCGTTGATCGAGCGGTTCGGCGGGCGCGGCTTCAGCGCCTCGGGCGGCGGCTTCGGTCCGGGCGGCCACCTGTATCTGACCGGGCACGACAACAGGGAACTTTACGTGGTGGCGTTCCCGCCGGCCGGCTCGGTGCTGCGGTGGATCGCGACGCTGGCCTTTCCTTCGGAGGGGCAGGCCTTCGCGTGGGATCCGAGCGCGCCCGGGACGATCTACTCGATCGCGCGGAAATCGCGCGAAGTGATCGTGGGGCGCGTGACGACGCCGGTGCCGACCGACCAGTAGGCGTCCGGATGCCGGCTCACTCGGCGAAGCGCAGGGCGTAGAGGTCGGCGTCCTTCAGCACGACGCGGAGCCGGACCGGCCGGCCGCGGACGGAGGCGAGATCGGGGCCTTTTTTCCACGCGACGACGGCGGCGAGTTCGTCGCCGAAGAGCTCGGGCATGTCGGCGAGGGCGAAGCCCGGGAGCGGGCGGCCGGTGGCGGCATCCTGGATCTCGATCCGCAGGCTGCCGGCGGCCGAGGTGGCGTAATTGAGCTGCAGCCGCGCGCCGGAAAAAACGAGCGGCGGGGTGGTGAACTCGCCGCCGCGGGCGCCGGCGTGCATGGCCGCGAAGCCCTGCCGGCGGACCGTGAGGCGGCGGATACGGTGGTCGGACTGGCGGTAGTGCTCGCTGATGTAGAGCGACCACTCGCCGTCGCCCGCGTCGTAGAGTCCGCAGGCGGTCATGTTGTTGCGGTCGGTCCAATTTTTCGGGTCGGGGCCGGGGCGGACCCAGGCTTCGAGAAACGGGCGATCCCAGGTGATGCCGTCGCGGCTGGACATGAAGACGGCATCGGAGACGCCGGGCCCGCCGGGGTGGCCGGGGACCTTGGTGCGTTTCGGAATGAAACGCTTGGGAAACGACAAAAAGAGGTGCGGCGCGGTGGGGCAGACGATCGTGGCGGAGGTGTAGAAGTGCTCGGCGGGGACCTCGGCGGCGTAGCGGTGGAGGGTGGGTTCGCTCCAGCCGAGAAAATCCGACGAGGCGCTGCTCTGGATGGCGCGGACGCCGCCGGCGAAGATGCGCGAGAAGCAGAGGTAGCGGTCGCGCGGGCCGTCCCAGAGCGCGAGGTTCTGCGAATCGAAGGCACCCTTCGTCATCACGGGTTCGGGGCGGAGCTTGCGCCAGACGAGGCCGTCGGCGGAGGCAAAGGCGTAGAGGCCGCCGGGCGTGGCGCCCTGGTGCCAGTTGGTGCCCTTTTCCTTGATGCCGCCGAGCGCCTTGTAGCGTTCGTCGGGTTTGGCGGCGGGATTGGGATCGAGAAAGGGGGCGAAGTTGTGGGATTCGACGCCGCGCCAGACGACGTTGTTGTCGGTCGAGCCGTCGACCGCGATCAGGCCGACGCGCGGACGCGTGAAACGGATGCCGTCGGTGCTTTCGGCGACGCAGGTGACCTGGGCGGCGCTGTGGTCGGACCCACCGGCGGAGCCGCGGTAGTAAAGGCGCACCTTCGGGCCGTCCTGAATGACGGAGAAATAGGCCGAGGTGGGGCCTTCCCAGGGTTGGTCGGTGGTGAGGACGATTTCGCGCCGGACCGGCGGGTGGAGCCGCAAGGCGGCGCCGGATTTTTCCGCGACAAGAAATTCGTCGACGAAGAGCTCCCACCGTGCGCCGAGTTCGAGCGGGGCCGGGCCGGATGCGGCCGACGCCGGGGTGGCGGTGAACGGAGGGAAGCCGGCGCCGACGGTGGCGGCGACGAGGAGGACGGCGGAGGCGAAGCGGCGCATGGGGCGCAGGCGCTTACTTGCGGACGGCGGCGCGGGCGGCGACCTGCGGTTTGGCCTCGGGGTGGGTGGCGAGGAGGGCGCGGAGCGTCTGCACGACGGCGGGTTGCGCGGCGGCGAGGTTCTTGGTTTCGCCCGGATCATCGCGGTAATCGTAGAGCTCGAACTCGGCGGTGGCGGCGTCGGCGCCGGGGGCCTTCCATTCGACGAGCCGGTAGCGGTCGGTGCGGATGGCGCGGCCGAGGCGCGGGTTGCGCGGGTAGACGTGGGTGATGTGGTCGCGGTGGGCGGCGGCGGGGTCGGCGAAGAGCGCGGCGAAGCTGCGGCCGTCGAGCCCGGCGGGGGCGGGCAGGCCCGCGAGGGCGGCGAGCGTGGGGTAGAGGTCGGCGGTTTCGACCAGGGCGGAGGAGACGGTGCCGGGGCGGCCGGGGACGGCGACGAGGAGGGGGATGCGCGCGGCCTGTTCGTAGTTGGTGTGTTTGCACCACATGCCGTGGTCGCCGAGGTGCCAGCCGTGGTCGCCCCAGAGCACGACGACGGTGTTGGCCGCGAGGCCGGTGTCGTCGAGAGCGGCGAGGACCTTGCCGGCCTGCGCGTCCATGTAGCTCGTGGCGGCGTAATAGCCGTGGATCAGGCGTCGGGTGAGCTCGGCGCCGAGCGGGGCGTTGCCGGACGGGATGCCGGCGTAGTTGCGGAGCTCGCCGCCGAACTGCGGGGCGTAGGTGGGCGCGCCTTCGGGCGGAGTGACGCGGTCGGGCAGGGGGAATTTGGCGGGGTCGTGGAGGTCCCAGTATTTTTTCGGGGCGACGAAGGGGAGGTGCGGTTTCAGGAAACCGACGGCGAGGAAGAACGGTTCGCGGCTCGTCGCGGCAGAGCGGATACGGCGGACGGCTTCGGCGGCGATCTGGCCGTCGGCGTAGGTCTCGTCCGGGACGTCGGCGGATTCGACGGCGGCACCGTTGGCGGACTGGCCGGCCTTGGCGGTGCCCTTTTTCTTGGCGGCCTTGGCGCCGGCCGGGGCGTCGTTCTCCGCCAGCGCGTAGTGGCCGGCGCGGGGGCGGAAAGACGGGACGGACCAGGAGGCGGCGTCGTCGGTGTTGCCGTGGCCGGTGTGGAAGATCTTCCCGAGGGATTCGGTGCGGTAACCGTGGGCGCGGAAGTATTGCGCGACGGTGACGGCGTCGGGACGGGCGACGCGGAAGTTGGTCGGGAGGTCGTAGATGCCGAGGGTCTGCGGGCGCAGGCCGGTCATGAGGGTGTTGCGCGACGGGGAGCAGACGGCCTGGTTGCAGTAGGCGCGGTCGAGGCGGAGGGCGCGGGCGGCGAGGCGGTCGAGGTGCGGGGTGCGGGCCAGCGGGTCGCCGTAGGCGCCGAGGACGGGTTTGAGGTCGTCGACGCAGATCAGGAGGACGTTGGGCCGGGCGGCGGGTGCGGCGGCCTGCGCCAGGGCGGCGGCCAGGAGCGCAAGGCCGGCGGCGGCGAGGCGTGAAATGCGGAGGCGGGAGGGGCGGGTGGGCATGGAAACAGGTGGGTTCGGAGGGCGGGAGGCGGCGCGGGGCGCGGCCGGTCACGATTCGGGCGGGACCGGGAGCAGGTGACGGCGCACGGCGGCGACGAGTTGCTCGGCGACGAACGGTTTGGGCAGGATTTCGAGCATGCCGAGGCGACGCAGCTCGTCGACGCGCGTGCTCTGATCCTGGCCGGATATGCCGATCACGGGGATGTCCGGGGAAATCAGGCGGAGTTTTCGGGTCAACGTGGGGCCGTCGAGGTCCGGCATGGTGAAGTCGGTGATGACCAGGCCGATCGGGGGGCGGGCGGCGGCGAAAAGGCCGAGGGCTTCGTGGCCGCCGCCCGCGGCGAGCACGGTGAAACCGAAGAATTCAAGCAAGCGGCGGGTGGTGGACAGCACGGCGGGTTCGTCGTCCACGAGGAGAATCCGGCCGTGGGAGGCGGGGACGGGCGGCGCGACCTCCGTCGGGGGAGCGACGGCCGCCGGCGCGGCTCCGGCCGGCGTCGTGTCCGGCGCCGGCAGGTCGGGGTCGAGTTCCGGCAGGTAGACGCGGAAGCGGGCGCCGGAGCCGGGCGGACTCTCGACGCGGACGAAGCCCTGGTGGGCGCGGACGATGCCGTGGACGGAGGCGAGTCCGAGACCGCTGCCCTTGGGTTTGGTGGAGAAGAACGGGTCGAAGATGCGGGGCAAAATCGCCGCCGGAATCCCGCTGCCGGTGTCCTCGACGGCGAGCACGAGGAAACGGCCGCTGCGCGGGGATTTTTCCTCCGGATGCAGCGCGGCGTCTTCGCGGGCGAGCGACACGCGCAGGGTGCCGCCCCCCGGCATCGCGTCGCGGGCGTTGGCGCAGAGGTTGGCGACGACCTGGCGCAGCTGCGCGGGGTCGGCGTGGAGCCGGCCGGTGCCGGAGGCGGGCCCGACCACGGTGATCGCCGCCGGCAGAGACGGGCGGAGCGCGGCGAGCGCCTCGTCGACGAGCGGCCAAAGGTCGACGGCGACGCGGTCCTGGGCGAGGTTCCGGCTGAAGGCCAGGAGTTGTTTCACGATCGCGGCGCCGCGGTGGCCGCCGGTGTCGAGCAGCTGCATGAGCTCGCGGTCGGCCGGGTCCTGCAGCTTCGGCAGCAGAATGCCGCTGGCCATGACGATCGGCGTGAGGATGTTGTTGAGATCGTGGGCGACGCCGCTGGCGAGCGTGCCGACGACCTCGAGGCGCTGGCTGTGGAGCAGGCGGGCCTCGATCTCCTTCCGTTGGGAGATATCGGCGTGGGTGCCGCAGAGGCGGACCGGCGCGCCGGCGGGATCGAACTCGACGACCGTGCCGACCGTGCGGAGCCACTTCCACGCGCCGCTGCGGGTGCGCCGGCGGTATTCGATGCCGCTGGTGCGGCCGCTGGCGATGCAGCGGCGATACTCGGCGACGGCTTCGTCCCGGTCGTCGGGATGGATGGACTCGACCCAGGCCGCGAAGTCGGGCTGGAACTCGGCGGGTTCGTAGCCGAGCAGGCGGGCGACCTCGGGACTGACGAGGCTCCGGCCGGTGGGGACATTGAGTTCGAACCAGCCCTGGGCGGTGGCGGACAGGGCGAGCCGGAGTCGCTCCTCGTTGCGGCGGAGCAATTCGTCGGCGCGGACGCGTTCGCTGATGTCGCGGACGGCGGCGATGACGCGGGTCTCGCCGCCGAGGCGGGCGGAGCGCAGGGCGACTTCGGACCAGAAGAGCGAGCCGTCGGCGCGCCGGCTCTGCCATTCGAAGACCTGGGGGTGGCCGTCGAGGGCCAGCCGCAGCCGGGCCTCGGCGTCGGCCTGGCTGCAGGGTGCGGTGCCGAGGCTGATCTGTCCGATGGTGCGGGCAAGCAGGGTCGCGCGGTCGGCGCCGAACAGGGTGCAGGCGCGGTCGTTGACCGCGACGGCGCGCCCGGCGGTATCGCGGACGAAGATGGCCTCGTTGGCGGCGTTGAAGATCTCGCGGTAGTTTTCCTCGCTGGTGCGGAGGAGGGCGGCGGCGGCGCGCAGGCGCTCCTGTTCCGCGAGGTAGCGCGAGACGAGAACGTAGGAAACGGCGGTGACGGCGGCGCAGCAGGCGATGAGGCTGGTGACGTGGTCGTAGAGCCGGTCGTCCGCCGAGGGGAAGGGCGTGGCCCAGTGCGGAAACGCGCGCTCGAGGAAAAAGAGCGCGATGTGGTCGGCCAGAATCAGCGCGGCGGCGATCCAGCGGGCCCGGCCGTGGAAGAGCGCGCCGGCAAACACGAGGCAGACGATGAAGTAGTAGTTGATGCTGCCGTCGGTGCCGCCGTTCACGAACCAGGCCACGTCGAAGAGCAGGACGGCGCAGACGAAGTAGGCCACGACATGGTGGCGGCCGCGGCGCGACTCCACGAAGCAGACGACGCCGAGCGCGGTGAAAAGCGTCGTCACGACATGCAGCGGCGGGGGCAGGCCGAGCAGGACATTCATCGGTGCGACCAGGGCCCCGGTCAGACCGAAGGTGGCGACGCACAGCAGGCGGAAGATCTGGATCTGCAGCGGCGTATCCGGGCCGTCGACGTCGGCCCGGGCGAGCCGGTCGATGATGCGCTTGGCCATCGCGGGCAGGACGCTGGTGGAAACGCTCCGCGCGGGCAAGGCTGCCGGCGCGCGCGGCGAGCGAGGTCTACGGCGGCGCGAGCGCGGGGCGCTTGGGGCCCAGGCCGTCGCCGGAGGAGCGGCCGCGGAGGCTTTGCCACACCCACGGCAACAGGTGGCGCCGGAGCCAGCGGAGCTCCGCCGCGGCGATCGTGCGGCGCGCGCGCGGGGGCGGCGGCGGAAGGGGACGGCACCAGGCGTCGTCGCTGCCGGGCAGACCGAGGGCGTGGGCGAGGGCGGCGGCGATGCGGGCGTGGCCGGCGGCGTTGGCGTGGATGCGGTCGTCGCTCCAGAGCCGGCGGTCGGTGGCGACCGGATGCGCGGCAAAGTCGACGAGGATCGCGCCGGTGCGGCGGGACGCGGCGGCGAGGGCGGCGTTGAGCGCGGCGATGCGCGGGGCGATCAGGCGCGCGAGGGGCATGAGCGGGGTGAGGTCGGGAAGCGTGAAACCGATCACGGTGGCGCCGCCGGCGACCAGGGCGCGCTGCATGTGCTCGACGTCGGCGGCCAGGCGGCCGGCGTCGAAGCGCGGCGCGGTGACGTCGTTGGTGCCGCAGAAAACGGTCGCGAGGTCGGGGCGCAGCGCGAGGGCGGCGTCGAGCTGGCCGGCGCGGACTCGGGCGGTGGAGAGCCCGCGGATCGCGAGGTTGGCGTAAAGGAGGCCGGGGTGGGCCGCGGCGAGTTGTTCGGCGAGGCGTTGGGACCAGCCGCGGTAGCCGCCGGCGCCGTCCGGGTCGTCGATGCCCTCCGTGGAGCTGTCGCCCAGCGCGACGTAGCGCGTGAAACGGCGGGTGGGCGGGCGGGACATCCCGCGAGTGAGGCGCACGCGGCCGCCGTTGCCGAGCGCGGAGCGGGCGGGGCCGGTCAAGGCGGCGACACGCCGGAGTCGAGGCCGAGGAGGGCGTCGACCCGGGCGGAGTGGGGCGCATAGGCCGCGGCCGCGCCGGGGGCGGTGAGGTCGACGTCGAAGGAGGGCAGCATGGCTTTCATGCGCGCATGGCCGTCGGGCGTGCGCAGGCGGTCGGGAAAGCAGCAGCGGATGATCCGGAGGGCGATGTCGGCGGCGACGGACGCGCCGGGCGAGGCGCCGAGCAGCGCGGCGAGGGAATGATCGGGCGCGGTGACGACTTCGGTGCCGAAATAGAGCCGGCCGGCGTCGGCGGCCTTGAGGGCTTGCACGCGGATGCCGGCATCGGCGAGGCGCCAGTCGGCGGCCTGTGCCTCCGGATAAAACCGGCGCAGCGCGCGGAGGCGGTTTTCCATCGACTGGGTGGCTTCGCGGACGAGGAAGCGGACGAGGACGTGCTGGCGCAGACCGGTGCGGAGGAGCGTGGCGAGGTTGTCGGGACGAAGGGACGCGGGCAGGTCGGTGGCGCGGCCGGTGCGGTGGAGAAATTTGGTCGTCCAGGTGGCGAAGGGGCCGAAGAGCAGCGCGCGTTTGCCGTCGAGCTGGCGCACATCGAGGTGCGGGCCGCCGAGGGCGCCGGAGTCGGGCGGAGGCGGGCCGTAGGCCTTGGCGAAGTGGCGCGCGACGACGGCGGGGTTTTCGCAGACGAGCCATTGGCCGGCGATGGGGAAGGCGCCGAGCCCGCGGGCGACAGGGAGGCGGGCGGCTTGGAGGAGCGGGAGGGTGCCGCCGCCGGCGCCGACGAAAACGAACGGCGTGCGCACGGTTCGATTCTCGCCGGAATCAAGTTGGCGCACGGTGAGTTCCCAGGCGGAGGCGAGGCGACGCAGGCCGGTGACGCGGTGGCCGGTGAAGACGCGGCAGTTCTCCTGCGCGCCGAGCCACTCGAGCAGGTGGCGAGCGAGGAGGCCGAAGTTTACATCGGTGCCGGCGTCGACCTTGGTGGCGGCGAGCGGCTCGCGGTCGGTGCGGCCGTCGACGAGGAGCGGGGCCCAACGCCGGAGGACGGTGCGGTCGGCGGTGAAGTCCATCGCGCGGAAAAACGGATGGGCGGCGAGCGCGGCGTGGCGGGCGCGGAGGAAGGCGACCGCGGCCTCGCCGCGGACGAAGCTCAAGTGCGGGACGGCGCGGATCCAGCCGGTGGGCGCGGGGGCGAGGCCGTGCGCGACGGCGTAGCTCCAGAACTGGCGCGACAGCTCGAAGCGCGCGAAGATTTCGAGGGCCTTGGCGACGTCGACCGGAGCGCCGGGCGTGGCGGGCGGCGGCGTGTAGTTGAGTTCGCAGAGGCCGGCGTGGCCGGTGCCGGCGTTGTGCCAGCCGGCGGAACTCTCGGCGGCGAGTTCCGGCGCGGACTCGTAGACCTCGATGGCGAGACGCGGGTCGAGGCGTTTGAGCATCGCGCCGAGGTGGGCGGACATGATGCCGCCGCCGATCAGCACGACGTCGGGTGCGGGAGCCATGGCGCGGGCCGCGGGTGCGTCAGCGGGCGACGGGCGACGCTGCCGGATACCGGGGGCGGGGCAGGCTGCGCCAGAGCCGCGCGCCGAGATCGGCGAGGAGGGCGGCGGAGGCGGGGCGGTCGGCGAGGTTCTCGTTTTCCTGCGGATCGACGGCGTGGTCGTAGAGCTCGCGGGCGGCGATGCGGCCGTCGGCCTGGTCGAGCCACTCGATGTAGCGGTGGCGGTCGGTGCGCATGGCGTAGCCCATGTAGTCGCGGCCGCCGTGCTTGCGGGGAAACTGGCTGAACGCGGCGTCCTTCACGGCGGCGGCGGTGCCGCGGAGCAGCGGCGCGAGGCTCCGGCCTTCGAGCACGGCGGGAATCGGGAGGCCGGCGAGGTCGCAGAGAGTCGGATACACGTCGACGAACTCGACGAGCGCGGGCGAGACGCCGCGGCCGTTGGCGGCGGCGCCGGGGGCGCGGATCATGAGGGGCGCGCGGGTATCGATCTCGTAGTTGGTCTGCTTGGCCCAGCCGCCGTGCTCGCCGAGTTTCCAGCCGTGGTCGCCCCAGAGGACGACGATGGTGTTCCGGACCAGGCCGAGGCGGTCGAGTTCGTCGAGCAGGCGACCGACCTGGGCGTCGATGAAGGAGACGGAGGCGTAGTAGCCATGGCGGAGTTCGCGCTGTTGGGCTTCGGTGAGCGGGCGGTCGAAGGGGGACGGCGCGTCGGCGTAGTCGAGGTAGCCGCGCAGCTCGTAGAAGCCGCCGAGGGAGCGGTCGCCGTAGGCCACGGGCGGGGCGCCGCGCGGAAGAAAGGGGTTGGGCGCGAGGGGCAGGCGGGCGCGGTCGTAGAGGTCCCAGTATTTTTGCGGGGTGATGAACGGCAGGTGCGGGCGGATGTAGCCGACGGCGAGGAAGAACGGGGCGGGGGCGGCGGCGAGCTCGCGGAGCTTGGCAAGGGCGTCGGTGGTGCGGCGGCCGTCGGCGTTTTTCTCGTCGGGCTGCCGCTGGATCTCGGTGGCGGGGCCGCGCATCTTCTGGATGGCGTCGGCCTTCTTGCCGGCGGCTTTCATCTTTTGCCGGTAGGCGGCGAGGCGGGCGCGGTTTTCCTCGGAGTAGGCGACGACGTCGGCGGGGGCGGGGTTGTGGTTGGGTTCGTCCCACGACGCGGCGTCGGGGAAGATGTTGTGGTAGATCTTGCCGTAGGCGACGGCGCGGTAGCCGTGGGCGCGGAAGTGCTGCGGCAGCGTCACCACATCGGGGATACGCGTGCGCATCTCGGTGACGAGGTCCCAGACCTTGGTGGAGTCGGGCCGCAGGCCGGTCATCAGGCTGACGCGGGAGGGATTGCAGACGGCCTGCTGGCAGTAGGCACGGGAGAAGGCGACGCCGGTGGCGGCGAGGCGGTCGAGATTCGGCGATTTGACGAAGTCGGAGCCGTAGCAGCCGAGTTCGGGGCGCAGGTCGTCGACGGCGATGAAGAGGACGTTGGGTTGCGTGCCCGACGGAGCGGCGGCGCGGGCGGCGGGAGCAGACAGAAGCGCGGTCAGCGCGACGACCGCGGCGAGGAGCGCGGAGCCCAAGGCTCGGCGGGGCGAAGCGAGCGCGGGGCGTTCGGGCGAGAGCATGGCGGCGCGCGGACTCAGAGCGTGACGAGGAGCACGGCCAGCGTGGCGAAACCGCCGCCGAGCGCGGCAAATCCCCAGCGGCGGGTGGACGGAATCTTCCACCAAAGGACGAAGCCGGTGACGATCCAGGCGAGGATGGCGACGGAGAAGACGTCGACGATGACGGCCCACACGTCGGAGAGGATGCCCGGCTGGCCGTAGCCGGTGCGACGATGGAGCCGCGACAGGATGTCGATCCAGGTGGACGTCTGCTGTTCGGCGCGCAGCGTGCCGGCGGCGGGGTCGAAGGTGAGGCGCTGGGGGTGGCGGAAATTCTGGACGTTGATGACGAGGCGGAGCGACGCGCCCTGCCCCTGACGTTGGACGCCGAAGGGCGCGGTGATGCCTTGGTCCGCGAGGAGGCGCAGGGCGAAGGTGCGGAGCGCGTCCGGGCCGGCGGCCGGGGCGGGCAGCTCGGCGGCGAACGGTTTTTCCCAGACGGTGCGCCAGCCGGCGCCGGGCGGGGTGCGGCGGAAGTGTTCGCCGTGGTTGAAGACAAAGGTGGAGAGCGCATACATCGCGATCCACGGGAGCAGGAGCAGGCCGAGATAAAGGTGAGTCCGGCGAACCAAGAGCGTGGAGGTGGTCATGGTGGGTCGGTTCAGAGGGTGAAGAGCAGCACGGCGAAGAGCCCGCAGCCCCCGAGGGCGACGAGCGCGCCGGTGAGGCGGGTCGGGCGCATTTCCCACCACATCCAGAGGCCGGAGAGGGCCCAGAAAAACATGCCCACGACGGAGAGATCGACGACGAAGGCCCAGACCTTGGCGGGGAAGAACGCATGCTCGTAGCCGTGGCGGAAGTGGGCGCGGTTGAGAAAAATGGGCGC
>JACCDQ010558613.1_pt1 | contig 13368 bp, 15 predicted proteins | sample 7446031 | NCBI WGS metagenome assembly JACCDQ01 (sample SAMN15323442, study PRJNA562643) | freshwater metagenome | isolation source: river surface water | place: USA:Blue River Watershed | collected 2017-08-17 | reverse complement strand
GAATGTGGTCAAGGATTACCGAAGCCATCTCATCATTATCTCGAATATCTGGATCATCTAATAACGACACATGCTCTTGTATATGCATAGCATGATCGTCTATGATTAAAACCTTTGTAGGTTGACCAGACATGAGTTTGTCGTTCTCTAACTCAATTTGATTTAACTTTCTGGTATTCTTATTTGTCATAACATCTATACGACCAGTATTAATAACTTGGATGTATTGGTCAATAGTAAACTCATCTGCCTTCATCTGCATTAGCTGTTCTGCCATCTGTATACGACCTGCGTAGGTCTTAGAAAGAGGGTTAGCTACTTCTACTACAACTCTATTGATCTCTTGAATATCATCAGCTTTAAACTGTTTTAAATACGCTTTATTATTGTTACCCACAATTGAAACGACTCTTGGTTCAGTTGCATAACTTTTAAGAATCTCAATAACCGCAGTTCCTAAGTCTTCCAATAACTGAATATATTGTTGCTGAAAGCTGTTCATATACTGAATTGCTTGAGACTGAACAACAGCTAAAGAAGTACCAGACTTCAAGTTGTTTTCAGGATTACCTCTAACAACACTATTAATTCCAGAAAGTGTCTGCATTAGACCTTCAAATATGGATATAAGTGTATAGGTCTCTGGTGAAGATTGAGTCATTTGAAGTGGTATAGGTGGCTTTAAACCTTCCAAGATTCTTAAGTTCCCAGAAAGCATTGAAGGTGTTAAGTTTGAACCTGTTTCCACAAATAAGTTCTGGACAGCATTTGCTACGTTATTTGAGAATACCGCAGTATAAAGCATATTAACTGCATCCTGAATAGGAAGTAAGTCAAATGAGTTACCGTAACCAATAGAAGTACCTAAGATGGTATTAGGTGAAATTCTATATATGGGTATCTTAGAATATGGTAAATCAATATCAGATAGGATAATATCATCAGATAGGAAGGTAACTTGCCGACCTTTTGGTAATGCATCTGTAGGTTCATGGAAAAATGTAAATACTGGTACTTCATCTGAAGCCATGTCTCTATTGAGGATTAAAGTGCCTTCTAGCTTGTCTTTACCAGGTAACCCTTCTATCTTATCAGCTAGATCAGGAAACTTAGCCATAAGGTCATATTTGTTCTTAAAATCAATTGTAATATACCACTTGTGCTTATTATCGCTTTTATTCAAATCATATATGACTTCAAACACTGTAAGATGTGAAAAGTCCAAATCACCTTCTCTTAAGACTAGACCTGTTTCTTCATCCTCTTCTAAGATCCGACCTTTTGAAGTATCCCACTCAATCTTAATCCAACTAGCACCAGTTACTAGAGACGCTTCTACAGCATTAGAAATGTACTTTTCAAGGCGCATCTCTCTGAGATAGTAGTCTAGTAGTCCTGTACCCAATTGTGCCTGTAATAAGCTCTTAGGGTCTGTATTAACGGGTCTAGCATCAAGAGCGATTCTTGAAGTAGTTGTTAGGGAATGCATGTGGGTAATGAGATTTCTGAGGTGGTTTATAGGAATCTGAGTAAGTTCACCTTGCTCGCCACTGAAAGTTACTTGGTGACTTCCACCAAAGTTATTCCAGTACATCCCATTGTAAGCTGCCCAAGCAGTTTTCCACTTGTCATAAAGACCTAATTCCTTAGCCATCTTAGTGAAACCATTGACTTTTCCAATCAAATTGGAACCTAGAACTTTATGATCTGTAACTGCTGCAAAGTATTTTGACTCTTTTTTCATAAAACCTCTCTCCAATAAGTTGTTAAATAGTCTTACGTTTCATGAGAGGGGTAAATTGCTCCTTCATTTTCTCCTCAAAAGTGGTTTTTGGTCTATCAAATCCATTATTTGTGTTAGGATTAAACGTATCCATAGACATCATGTAATCTGTTGGGAAAGGGTTCTTTCCAAAGTGGACATTTCGCACAAAGTACACTAAAGCTGCTAGACAGTCTTGGTGACCATTTAAAACGTCTCTATCGAAGTCTGTACGCCTTTTATTCCACGTTGCATTCTGAAGCTGTTGGATTAGGTAGGTACATCTCGGATGAATGTTTATAGACTCTTTTTGCACTAATAGACGCACTTTATTTATTGCTGCTTCTCGGTTGTCTTTAGCAGTCGCTAAGATGGGTAGGTTGTTAGGTGGTAAACACAGTTCGTTTAATAGAATAGGATTGTTATTATCTGCAACTCTAAGATACGAGTCTTTACCCCACAGTTCCTTTTCTTTAGCAACTATAGCATCTCTAATAGCTTGTGTAGTTACTTTTACACCACGAATGATTACTTCATCCTCAATTACAACTGTATTGGTTAGAAAGTTATAGTAACCAAACACTATGGCAGTATAATCTTTAAATCCAATATCCATACTCATATAGCAATCAAAGAATGCAGGTCTTTTGCATTCCTTTACAATCTTATTCATCTTCTCAGGTGTGGCTTCTGGGATTACAGCATTTGCTTCATCTGTAACCATGACATTCAGATACTCTCGTCTAAAGTCTATGGAATCGTATCCACCTACTCGATCTGCAAACTTATCAATATCTTCTTTGGTATATCTAGGACAGTCTAGTATAGTTCCTTCAAAGCATCTGCCCTCTAATCTGGCTAATAGCACTCTAGACCAATATGGGTGAGCAGGGTTCTTTGGTAATGTTGAACACATCATCATGATACCCTTAGTTGAGTTTAACTTAGGATATAAAACTGACTGAATCCCATATTCAAAGTTGTCTGTGTCCATAAAGCCACATTCATCAACTATAATCAAGTGACTTTTACCACCTCGAGCATCATCAATCTGTTCAGAGTTAAAACCTGCTAACTCAATTCGACTTCCATTAGGAAAGTGATATTCTCCACCTTGAACATCAAATCGTGCTAAACAGTCTGTAGGTGCTGTAGCTGTGATCTCTTTAAAGATGATTCTGGTGATCTTCTTAGCCATTTTAAGCGTAGGTGCTACATAGGTAACAACAGTGTCGGGATTTTCTAGAGCGTAGCAATATGCTGTAGTATAGAGGGCATAGCTGTTATGGGTCACCATACCGTTAGCTAGACAATACAGATGTGTTCCATTATCAATACCTATATCATAGGTTTCTGCTTCATACCTTTGACCTGAAGCCACTCCAGTATACTCAGAATTACTATTATAATCGTTAAAGGAATTATATTCTGTCTTATATTTCTTTCTTTCTAGCACAAGGTAATTCGTAAGTTCACTTAAGAATCTTTTTACGTAACAATTATTACTTGTGTATACCACATGTACATCACCATTTTTATACTTAGTTCGTTTATCAATTGTGTAGGATAAATCAATCTGCCATAAATCCAAAAATAGTTTCTTTACTGTATCAACAACATCTTTTGCTTGCATAGATAAGCTAAATCGCAATTCGTTCTTGTTTCTTCCAATAACTATTATTGAACCGTCTGTATCTATTATGCCAGCAAGGAACTTTAGTTTAGACTCACGATCCCATTGATTAATTATTTCATAACTACAAGTCTTTTCATGTGCAAGTCTTCCTCTGCACCAGTCATCATAGTGATTTATAGTTATAGGTTCGGATTTGCTACCTTTACCTATTTTATACGAACTTGATATATTCCAATTATAGTTATTTCCTGTACCTTTCCAGAAATACACACCTAGTTCATCAGCAATTGCTCTAGGAATTTCTTCGGTCTGTGAAGATATAATAAAACCATTTGATTTAGCTTTACAATAGCCATCTCCTAATAATGCTCCCAAAGTGTAAGCATTAGGTTCTTTTATTCCCTCTGAACCTGTTTTAAAGACCTCTTTTTTAATCTTAAATCTCTTGTTATCCAGAATATCCCTAGTTTCTTTTACCACAAGTTCTTTATTGTAAGTATCCCATACTAACCATCGGTGATCTTCTGTGCAAGATGCAACTACTCTACCACGAACCGTTAAATCGACAACAGGCTTCTTACCTTGCTTATGCACTTGCTTAACTTCTGTTGGAACTACCTTTCCATTAGCATCATAACCATAAACTATGTCACCAATCTTAATATCTTCAATCTTTACAGATCCATTAGGTGTGGCAATTAAAGTTCCTTCAATCAGACATTTTCCCGTTTGTCTTGATAGCACCAGAACAATCTCTTTACCTCTGTCAGAAGCTTTATGTGCATGTACAACTTGCTTTTGCAAATCATCTAATAGCACTTGCCAAATGTTACCAGTTCTCCATAACAGATCCCTAGCTTCACTTGGAGTTAGTTCCTTAGCCATCTTTCACTCGTTTAGCAAGCTCAACAAGTTCAGCAACAGATGTATTCTTTAATGCCTTCTTGTCCTCTTTTTCTTTAGCATCTCCAAGAGACTTGCCTTTTGCAGTTGCTAATGTTTTAACAAGAATTTCTAAGTTTCTTATTTCTTTATCTTCAAGTGGAAATCTACAGCTCTTTTGATATAGTCGGTTTATTTCCATTTTGCATATCTCAATTTCTTTATCTTCCACCATAAACTCTGTATTGGGAATAACATTTGTTATCTCTTCCAGATGTTTGATCTTTTCATCTTTATTTTTAATCTCTGTCTGCAGCTGCATAATGGTCATAGTCAGCTTCTCAGCATAGGCTTTCAGTTCAGACATTGTTTGAAATTCTGTTAAGTTCATTTCTTCCTCGTAAGTTCACTTAGAGTGTCTTTTGTAGACAGATGACTAACTTTTGTTTCTATTTCTTTTAAACGAGTGTCTACATCTGTTTTTGATGATAAAGATTCAATATATTTATGAATAAGTAGATATGCTAAAAGTGAGATTACAACTAAAGTTGGATTATGCTTAATAGCAGTTGCTAATGCTAAAATGATTATTACAGACAGTATAATACTTTCTTTTGTAAGTTTCATAAATCACCTAAGTAATGAGCTTCTTATTACAGATGTACTCATATTTGGTTAAAAGGTAAGAGAATCGTAACATGGTTGTTTTATCAGTCTTATTGGTAATGCTGATTTATTCTGTCATAAAGACTATCACACTTGATAGATCTTACCTGTATAAGTTGTTAAATGACTAACTGTTCTTACGCTTGACTCTCGCTTTAGGCTTCGTCTGCGCTTCACATGTGCGATCACCTGTGCATCTTCTCTTTGGGCATAGAAATATGAAAGAACTTATCTATATACAAAAGAACTTAGATACATCAGTTCTAGAGTTAATCAACTTACCATGTTGATAGGCAGGAAACGAACTAGCTGTTGCCAGCTTGGGCAGGATGTGCCGTCCTACCTGTCAGATTGACCTAGTTAGTGTGGTCGGTTAATTTCCCCAACTCTCTGCTAACTGTAAATATCTGGGTTTACTCCGCATTTCTACGACCCTCACCAGACTAAACAATCCGTTTCCCGAGATGTAACCTTCTTAGCCGCTCATAGATCGCTGTACGGAATACACCCTTTAGGTGCATATTAACACACTTTAAAATAAATTGCAATATTTAGTTGACAGTGACTTTAAGCTGAGTTAAAATCAGTAACAGGAGGATACAGATATGGGATTAAATTATCAAAAAGCAAAGACAAAACGTAAAACTGACCGAATGTTGTACCAGCAAGAAGAAGCTTTGAGAAAGCGGAGACTGAACACTCCTGCTTCTTTAATGCAAAAAAGAAAACTGATTAAGTTGGGCTACAATCCACCTCAAGGTTTGAAAAAGACAGATGCAACACTTTTAATTAAAAAATTAACACAGGCAGGTAATTATGCTAATACTCAAAGAATTATTGAAGAACTTAAAACCCGAAGAAGTCCCGAGCGAACACCTAACGAACCTTCAGAATTTGTTAGAAAAATTAAACAAGCTCAGGACGCTTTACGGAAAGCCAATGATAGTAACATCGGGGTACAGGTCGATGGCAGATCACATGAGAATCTATGCGGAGAAGGGAATACGGGACATCAAGAAGATTCCACTCAAGTCTCGACACCTGTCAGGTCAGGCGTGTGATTTTAGTGACCCTGATAATCGTTTAAAGGACTTTATAAACGGTTTAAGCGAAGAACAGCTAGATGACCTAGGGTTGTACTTCGAAGACTTTAAAGAGACTGTGGGATGGGTTCATTGTCAATCGGTTCCACCAAAATCAGGAAAGAGGTTTTTTATACCATGAAAGTAAAAGCTGTAAACACTCATTATCGAGATATATTAAAAAGAACTACTCTAGATACAGAGGTGACAAGTGAGGTTGCTGATGTTATAATAAAGTGTTTTTTGTATGAGCTTGCTGAGAGTCTAGCTGCAATGCACACAGTTGAGTTACCTTATGTTGGGGACATCTCTTTAAGAACCAAGAGTTACGATCCAAATAGAATAGTTACAGGTCTAAAGAAAAGCGGAGGAAGCCATGTTTCTAAATTTAGAGCAAGAAGAAAAGACGTTATTACTCGATATACTGAGGAACGGTTTAGAGGTCGCAAAGGAGAGTCAGGATCTCCAGTTGATTCAGGAGTACCAGAGAATAGAGAAGATGATCAACATCAAGGAGAGACGGTTCAAAAAGACTGATTTAGAAGCTGTTTACTACCTTGCGGACTCAGGTAAGATTGCATGTCAGATGCTATTAGACCATGCAGATACACCAGAGAAGTTTGAGCGCACAGATAAGATTAGACAGATTTACGAAGGTATTCAAGCTAAAGTTGACAATCTTGTGAGGTTTTCATGAAATCAGATATTGAAGTTAGATATGTAGATCACATGGGTACAGACCTTACTGTGGTAAATTCAGCAAGAGTTTCTTTTGGAAAGAAGAAGACAGTGCTAGATGCTAAAGATATTAAACTTATCGGGTATTTAGCTGAACATGACCACTTAACACCATTTGAACATTGCACTCTTAGCATACAAATAAAGTGTCCATTGTACATCAGATCACAGATTCACAGACACAGAACATTTGCATATAACGAACTAAGTAGACGCTACACAGATGAAAACATTGAGTTCTTTAACACAAAAACATATAGACTTCAGCATAAAACAAGTAAACAGTGTTCAGCAGAAGATCTTGATGAAAGTGTAAATGAGATTGCTGTTGGTTTAGTTGAAAAGCTAGAAGAGAAGTGTTTAGAGACATACCATTTGCTTTTGGATATGGGTGTTTCAAGAGAACAAGCTAGAGGAGTATTACCTCAAACATTGATGACTGAATTTTACATGACAGGTAACCTTAGAAATTGGGCACACTTCTTAAAACTAAGGCTAGACACTCATGCGCAAAAAGAAGTCAGAGATATTTCTTTACAGATTAGAAACATTATCGAATCTCACTTCCCTAACGCACTTAAAGCTTTGGAGGCTTAATGAGCATCTTTACGACCAGAGATTTATATAAACCATTCGAGTATCCAGAATTTGAGCAGATTCATACACTATTAATGAGTAGTTTTTGGCATGCCCATGAGGTAACACTTGATAGAGATATAAAGGACTATCAGTTTAATTTGACTGATGATGAAAGAGAGTTGGTTAAGCGTATCTTAAGAAACTTTGTGCAGAGTGAAATTCATATAGGATGCTTTTGGGGAGACTTCGTTGCATCGTACTTTAAAAAGCCTGAGATTCAGAATGTTGCTAGATATATTTCAGGTAACGAGACTCTCCACAGCTTTGCCTATGACTACTTAAATGCTTCCCTTGGCTTAGAAGAATACGACCTTCTAAAGTCAGATAAGAAGCTATATGCGCGTATTGAAAATCTAATGGATAAGAAGGTAAAGTCTCCTGATGCCATTTTAAAGCAGATTGCTAAGTATTCCGTATTTGGTGAAGGTGTTGCTCTTTTTAGTTCATTCGTTCTTTTATTTGCTTTTACTAAACGCAATAAACTGGTCAACGTAGGTCAGATTATTAGTTGGAGTAGTTTGGATGAATCTCTTCATTCAGATGTGGGTTGTGTTCTATATAACCTAATTAAAAAGGAAAAGCCTGAACTAATCACAGAAGAGTTTAAAAATGAAATATATGCAATAGCTGAAAACACAGTTAAGATTGAACGCGAACTTCTTGAACGGGTATTTGACGGTATTAAGGTTGATATTATATCTAAAGAAAGCATTATAAATTATGTAAATGATCGAGCAAATAAACAGTTAAAGAAAATAGGTTTAAATAAAAAATTCAAAGTAGACAAAAACTTATTGAAGGAAACAGAGTTCTTTGATATACTCGTCAAGGGCGCAACAGTCACAGACTTCTTTGCGAACAAAAGCACCGACTATTCTAGAGGCGTTATTGTATTTGACGATTCAACGTGGGAGAACTAATGACATTACAAGAACTTAAAGACAAGGGTGAAGCACCTGAGTTTCTGACAGATGAAGCTTACAACATGTTACAAGGGAGTTACCTTCAACCAAATGAAACACCTAAAGAAATGTATCAAAGAGTTGCAAAGTATGCATCTAGCAATTTAAAGCGACCAGACCTAGAGGGAATCTTTTTTAAAATTGTGTGGGATAATTGGTTATGTCCATCCACACCAGTTCTAGCTAACTCAGGTACAAAGAGTCTACCTATCTCGTGTTATGCAGGTACATCTGCTGATGATACTGAATCTCTTTTAGATCATGTTAAGGAAATGGGACTACTCACTAAGTATGGTGGTGGAGTAGGGTCATATTTTGGAGACATTAGAGCTAAAGGATCACCAATCTCATCAGGTGGAACTACAGATGGGATTGTTCCATTCTTAAAGATACTAGAATCTACGATCGATGGTATAAAGCAAGGTTCCTCTAGAAGAGGTGCTGTTGCCAGTTACTTACCATTTAGTCATTCAGAAGCTTCAGAGTTTATAGAGCTTCGCAGACCTACAGGTGATTTATCTAAGAAGTGTTTAACTACAGCATTTCATAATGCTATAACAATATCTGATTCTGATATGAATGATATTATCAGTAATTCAAAGAATCGAGACTTGTTTAATAAGCTTATGAATATGCGAGTTGAGACGGGTGAACCGTATATCATGTTTACTGATAATGCTAATAAGAATTGTCCCGAAAATTACAAGGGAAGAATCCAGCATTCCAACCTCTGTTTATCTGGTGATACGCTTATTGCAACTAAAGAATATGGTGCGATTAAGATTGAAGACTTGGTTGGAAAAGAAGTTACTATTTTTGACGGAAAAGAGTGGGTAAAAAACAGTAATTTTCGACAAACTAATGATAGTGCTACTCTGTATAGAGTTCATTTTAATAATGGATATGTTGATTGTACAGAAAAGCATCGTTGGTTTAAAGTTGATAGTAATGTGGCTACAGAAACAAAAGACTTAGCCATAGGTGACCTCATTGAAACGATGAATGAGCAAGTTGTATATGTTGATAGCATTGAAAAATTAGAGGGAACGCACAAGACTTACTGTACTACAGTTGAAAGTACATCCAAGTTTGGATTAGCTAACGGATTGATGACAGGTAACTGTTCAGAAATCTTCCTACCTACATCCTACGATGAAACCTTTGTATGCTGTTTATCATCGCTTAATTTGTCTCGATATGATGAATGGAAAGATTGGAAACATAACAATATGACACTTGTTGAACTATCTATTTATTTCTTAGATGGTATAATGAGTGGGTTTATTGAACAAGCTTCTAAGATTAGTTGTCTTGAGAAAGTCACTAAGTTTAGTAAAAGACATAGAGCATTAGGATTAGGCGCACTTGGATGGCACACTCTGTTACAGAGAAGATTGCTACCATTTGAGTCGTTTCAAGCTATGTCATTAAACAATGAAGTATTTAGTAAGATTAGACGTGAAGCTGATAATGCAACTAGAATGCTCGCTCAAGAATTTGGAGAGTGTGAGGAGACTTTAGGAACAGGAAGAAGAAATACTGTTACTTTAGCTATTGCACCAAATATGAGTTCTTCAGTTATAAGTGGTGGTTCATCTCAAGGTATTGAACCATTGACAGCAAACTTGGTTGCGCAAAGAGGAGCTAAGGGAACTTTTATTAAGAAGAACAAACAGTTGCAAGAATTGTTAGCGTCCCTTAATAGGGACACTCCTGAAGTCTGGGATCAGATTAATACAGATAAAGGTTCTGTCATTAACTTAAAGTTCTTATCTGATGAAGAGAAGCAGATATTTGCTACAGCAAGAGAAATAAACCAATTCTCACTTGTAAAGCAAGCTGCACAGAGACAGAAGTATATCGATCAAGGACAAAGTATAAACCTATTCTTCAGTATTCCATCTAATAAAGATGATAATAAAGCTGTTGCTAGGTACATAAACAATGTGCATATCGAAGCTTGGAAGCTAGGTTTAAAGTCTTTATACTACTTAAAAACTGATAGTCCTATAAAGGGTGTTAGTTTAACTAAAGAGAGTTCTGACTGCGTTGCTTGTGAAGGTTGATTTAATAGTGTTAGTGTGATAGTATAATTCTGAAGCTACCCCCTCCCCTCCTTAGCTTCACGAATATGCTCTTGGATTGATTGGGAAGATAACCTCTTCCCTCTCTATCCTTAAAAAGGATGTTAAATGGAATTTTCATTTTCTTGGAATCTTAAAATTGTAGAAGTAAAGGGCACCAACGAAGAATACTCAATTGACTTTCTATGTTTTTCATTTAGAAAGTCTCAGGGTGGATACTCCATAGGTTTAAAGAATCCTCGAATAGGTTATAGTATTTTTAGAGATAAAGTAACCACTTATCACTTGAATCTTTATTTATTCTCATGTATGATTACTCATATCAAAAGCAAACCAAACTTGGTGGTGATAAACAATGATAACACAAAGTCAGGCATATAAGAATATGATTTCTCACATGGAGAGGACTCCTATTCAATCACTACTAACAATAGACGAGATGATTAGAGTTAGCTCATTGATGGGACATGAGACAATTTCCTTTTTTGTTAAAAATTCTGATGTATCTTCTTTTGTTAAAGAACTTAGGAAATCAAAATTTCACGTTACTGTGGTTTGCCCACAATCACTTTCGGAAGAATCATTAATCACGGTTGATTGGAATACAGCACAATTTATAGGAACAGTTTATAGGAGCATAGATGAGTAATGTAATCACGTTCGACCCATATAAGAACATAACTAAGTTGCTCGACGATAATGTGGGTAAGAAATGGCTTCTTCTCTTTAAGAACGAAGACGGACAGATTGTTTTTGTGAACAATGAGAATCTAAGCCATGAAGAAGTGCTAATGCTATCAAAAATGGCAGAGCATATTATCTTTCAGAACTTCGCACATTATTCAGGTGAATAGTATTGCATTCATGGCACATCTTGGTAGAACCTAAGCGGACAACGTAGTTTTTACCACATTCTGAACATGCAGACACAGAACCCAGAGGTCTATATCCCAATTCTTTACGTCTTTCTTGGTCATATTCATCTTTATACTTTCGGTAACAGTTGGGACATTTTCGCCCATACCAGCGTTCCCCAAACTGATCTACCCAGATCACTCGCTTATTGGGTGCTACTTTACCAAAGGTCTTTACTTTCTTTTCGCCACAGACTCTACAGGTGACGGTATCTATGTGTTGATCTAATTCTAAACTCATGCTACACTACTCCAAGGAGGTTTCTTATGTATAAAGTTGTTATTTCAGTGTTAAACATTATCTACTTGGTATTAAAGTACTCATTTGATCGCATTGAACTCAATGAAGTCAACAATGCACTAATACAATTTGGTAGGTTAAAAGCAAAGCGCAAGATGGGTAAATATGATGTACCCTATGCTACCACAGAAAATTTCCTGCTTATACCTGTTGAAGCATCTAAAGATGGTGTTTTAATGATGGATAGCCGTGGAAGCAAGTTCCTATTTCAGAATCGAGAAATTGCCCTTTTAAAGCGACTAGACACCTATGTTGACAGATTCAATGTATTATGGGAATTAAGTCTTATTGATGACGATATTATAGCGCAAAATGCGATTGGTGATACGATTATCGGGATTAAGAACGTTCAAGGAATCCTCTCCGAGGTTATTGAGGAGAGAGTATGAAGTGGTTTGATGTTGAAGTAAAGTATTATGCAGAACATCTACTTAATAGAGTAGGGATTTGTCACTTAAATGGAATTATTATTAGAGGTATGCAGAGTCTCAATAAAAAAGACTTTGAAGTAAAACGAGAAAATGATTCACTAAATTTAGAAAAAGCACTAGGAGCTGAGGGTGCGGAGACGGAGGTAGATGACTATGAGTAAGAAGTACTTTAAGAGAAAAAGCACATTGACAAATGAAGAACTCGCTAACGTTGAGTCTTTACAGGTATCAGACTTATGCCTCCAGACACCAAATCACATAGTACAATTTGATCTTGTTAGGGAAGATGATAGTAAAGTAAAATACGAAGTAAAGACTGGAACATATCTAATCCAACAAACATCTAGTGGGTGTAGTTTAGCGTCTACGGTTATAAAGAACCCTGAGATTCTAAAAGAAATAGATTCCTCTAGACTAATCCTTGATGAAAAGGATAGGTTTTTTAATAAGCTAAATCTTTATGATAAGATTAAGACGTTAAGGAATCGCCCACAGAAGAGAGCAATTTTGCTATGCGGTAAAGGTGGGTGCGGTAAAAGCACAAATATCGCTAAAGCAGTAAAAGAAATGGAAGATGAGCAAACTTCTGTTATATTTTGGAATACTACGGAAGTAAGTTCTTCAGACATTAACAAGTTCTTCACTTTGCAAGTTGAATATGCTGAGAGTGTCAAGAGATTAATTCTGGTTATTGAAGATATTGGCGGTGGAACAGTAGAAGACTACCATGGGTCAAGAGGTGCAGATAGTTCACTTCTTCAGTTCCTAGAAGGAAGCCATGAGGTATTTAAAGTTCCTACGTTTATTATCGCAACAACTAACAATCCCGAACAGTCTGTGGGAGTGCTTATTGATAGGCCAGGTAGATTTGATAAGGTGATTGAGATTTTACCACCTAATGCTAGTGATTCTGTCGCACTTATGGAATTTATTGCGGAGAGAAGATTGGACGATGCAGAAAAAGAAGCAATAAAAAAAGCCTCCAAAGAAGAGTTTTCTATTGCACACTTGCAGGAAGTCGTAGTAAGATCTTTACTAGAAGATAAGACATTTACTGAAGTAGTCAATGAGCTTATTAAGCATAAGAAGAAGTTTAAGGATGGGTTTCAAGATCCAGTTAGAGGAATAGGGTTGAAATGAGTAGATTAAATAGAGTTGCTGTATTTTTTATTATGTTAGCAACTATGTTGATTTTGACAAAAGAAAGTAATACAATTGCTGAGAAGATATTTATTTTGATGTTGGCAATTTTGTCAACTTTATTTTTGAGT
>JACCDQ012160857.1_pt1 | contig 13370 bp, 9 predicted proteins | sample 7446031 | NCBI WGS metagenome assembly JACCDQ01 (sample SAMN15323442, study PRJNA562643) | freshwater metagenome | isolation source: river surface water | place: USA:Blue River Watershed | collected 2017-08-17 | reverse complement strand
CACGACGGCAGCAGCGCGCCAGCGCCTTGGTGGTCCAGTGTGTGTCGGCCTCTGCGGCGCTCACACGCAGCACCACAGCATCCGCTTCAAACCTCTGTTGACGCAGCAAATCCAGGGTCTCGCCGACACAGAGGGTCAGCACGACCCGTCCCTGGTCCAGTAAAAAACGGTGAAAACCCCGCAACAGGCCAAACCAGGACGCGGCAAGTTCGTGTGCCAATGTCGGATCGATGCCGCGGAGGCCCGAAAACGCCGCCGCGGAGGGGGGCGCCTGGGTGAACGCCACATAGTGCAACAAACGCGCGCGTCGCGGGTCATCGCGCCACGCTTGCCAGCATTCAAAAAATGGCCTGCCTTGTTCAAACCGCGTGTCAAGCACACGCCAGCAGGCCAGCCCTTGCCATGCATGGGACGGCTCAGTAGCCATCGGGGAGCAGGTCAGGAAGCAGGCTTATTCCTTGGGCGGCACGTAGCCCTGGGCGGCATCGGCACCCGTGCCAAAAAAGTGGTTTTCCATTTGCCGGGCCAGGTATTGGCGGGCACGTGCATCGGCCAGGTTCAGGCGATTTTCATTCACCAGCATGGTCTGGTGCTTGAGCCAATCCGCCCAGGCCTGTTTGCTGACGCTTTGCCAAATGCGCTTGCCCAATTCGCCCGGGTAGGGCGGGAAGTCGAGTCCCTCAGCTTCAGTGCCGAGTTTGATGCAATTCACAGTGCGCGCCATAACAATCTTTCAGGATGGAGTCAAAGCGTGTAACTGTAGCAAGGTTTTTTGCAAGGCGCGCGCCTGCGTTAAAATCTGCCACATGTCAAAAGCAGATACCAAAACCAAAATCGTGGCCGATGGCCTGCGTTACAAATCCAAAGTGTCAGGCTCGCCTTTCACGGCGGCAACTTCATTTGGTGCCGCAACCATGTCGTGCTTTTTGTGTGGCAAGCACCGCGCCAGGTCGCAGATGGTTTCCAAGAAAATTCTGGGCAAGTCGCAAGCGGTGTGTTCACCTTCTTGCAAGGCGCTGGATGAAGCGTCCAAGTGAATGGGGCTGAATCCATGCCGTCCCCCGTTCTGGTGATGCTGGACAACGCGCCTCGGCGCGTTTTTGCGTTTTTGAGCCTGGTTTGTCTGGCCATGCTTGCCTTTGGCCTGTACCTGCAGCACAGCAAGGGGCTGGAGCCCTGCCCGATGTGTATCGTCCAGCGTTACGCACTTCTACTGATCGCAATTTTTGCCGGTGTGTTCAGCTTGGGCGGTGGCCGGCGAACTCATTTCTGGGGCTCGCTGCTGTTGTTGTTGCTGTCAGGTTTTGGCGCTTTTGAGGCCGCAAGGCAAAGTTGGCTGCAGTGGTATCCGCCCGAGGTCGCGACCTGCGGCCGGGACTTTTACGGCATGATCGAAAGTTTCCCCCTGAACCGCGCCATTCCCATGATTTTCCGGGGCAGTGGTGACTGTTCGGCCATCGACTGGACTTTTCTTGGGGGCACCATTGCCAACTGGGCCTTTGTGGTGTTCATGGCCACGGGCCTGCTTGCCTTGCTGATGGCCGCCCGCCGCTGGCGCTGATAAACGCTACAACAACACGCTGCCCGGGTGCTCGCCACGCTCGTAGACCACATGGGCACGTCCCACCAGCAGCGTGTCGAGCGCGCCGATGTTGTCGAGCTTCTTGTTGGTATAGGGCAGCTTGTGTAACACGTAACGCATGGCATTCAGGCGCGCCCGTTTCTTGCAGTCCGACTTGATGACCGTCCAGGGAGCGTCGGCCGTGTCGGTTTCAAAAAACATGGCTTCCTTGGCCTTGGTGTAGTCGTCCCACTTGTCCAGCGAGGCCAGATCGATCGGGCTCAACTTCCATTGTTTCAGCGGGTGCAGTTCACGCTCCTTGAAACGCCGGCGTTGCTCCTTGCGGCTGACCGAAAACCAGAACTTGATCAGGAAGACCCCGCTTTGCACCAGTTGGCGCTCGAACAGCGGGGCCTGGTGAATGAACTGCTGGTACTCGGCTTCCGAACAAAAGCCCATGACTCGCTCGACGCCGGCACGGTTGTACCAGGAGCGGTCGAACAGCACGATCTCGCCGGCGGTTGGCAAATGTTGCACATAACGCTGGAAATACCATTGGCCGCGCTCGGATTCAGTGGGTTTTTCGAGAGCCACCACACGCGCGCCGCGTGGGTTCAGGTGTTCCATGAAACGCCGGATGGTGCCACCCTTGCCGGCTGCATCGCGCCCTTCAAACAGGATGACGATGCGTTGACCGGTTTCCTTGGCCCAGCTTTGCAGCTTGAGCAATTCGACCTGCAATTTGTATTTTTGCACCTCGTACCGCTTGCGTGACATCAGGTTCTTGTAGGGGTAACCGCCGGTGCGCCAGTCGCTGGCCAACTCTTCATCGGGCTTGGTGCCCTTGCCTTTGGGCAAAGCCTGGCTTTCCAGTAGCATGTTTTGTATCGCCAGCACGTCGTCCGGGGAAGATCCCTGCAGCAAGACCTTGAGTGCCTCGGCCTTGTTGGCGCTGCTGGCCAGAATGTCGCGCAAGGCACTCTGCTGGCTGATCTGGGCGGCGTTGAATTGGGACTGAACCACCCGTCGCGCCACCCCTGCACTGGTCTTGGCGCCGCTGGTGTCGCCACGGCGGGCAGTGCGGACAGGCTCGCTGATCGATTTCCGGCGCGGTGGTTTGAGGGCCGGCTTTTTGCGGGCTGGAACCAGCGCGAGCGGAGTGATTTTTTCTGACATCAGGTTCTTTCAGGTTGGCTACCTTGCGGATTTTCTGCCTGGGCCATCAAAAATCATTGATGCATATCAATTCCCTTGTTGTTACACCCGCATCGCCACGGCTCAGAGCGGCAGGCTGTCGAGCGATTCGTAGGTTTTCTTCAACCAGTTTTTCACGCGCTGGCGTTCCAGCATGCCCAGCGCGTCTTCTTCGGAGCGGTTATGGATGGCGGCCCAGAAGCTGGCGTTCTGACGGTCAATCTTGCGCATGCTGGCTTCGTGTAATTGCGCCAGCGTGACAATTCTGGCGCCCATGTCGAGGGCTCTGGCCATGGCCGGGGAGCTTTCCAGCTCAGAAAAATCGCTGCCGCGCCCCATGTTTTTGACCACCAGATAGTTGGGGCCGGCGCCATAGGTGTCGAGCAATCGGTCGAGCAACTCGACCGAATCCTTGCCGGCATCGGCCACATGCCAGAAATTCACGGCCACACCCATGTCCGCCATCAGTCCTAGCAGGTCGGAGTCCTTGATCCAGCGTGCCAGCGGTGCCGCTGTCTGCGCAGCCAGGTCGACAATCACGCGTGGTGTCTCACCCTCGGCTATATTTTCGAACAGGCTCACCACCCGGTCCAGACCTTCAAAACTGTCCACCAGCACAGGCGCCGCATAGTCGGCATAAAAACGTGTGAACGAGGTGTGCGAGCGGTCGGTGTCGAAGCCCATGAAGGGCAGGTCCTTGTCGATCAGGTACTGGGCCAGCACACGCGCGACCACTGATTTGCCGACACCGCCTTTTTCGCCGCCGATGAAATTGAGAGAGCTCATAAAAATTCCTGCTTGATGAAAGATGCAGGCCTGATGGCCTGCGTCCTAGACTAAGCAAGAGTCGTGCTCAAACCGGTGCAGAAACACCTGTTCAGGTGATTTTTTTGACCAGCACCTGGCTTTTGCGATCCCAGTTGTATTTGCGTTTGCGCGCTTCAGGCAACCAGTCGGCGTCCACCTGGACAAAGCCGCGTTTCAGGAACCAGTGCATGGTGCGTGTGGTCAGGACAAAAATACTGTCAAGGCCAGCCAGCTTGGCGCGTTGCTCGATGCGTTTGAGCACACGTTCACCGTCACCCTGGCTTTGCACCTGCGGCGACACGGTGAGGGCCGCCATCTCGCCGGTGCGGGCTTCGGGGTAGGAGTACAGCGCGGCGCAGGCAAAAATGACGCCGTCGTGCTCGATCACGGTGTACAAGCCGACGTCGCGCTCTATTTCGGTGCGGCTGCGCTTGACCAGGGTGCCGTCTTTTTCGAACGGCTCGATCAGTTGCAGGATGCCGCCGACATCGTCGACCGAGGCTTCGCGCAGGCTTTCCAGCTTTTCATCGACCACCATGGTGCCAATGCCGTCGTGCACATAGACCTCGAGCAGGATCGAGCCATCCACCGCAAACGGGATGATGTGGCTGCGCTCAACGCCACCCTTGCAGGCCTTCACACAGTGCTGCAAATAAAACGCGGTGTCGGTCGGTGTGTTGGCACTGGGCAGATCGGCCAGCAGCTTTTCGGCCGCCGCCAGCGGCAACTCGGTGTCGATCGGGTTGTCTTCACTGACCGGCTGCCCGACCACTGTGGGGATGCCAGCGACTTCGGTGACAAAGATCAATTTGTCGGCCTGCAGCGCGGTGGCAACCGAGGTGGCCACCTCTTCCATGGTCAGGTTGAAGGCTTCGCCGGTGGGCGAGAACCCGAACGGCGACATCAGCACCAGCGCACCCATGTCGAGTGAACGCATGATGCCCGCGGTGTCGATCTTGCGCACCACCCCCGAGTGCTGGAAATCCACGCCATCCACAATTCCCACCGGCCGCGCTGTCAAAAAATTTCCCGAGATCACCCGCACCGTGGCGCCTGCCATGGGGGTGTTGGGCAGGCCCTGGCTGAAGGCGGCTTCGATCTCGTAGCGCAATTGGCCTGCGGCTTCCTGCGCGCAATCGAGCGCTACCTCGTCGGTGATGCGGATGCCGTTGGCGTAACGTGGTGTGTGGCCCTTGGCCTTGAGCTGTTCGTTCACCTGCGGGCGAAAGCCGTGCACCAGCACCACTTTGACGCCCATGCTCTGGATCAGGGCCAGGTCTTGCGCCAGATTGGGTAATTTTCCCGCCGCAATCGCCTCGCCGCACAGACCCACCACAAAGGTCTGGTGCCGGAACTTGTGAATGTAGGGTGCCACCGACCGAAACCAGGGCACGAAGGTGAAGTTGAAGATGGACGACATGTCGTGGGCCAGAAGTGAAAAGGGTTGGGATAATCGCCGATTCTCTACGAAGTTTCTGCCTTGACTGCTACCACCCTGAAAATCGAGTTTCCCGAATCGCTGCCGGTCTCCGCCCGGCGCGAGGAGATCATGGCTGCCATGGCTGCGCACCAAGTCGTGATTGTGTGTGGCGAAACCGGCTCGGGCAAAACCACCCAGTTGCCTAAAATTGCCCTGGCGCTGGGGCGTGGCAGGCTCAATTACCCGCTGATCAACCCGGATGGCACACGGGCAGCGCCGGGCAAACTCATCGGTCACACCCAGCCCCGGCGTATTGCGGCCAGCAGCGTTGCCAAGCGTATTGCCGAAGAATTGAACACCACGCTCGGTGATGTGGTCGGTTTCAAGGTGCGTTTTCAGGACCGGCTGAGCCGTGACAGTTCGGTCAAGCTCATGACCGACGGCATTTTGCTGGCCGAGACCCAGACCGACCCGCTGCTCACCGCCTACGACACCCTCATCATTGACGAGGCGCACGAGCGCAGCCTCAACATTGACTTTTTGCTGGGTTACCTGAAGCAAATCCTGCCGCGGCGCCCCGACCTGAAGGTGGTGGTGACCTCGGCCACGATCGATGCCGAACGTTTTGCCACGCATTTCGCCAGCCGAAAGCGCCTGGCGCCGGGCCGCCCCAAGGCGGGCGACGCCCCCCAGGGGGGCAGCGACGACGCGCAGCGCGGAGCGTGGGGGCCTTTGATTCCGGCACCGATCATCATGGTTTCCGGCCGCATGTTTCCGGTCGAGCAGCGTTACCGCCCGTTTGAGGAGGCACGTGACTACGACCTTAACAACGCAATTGCCGATGCGGTCGACGAGTTGTGGCGCGAGGCCCACAACAGTGGTGACATCCTGGTTTTCCTGCCGGGTGAGCGCGAAATCCGCGAGGCCACCGACCACCTGCGCGGCCACCTGAGCCATCAACCGGTGTTTCGGGGCGCCGAGGTGCTGCCACTGTTTGCCCGCCTGAGCCAGGCCGAGCAGGACCGTATTTTTGACGGCCACACCGGGCGCCGCATTGTGCTGGCCACCAACGTGGCCGAAACCTCGCTCACGGTGCCGGGTATCCGTTTTGTCATCGATGCTGGCACGGCGCGCATGAAACGATACAGTTTCCGCAGCAAGGTCGAGCAGTTGCTGGTCGAGCCGATCAGCCAGAGTTCGGCCAACCAGCGCGCCGGGCGTTGTGGTCGGGTCGCCAACGGCATCTGCATCCGCCTTTATGACGAGAAAGACTTTGCCGGTCGTCCCAAATTCACCGATCCCGAAATCCTGCGTAGCTCGCTCGCGGGGGTGATTCTGCGCATGAAGTCGCTGCACCTGGGGGTGGTGGAAGACTTTCCGTTCATCGAAAAACCGTCCGGCCGCGCGATTGCCGACGGTTACCAGTTGCTCAACGAACTCGGTGCCGTGGACGATACCAATGAACTGACCGCCACTGGCCAGGAATTGGCCAAATTGCCGCTTGATCCGCGTGTGGGCCGCATGATCCTGGAGGCACGCAGCCGCGAGGCGCTTGACGAGGTGCTGGTGATTGCGTCGGCCTTGTCGGTGCAGGACGTGCGTGACCGGCCCATGGAGGCGCAGCAGCAGGCGGACCAGGCACACGCCAAGTTCGACGACGAAAAAAGCGAGTTCACGGGGTACCTCAAGCTGTGGAAGTGGATTCAAGACGCGCGCGGCGGTTCCCATGAGGCCAGACCGGGAGTCGGGATGGCTGGACGTTCTGCTCCGTGTCCCCCGCCCGCTTTGCGGGCTCCTCCTTTACCTGCGCAGAACGCCCGGCCATCCCGACTCTCAACACCGATGCCATCGCACAAACTCAGCAATCGCCAGTACGAGCAATTGCTGCGCCAGAACTTCATCAGCATGCGCCGGGTGCGTGAGTGGCGCGACATCTACTCCCAATTACACACCGTTGTGGCCGAGCACAAGTGGCGTCTGAATACCTTGCCGGCCAGTTACGAGCAATTACACCTGTCGATGCTGGCGGGCCTGCTTGGCAACATCGGCTTCAAACTCGAGACCGAAGGCGGTGGCGGCGGTGAATACCTCGGTGCACGCTCAATCAAGTTTTACCCGCACCCCGGCGCCCATCTGGTCAAGAAGCCGGGGCGCTGGATTGTGGCCGCCGAACTGGTCGAAACCACGCGCCTGTTTGGCCGTGGCATCGCGGCGATCGAGCCTCAGTGGCTGGAACAGGTGGGCGGCCACCTGCTGAAAAAACAGCTGCTCGACCCGCATTGGGAAAAAAGGTCGGCCGAGGTCAATGCGCTGGAACGCGCCACTTTGTACGGCATCGTGGTGTACAGCGGCAGGCGCGTCAATTACGGCCGTGTCGACCTGGCCGGTGCGCGCGAGATTTTTATCCGCGAAGCGCTGGTGAATGGCCAGTGGGACTGCAAATGGCCGTTTCTGCAGGCCAACCAGAAACTCATCAAACAGGTGGAAGACCTGGAGCACAAGGCGCGCCGGCAGGACGTGCTGATCGACGACGAGCTGATCTACGCCTTTTACGACCAGCAGTTGCCTGCCGAGGTCTGCAGCGGCTACAGCTTTGACCATTGGTTCCGCGAAGAAATCAAGCGTCAGCCCAAGCGCTTGCTGCTGACGCGCGAAGAACTCATGCGCCATGAGGCCGCCGGCATCACGACCCAGTCCTTTCCCAAAACCGTCCGGCTCGGCGGCGTCGATTGCGTTGCCACCTACCTGCACGAACCCGGCGACGCCAAGGACGGCCTGACCGTGACCGTGCCGCTGTTTGTGCTGAACCAGGTCAACGAGGAACGTTGTGAATGGCTGGTGCCCGGCATGCTCAAGGACAAGATCCAGGCGCTGCTCAAAACCTTGCACCAGCGCCCGCGTTCGCGTCTGGTGCCCTTGCCCGAAAGCGCCCGCAAGATGGCGGAAACCCTGAACGCGCCCGAGCTGTTTGGCCATGGCGCGCTGCTCGATGCCTTGCTCAAACAGGTGCGCGCTGCCACGGCGGTGGACGTGGTGCGTGCCGACATCAAGCTTGACATGCTCAGCCCCCACTTTTTCATGAACTTCCGGGTAGTCGACGAACATGGCCGCCAGCTCGGACAGGGGCGCAATCTGGGTGCCCTGAAGGCGGAGCTGGGGTCACAGGCACGCGGCGCATTCCAGGCCCTGGCCGGGCTCAAGCTGGGGCAGGGCGCAGCCAGCGCTGGCACGGGCTCCGTCATTGCGAATGAAGCGCGGCAGGCCACGACACCTGCAAACCTGGATCGCCGCGGCCTGCGGCCTCGCGATGACGTCAACCAACGCACCGCGGATTTGGCGCCGCCGGCCGCTTCAAACAAGGTGTCCGTGGCGAGCCAGCGCTACATCGCCTGGACTTTTGGTGAACTGCCCGAACTGCTCGAAATCCAGAAAGGCGGCCAGACCCTGATCGGTTACCCGGGTCTGATCGACGTCGGCGACGCGGTCACCATCGAAGTCTTCGACGAGCCCGATGTGGCCGCGGCCCGGCACCGTGCCGGCCTGCGCCGCCTGTTTGCCTTGCAGATCAAGGATGCGCTCAAGTACCTCGAGAAAAACGTGCCTGACCTGCAAAAAATGGCCGTCACCTACATGCAGGTCGGCAAAAATGCGGACGGCTCGGGCACCGGCGGCACCCTCGAAGAACTGCGCGAGCAAATCATTCAGGTTGCGCTCGACCGCGCCTTTTTGCTCGCCCCCTTGCCCACCGACGAATTTGCTTTCAAGAAACGCATCGACGAAGGCCGGGGCCGCCTGACGCTGATCGCCACCGAGGTGGCACGGCTGGCTGCTGCCATTCTGGCCGAGTTCGCTGTCGCGGCACGCAAGATCAAGGACACCAAAAATGCGCCGGATGCCACCCAGGATGCAGCCCAGCAACTGACGCGATTGATGCCCAAACGTTTCTTGAGTCTCACGCCCTGGGCCACGCTGCACCACTTTGCGCGGTATCTGAAGGCCATCACCGCGCGGCTTGACAAATACCGCGCCGACCCGGCGCGTGACCTGGCGCGCCTGAAAGAACTGCAACCGCTGGAACAACGTTACGCGCGCTTGCTGGCAGAGCGCAAGGGTGTGGTCGATGAGCGCCTGCAGGAATTCCGCTGGCTGCTTGAAGAACTGCGCGTGAGCTTCTTTGCCCAGGAGCTGCGCACGCCCCAACCAGTGAGTGTCAAGCGCCTGGAGAAAGCCTGGGCGCAACTGGTCTAAGCCTCAGCCTATCCGGCTTCAGCATTGATTATTCTCATGCCCTGAAGCCGGGGCGCGACTATTCTGGAATCCGATGAGGAATTTCCATGAACAGGAGTCGCCATGGCAACAAAACTCAAGGAATTTGCTACCACCCTGGTGGCGGTTGTTGAGCCTGAAACACCAGCGCGGATGGTGGCCCAACTCATGCGTCGGCATCACATTGGTGCCTTGGTTGTGGTCGAGGCGGGGGGGGGAAACAAGCCGGTCGGCATTGTGACCGACCGGGATCTGGTGCTTGAACTGATGGCAGAGGGTCTGGATCCGGCTGTTTTCACGGCGGGTGACATCATGTCAGTCGACCTGATCAAGGCGCACTCCGACATGGATGCAATGGATGCGGTGCAGCTGATGCGCAAGTACCGGCTGCGGCGCCTGGTGATCACTGATGATGACGGACATTTGGCCGGCATTGTCACGATCGAAGACGTGTTTGCCTTGTTAAGCCGGGAACTGGCAGACTTTGCCTTTGATTTGGGCAGCGCCAGGGACCGCGAGGCGCGCGAGCGGGTCGCGGACACGATTTGAAGCGGCGAAGTCATGACAAGACCGTCCGTCATTCACAAGGGTGCGGCAACCCAGGGTGTGGTGCCCAACTGGACCACCTACCATGAGGAGCGCAGCCGGTTTTCGTGGGCGCAGGCGAGCCGTGCGTTGCAAGGCTTGGTCGGCGGCGGACTCAACATGGGTTTCGAGGCGGTGGACCGGCATGCGGCCGGTGTGCTGCGTTATCACCTGGCGCTGCGTTTTGTTTCGCGCCATGCGTCGGCGCTCGAGTTGAGTTACGCCGAACTGGCGCGGCAAACCAACCGTTTTGCCAACGTGCTGCAAAGCTTGGGTGTGGGCAAGGGTGACAGCCTGTTTTTGCTGGCTGGCCGGATTCCTGAGCTGTATGTGGCTCTGCTGGGTGGACTCAAGAACGGCACCGTGGTCACGCCGCTGTTCTCAGCCTTTGGTCCGGAGCCGATTGCCACACGAATTCAGCTCGGTGCCGCGCAGGTCTTGCTGACCACCGATACCCTCTACCTGCGCAAGGTCCGCCAAATTCGTGCGCAACTGCCCAGCCTGCGCCATGTGTTGCTGGTGGCCGAGGACGGCGGTATCACCCACGAGCCCGACACCCTGGACCTGGCCAGCCTGATGGCTGTTGCCTCCGACAGCTTCCGCACGGTTGAGACCACGCCGGAAGACCCCGCCTTGCTGTTTTTTACCAGCGGCACCACAGGCACGCCTAAAGGTGCGCTGCATGTTCATGGCGCGGTGGTGGCGCATGACGCCACCGCACGGTATGCGCTGGACCTGCACCCGCAAGACCGCTTCTGGTGCACCGCTGACCCGGGTTGGGTTACTGGTGCCACCTACGGCATCATTGCACAGCTGCTGCAGGGGGTGACGACCCTGGTTGACCGCGAAGAGTTCGATGCCGAGCGCTGGTACACGCTGCTGGCCCAGGAGCAGGTGAGCGTCTGGTACACCGCACCCACAGCGATCCGTATGCTGATGAAGGCCGGCCCCGAGCTGGCCCACAGTCATCGCTACCAGGCCCTGCGTTTTGTCGCCAGCGTCGGTGAACCCCTGAACCCCGAGGCGGTGTGGTGGGGCCAGGAGGTGCTCGGCTTGCCCATCCACGACAACTGGTGGCAGACCGAGACCGGCGGCATCATGATTGCCAACACCCCGGCCTTCGACATCAAGCCGGGCTCGATGGGACGCCCGCTGCCCGGCATCAACGCGTTCATCGTCGAACACCTCGAAGCCGAGGGTGAATTGCCGCGGGTGCGTGTCATCGAGACACCCAACGTGGAAGGTGAATTGGCGTTGCAGCGCGGCTGGCCGTCGATGTTTCGCGCTTACCTCAACAACGAGGCGAGGTACCGCAAGTGTTTTTCTGGCGACCTGTACCTGACTGGCGACCTGGCGCGTGTGGATGACGACGGTTATTTCTGGTTTATCGGTCGCGCCGACGACGTCATCAAGTCGGCAGGCCACCTGATTGGCCCGTTCGAGGTCGAGAGTGTGCTGATGGAACACACGGCCGTCACCGAGGCCGGTGTCATTGGCAAGCCCGACCCCTTGCTCGGTGAAGTGGTCAAGGCCTTCGTCTCGCTCAAGGGCGGCTTCGAGCCGACTGAAGAATTGCGCCTTGACATCATGGCCCATGCGCGCAAGCGCTTGGGTGCGGCCGTTGCGCCCAAGGAGATCGCCTTCCTGGCGGTGCTGCCGCGCACCCGCAGCGGCAAGATCATGCGCCGCCTGCTGAAGGCACGCGAACTGGGTTTGCCCGAGGGCGACACCTCAACCCTGGAGACTGGTCTATGAGCGAATTCAAGGTGCCCGCACCGCCGACCGGTCCGGTGCCCTGGGAGAAGAGTTTTGCGCTGGCCACCTTGACCGACATGTTGCGCATCCGGCGCATGGAAGAGAAGGCGATCGAGTTGTACGGCCAGCAAAAAATTCGTGGTTTTTTGCATCTCTACATTGGTGAGGAAGCTGTGGCCACAGGCGCCTTGCGCGCCTTGCAGCCTCAGGATAACCTGGTGGCCACCTACCGTGAACATGGCCATGCGCTCTTGCGCGGCGTTGGCATGAATGCCATCATGGCCGAGATGTTTGGCAAACAGGAGGGCTGTTCGCGCGGCCACGGCGGCTCCATGCACCTGTTTGACCGCGCCACTCGCTTTTATGGTGGCCAGGCCATCGTCGGTGGCGGCCTTCCGCTGGCGGTCGGGCTGGCACTGGCCGACAAACTCAGCGGCCGCCGTGCCCTGACCGCCTGTTTTTTTGGTGAAGGTGCGGTAGCCGAAGGTGCTTTCCACGAGGCCATGAACCTTGCCGCGCTGTGGCATTTGCCGGTGCTGTTTTGCTGTGAAAACAACCTCTACGCCATGGGCACGGCCCTGGCGCGTTCCGAGTCACAGACTGAGCTCTGCACCAAGGCTGCGTCTTATGGCGTGGCCGCAGTGTCGGTCGACGGCATGGATGTGGTGGCGGTGCACGAGACCACCCTGGGTGCAGCCCAGCAGGTGCTGCAACTCAGCCGCCCGGTGTTCCTGGAGTTCAGGACCTTCCGTTTTCGCGCCCATTCGATGTTCGACCCCGAGCTTTACCGCGACAAACAGGAGGTGCTGGCCTGGAAAACCCGCGGTCCGATCCATACCTTCAGCGCGCGCCTGAAAGCGCAGGGCGACCTCAGCGAAGAAGAGTTTCTGGCGCTCGATGCCGCCGCGCAGGCCGAAGTTGATGCCGCCGTGGCTTTTGCTGAAAGCGCCAGCTGGGAGCCAGTGGAAGATTTGCTGCGCGACGTGTACACCGCGCCGGGAGCCGCATGATGGGGCAGCGCACAAGTTACCGCGAAGCCCTGCGCGAGGCGCTGCGCGAGGCCATGCAAGCCGACCCGCGCGTTTTCCTGATAGGGGAAGATGTCGGGCGTTATGGCGGCACCTATGCCGTCTCCAAGGGGCTGCTGGATGAATTTGGCCCAGAGCGCATCCGCGACACCCCCCTGTCTGAGCTTGGTTTTGTCGGTGTCGGGATTGGTGCGGCGCTGGGCGGCATGCGTCCGATTGTCGAGATCATGACGGTCAATTTCAGCCTGCTGGCACTCGACCCGATCGTCAACAGCGCGGCCATGTTGCACCACATGTCGGGCGGCCAGTTCTCTGTGCCAGTGGTGTTTCGCATGGCGACGGGCGCCGGGCGCCAGGTGGCGGCCCAACACTCCAACAGCTTTGAGGCCTGGTATGCCCATGTGCCCGGCCTGCGCGTGCTTGCACCGGCCACGCTCGAAGACGCCCGCGGCATGCTCAAACCCGCGCTGGCCGACCCTGATCCGGTGCTGATGTTCGAACATGTGCAACTCTACAACCTGGAGGGCGAATTGCCCGAGTCCAGCGACGTCGACATTTACAGCGCACGCGTGCGCCGCTCCGGCAGTGATGTGAGCCTGATCACCTATGGCGGCTGCCTGCACAAGACGCTGCAGGCCGCCGAAGAGTTGGCACGCCTCGGCATTTCTGCCGAGGTCATCGACCTGCGTGTGTTGCGCCCGCTCGATGAGATCACCCTGCTGGCCTCGGTGCGCAAGTGCCATCGCGCGGTGGT
>JACCDQ010467755.1_pt1 | contig 13378 bp, 7 predicted proteins | sample 7446031 | NCBI WGS metagenome assembly JACCDQ01 (sample SAMN15323442, study PRJNA562643) | freshwater metagenome | isolation source: river surface water | place: USA:Blue River Watershed | collected 2017-08-17 | reverse complement strand
GTTTGGGCACTTCTTTGAGCGCCAAAGCGCCAGTGCTGTCGACCACGCGCGGGTCGTTGGGCATGAAAGGCAGACGAACAGCCTGGCTACCGGCGGCAATGATGCAGTTCTTGAATGCAATGGTTTGTGTCTTGCCGGTTTTCTCTTGGGAGCTGCCCGTGGTTTCTTCGACCTGCACATGGTTGGCACCGACAAACGCACCGTAGCCGCGCACCACGGTGACCTTGCGCATCTTGGCCATGGCGGCCAGGCCCCCGGTCAATTTGCTGATGACCTTTTCTTTATGGCCGCGCAGCGTGTCGACATTGACCACGGGTTTGCCAAAGTCCACACCCAGCGCGCTGAGATGGCTCACCTCGTCCATGACCGCAGCCACATGCAACAGCGCCTTGCTCGGGATGCAGCCCACATTCAGGCAGACACCGCCGAGTTGGGCATAGCGCTCGACAAGCACAACTTTCAGACCGAGGTCGGCGGCGCGGAAAGCCGCCGAATAACCGCCGGGGCCGGCGCCAAGCACCAGCAGGTCGCAGTCCTGGTCGGCACTGCCTGCAAAGCTGGCGGCGACGGGGGCGGGAGCAGCAGTGGATTGCTTCGCCTCGCTCGCAATGACAGGAGATGTGGTGGCGCTGGATACGGCTGGGGGCGAAGCAGCAGCCGTATCAGCTTCCAGCACCAGCAGCAGCGAGCCTTCTGCGACTTTATCGCCCAGAGCCACCTTGAGTTCCTTGACCACACCAGCGTGGCTGCAGGGGATTTCCATGGAGGCCTTGTCAGACTCCACGGTGATCAGGCTTTGCTCGGCCTTGACGGTATCGCCGGGTTCGACCAGCAGTTCAATAACGGTGACTTCCGCGAAGTCACCAATGTCGGGGACCTTGATGTCGATGAGTGCCATGTTTTTCTTTCTAGTTAGGAGAGGCTGTTTGACTTCGTCATCGCGAGGAGCGAAGCAACGTGACGATCCATGCATTGTGGTTTCATGGATTGCCGCGCTTCGCTCGCAATGACGAGAAAATCAGAGGAGCACCCTGCGAAAATCGCCGAGGATCTGACCCAGATAGACGTTGAAGCGTGCGGCGGCAGCGCCGTCGATCACGCGATGGTCCCAAGTTAGGGAAAGCGGCAACATCAGGCGTGGCTGGAAGGCTTTGCCGTCCCAGATTGGCTCGATGGTCGAGCGGCAGACGCCAAGAATCGCGACTTCTGGCGCATTGATGATGGGCGTGAAATATCGCCCGCCAATGCCGCCCAGACTGCTGATGGTGAAGCTGGCACCCGACATTTCGGCCGGGCTCAGTTTGCCATCGCGCGCTTTTTTGGCCAGCTCGCTCATTTCCTGCGAAATCTGGAAAATGCCCTTCTTGTCGGCGTCCTTGATCACCGGAACCATCAGGCCGTTGGGCGTGTCAGCAGCAAAACCGATGTGGACATACTGCTTGTAAATGAGCGCGTCGCCATCGAGGCTGCTGTTGAACTCTGGGTATTTCTTGAGGGCGGCCACACAAGCCTTGATCAGAAACGCCAGCATGGTGACCTTGACACCGCTTTTTTCATTTTCCTTGTTGGTGGCAACACGGAAGGCTTCGAGATCGGTGATGTCGGCGTCGTCATGGTTGGTGACGGCCGGGATCATGACCGCGTTGCGCAGCAAATTGGCACCGCTGATTTTCTTGATGCGCGACATGTCCTTGCGCTCGATCGGTCCAAACTTGACGAAGTCAACCTTGGGCCAGGGAATCAGGCCAAGTTCGGAACCACCGCCGCCGGCAGCAGGTCTGGTCGCCTGTTGTGCCGTGATCGCCAAGGTCTGTACCGCGCCGCTCATGACAGAGCGCGTGAAAGCCCGCACATCGGCATCGGAAATGCGCCCCTTGAGGCCAGTGCCCTTGACCTCGCTCAATGGCACTCCCAGTTCGCGGGCAAACTTGCGCACCGAGGGCGAGGCATGGGGCAGGCCCAACGGTGCCGTGGTCGGGTTGTGGGCAGGCACGGCCAGGACAGCTGCGGGCGCTGCTGGCGCTGGCGCCGAAGCCACCGGCGCAGGAGAAGGCGCCTGTGCTGGCGCTGCTGCGGCGGGGGCTGGCGCAGAACTGCCTTCCAGGACAGCCAGCAGGTCACCAATATTGACCTTGTCACCAAGTTTGACCTTGAGATCCTTGACGGTACCGGCCGCGCTTGACGGAATTTCCATGGAGGCCTTGTCGGACTCCACTGTGATCAGGCTTTGCTCCAACTTGACGACATCACCTGCCTTGACCATGATTTCAATCACAGTCACATCCTTGAAGTCGCCAATGTCCGGCACACGCACTTCTACCGGGCCACTGGCTGCAACAGCGGGTGCTGGCGCGAGGGCGTCAGGAGCAACCACTGGCGCGGCAGCAACGGCTGCAGGGGCTGGCGCAGCTGCGGCCGCTTCACCGGCCACCTCGAGCATGAGCACGAGTGAGCCTTTTTTCACTTTGTCGCCCAGGGCGACCTTGAGCTCCGTGACCACGCCACTGTGGCTTGAGGGGATTTCCATGGAGGCCTTGTCGGACTCCACAGTAATCAGGCTTTGCTCGGCCTTGACACTATCGCCGGGTTTGACCAGCAATTCAATGACGGCCACTTCATCAAAGTCCCCAATATCCGGGACTGTCACTTCTATGATTGCCATGTTGCTTCCTTAATTAGTTGGGGTCAGAGCACATTTGCCGTGTAAAGTGGTCTGACCCACAAGGTTGTTTGTGCTTACGCGTACAAAGGGTTGACCTTGTCGGTGTCGATGCGGTACTTGGCAATGGCCTCAGCCACTTTGGCGACCGGCAGCTTGCCGTCTTCACTGAGCGCCTTGAGTGCCGCAACCACGATGTAGTGACGGTTGATCTCAAAATGTTCGCGCAGTTTGGAGCGGAAGTCGCTGCGTCCAAAGCCATCGGTGCCCAGCACCTTGTAGTTGCGGCCCGTGGGAATAAAGGAGCGGATTTGCTCGGCATAGGCCTTCATGTAGTCAGTCGACGCCACCACCGGGCCACTGCTGTTGCCGAGTTGCTGTGCCACAAACGACTGCTTGGGCTCGGCCGCGGGGTGCAGCAGGTTGTCGCGTTCACAACTTTGGCCGTCACGGGCCAGTTCATTGAAGCTTGGGCAGCTCCAGACGTCGGCACTCACGCCCCAGTCCCTTGCCAACAGGGTCTGGGCGGCAAAACTCTCGCGCAGGATAGAGCCCGAGCCCAGCAGCTGGACCCTCGGACCGTCCGCATCGGCACCCGGTTTGCACAGGTACATGCCTTTGAGGATTTGCTCTTCGGTACCCGGGGTCAGGCCGGGCATGGCGTAGTTTTCGTTGAGCAGCGTCAGGTAGTAGAAAACGTTGTCCTGCTTCTCGACCATGCGTTTGAGACCATGGTGCAGGATGACACCGACCTCGTGAGCAAAGGTGGGGTCATAGGAGATACAGTTCGGAATGGTGCCGGCCAGGATATGGCTGTGGCCGTCCTCGTGCTGCAAACCTTCACCGTTGAGAGTGGTTCGCCCCGAGGTGCCACCGAGCAGGAAGCCACGCGCCTGCATGTCACCTGCGGCCCAGGCCAGGTCACCAATGCGCTGAAAACCAAACATCGAGTAGTACACATAGAACGGCACCATGATGCGGTTGCTGGTGGAGTAACTGGTCGCCGCGGCAATCCAGCTGCTCATGCCACCAGCCTCGTTGATGCCTTCCTGCAAGATTTGTCCCTTGGTGTCCTCCTTGTAATACATGACCTGGTCTTTGTCGACCGGGGTGTATTGCTGACCGGCAGGGTTGTAGATGCCGATCTGGCGAAACAGGCCTTCCATGCCAAAGGTGCGGGCTTCGTCAACCAGGATCGGAACCACACGCGGCCCTAGCGCCTGATCACGCAACAGCTGTGTCAGGAAACGCACGTAGGCTTGCGTGGTGGAAATTTCACGGCCTTCAGCGGTAGGTTCGATAACCGACTTAAAGGTATCCAGCGCAGGCACGGTGAAGCTCTCGTCGGACTTGGCACGACGGCTCGGCAGGTACCCCCCCAAAGCCTTGCGTCGCTCATGCAGATAGCGCATCTCGGGGGTGTCGTCGGCCGGCTTGTAAAACGGAATGTCGGCGATCTGGCTGTCAGGTACCGGGATGTTGAAACGGTCGCGAAAAGCCCGGATGTCCTCGTCGGTGAGTTTTTTGGTCTGGTGCACATTGTTCTTGCCCTCGCCACTTTTTCCCATGCCAAAACCCTTGACAGTCTTGATCAGCAAAACGCTGGGCTGACCCTTGTGATTGACGGCTGCATGGTAGGCGGCATACACCTTTTGCGGGTCGTGACCACCACGGCGCAAATTCCAGATGTCATCGTCGCTCATCTTGGACACCATCTCCCGGGTCCTGGGGTCCCGGTCAAAGAAGTTCTTGCGTACAAAGGCGCCATCATTGGCCTTGAAGGACTGGTAATCACCGTCCAGCGTATCCATCATGAGTTTGCGCAGCGCGCCATCCTTGTCGCGCGCCAGCAGTGGATCCCAGTTGCTACCCCAGAGCAGCTTGATCACGTTCCAGCCTGCACCCCGGAAGGTGCCCTCCAACTCCTGGATGATCTTGCCATTGCCACGCACCGGGCCGTCCAGGCGCTGCAGGTTGCAGTTGATGACAAACACCAGGTTGTCAAGTTTTTCGCGCGCCGCCAGGCCAATGGCGCCCAAGGATTCAACCTCGTCCATCTCACCGTCGCCACAGAACACCCAGACCTTGCGGTTCTCGGTATTGGCGATCCCGCGGGCATGCAGGTATTTGAGGAAACGGGCCTGATAAATGGCCATCAGCGGCCCCAGGCCCATGGAAACGGTGGGAAATTGCCAGAACTCGGGCATGAGTTTGGGGTGCGGGTAACTCGACAGGCCCTTGCCGGCGGTCTCCTGGCGGAAATTGAGCAACTGTTCTTCAGTCAAGCGGCCTTCCATGAAAGCGCGGGCGTAGACGCCAGGCGCCACATGGCCCTGGATATACAGGCAGTCGCCGCCATGGTTCTCGCTCTCGGCATGCCAGAAGTGGTTGAAGCCAGCGCCGAACATGTGGGCCAACGAAGCAAAGGAACCAATATGCCCACCCAGGTCGCCACCATCTTCAGGGTGATGGCGATTCGCCTTGACCACCATCGCCATGGCGTTCCAACGCATGTAGGCGCGCAGGCGTTCCTCAATCTCGATGTTGCCCGGACAGCGTTCTTCGTGGCTGGTCTCGATGGTGTTCACATAACCGGTGTTGGCCGAGAACGGCATGTCAATACTGCTTTGGCGGGCATGTTCCAGCAGTTGCTCGAGCAAGTAGTGCGCACGCTCCGGGCCTTCATTTTGAATGACGGCGCTCAAGGCATCCATCCATTCGCGGGTTTCCTGGTTATCAACATCCGGCGCAGATAGGCCTACTCGGTTCTCGGGTATCACTGACATGTTTTGTCTCCTGTATGGTTCGGCCCTTGAATGGTATTCGTAATTGCCATTTTGGGATGAGCTTGAATTCTACCGGGGATTTTTAAAATTTCAAATCGTGTTTATAGTTTTTACATAGTGAAATAAGTGAATTCTGCGGGTCTCATACACTTAGGCCATGCCCTTGTCAGACAAGTTATCCCTGCCCGACGCCTTGCATACATCCCCGTTGCAACGCGTAAGAACCTGGTGGTCGCGCCTGACCCCCCAGCGCCAGGACCGTTTTGCCATGTTGGCGCCACTGGCGGCCGTGGTGCTCTTTTTGGTTGCCATCCTGTCTGCTTTTGCCTACCTGCGTCTCGAAGAAATTTCGCGCGAGCGCGAGGCGATCAGCCGTGATGTGGAATACACCCAGCAGCGCCTGCGGCTGCGCCTGCTCGAACAACAGGAGCAGTTTGGTCGCTTCGCGCGCGAAGTCGCGAGCCGTGAAATCAGCCACCAGGACTTCATCGGGCGGGCCGAAGCGCTGATCGGTCTTTACCCCGAGGTGCAGGGACTGACATGGATCGACGAGCGGCGGCGGATTCGGGTGGATTACCACACGGCCAACCTGCCAACACCGGCACAAAAACCAGGTGAGATGGCCGAAGGCAGCACACAGGCTGCAGACAACTTTGCTTTGTCGCGCCAGTTGCTGGTGCCGATCTATTCCTCACCACAAGTCATGCCCAGCATGGACGCCCGGCTCGAATTGCACCTGCCGCTGATCGAGAAGGCCAAGTTCAAGGGAACCCTGCTCGCGCTGTATTCTGTCGATGCCATGTTCCGTTATGGCGTACCGAACGAAATCAACGCCAAGTACGCCATGTCCCTGCACGATGACAAAGGCCGTGTACTGGCCGGCACCCCCATCTCGGAAAGCAAACTCAAGCGCAAATTGCTGCCCTGGGCCAGTCCGGTCAACACCTACGAAATGCCGGTGTCACCGATTGGCAACGGCTTGACCATTCAAGGTCAAGCCTACCGTACCTCACTTGGGGTGATTGGTAGCGGCCTGTTCTGGCTGGTGACGGTGCTCAGCGCCATCACGGCCTGGCTGCTGCTTGCCAACTGGAGCCACACGCGCAGACGTATCCGGGCTCAGGATGCCCTGGTGAAAGAAACCGCCTTTCGCCGCGCCATGGAAAACTCACTGCTGACCGGCATGCGCGCCATGGACCTTCAGGGTCGCATTACCTATGTCAATGCCGCTTTTTGCCAGATGACCGGGTGGAGCGAGGCGGATCTGATCGGCAAAACTGCGCCTTTCCCCTACTGGCCTGATGAAGACTTTGACTTGCTGAAGCTGCGCCTGGGTGATGAACTGGCCGGCAACATCGAGCCCAGCGGCATCCATTTCCGGGTCAAACGCAAGGACGGCATCATCATCGATGCCCGGCTTTATGTGTCGCCGCTGATCGATGCCTTTGGCCAGCAGACGGGCTGGATGACCTCGATGATCGACATCACCGAACCAACCCGGGTGCGCGAGCAACTGGCGGCATCGTATGAGCGCTTCACCACGGTGCTCGAAGCGCTGGATGCGTCCATTTCGGTGGCTCCCATGGGCAGCAACGAACTGCTGTTTGCAAACAAACTTTATCGCCAATGGTTTGGCGCCAAGGTCGAGGGTCATGTGCAACTGGTCGCAGAGGCCGGTGTTCCAGCACCCATCGCAAGTGATGAAACCCAGGATACGGTGGATTCTTTTGCCGGACTGCCCACCGATAAACTGGCGGACAAGGAAGCCGAGAGTGCAGAAATCTACCTGGGCAGCCTGGGTCGCTGGCTGGAGGTCCGGACCCGCTACCTGAGCTGGGTGGATGGACGGCTGGCACAAATGGTCATTGCCACGGACATCACCGCGCGACGCAATGCGGAGGAGCAGGCGCAGGTGCAGGCAGAACGCGCACAAGCTGCCAGTCGTCTGATCACCATGGGTGAAATGGCCTCCAGCGTGGCCCATGAACTGAACCAGCCCCTCACCGCCATCAACAATTATTGCAATGGCATGGTGTCGCGCATCAAGAGCCAACAGATCAGTCAGGACGAACGGCACGGCGCCCTTGAAAAAACCGCCAAACAGGCGCACCGCGCAGGCCAGATCATCCAGCGCATCCGCTCCTTCGTCAAACGAAGCGAGCCCAACCGTACCCTGTCAAGTGTGAACGACATGGTGGCCGAAGCGGTTGAACTGGCCGAAATCGAATTACGCCGACGTTACGTCAAGCTCAACCGCTACCTTGTTCCCCACCTGCCCGACCTGCTGGTGGACCCGATCCTGATTGAGCAGGTGCTGCTCAACCTGCTGAAAAATGCCGCTGAGTCCGTCGATGCGGCGAAACGTCCGACCGCACAACGCATTGTCAAACTCAGGGTGGTGCTGACCTATGTCAACGACAAACCGGCGGTCGAGTTTCAGGTCACCGACTCAGGCGCCGGTATTCCACCCGACGTGATGGCGCGCCTTTATGAGGCGTTCTACTCGACCAAGGCCGAGGGCATGGGCATCGGCCTGAATTTGTGCCGCTCCATCGTGGAATCCCATATGGGGCGGATGAAGGCGGAGAACCTCTACAATGGCGAAGTCGTGACGGGTTGCTGTTTCAGCTTCTGGATTCCGGTTACCGAACCCCTGCCGACAGCGCCAACAGAGCGATTAGCCCAACCCACATTGCAGATATCACCATGAGTTTGATTCCAAAAAAAGGTACTGTGTATGTCGTCGATGATGATGAGGCGGTGCGCGATTCATTGCAATGGATGCTCGAAGGCAAGGACTACCGCGTGCGTTGCTTCGACTCCGCCGAGTCCTTTCTGAGCCGTTTTGACGCGCGTGAGATCGCCTGCCTGATTGTCGACATCCGCATGGGTGGCATGACCGGGCTGGAGTTGCAAAACCGGCTCATAGAAAGCAATTCACCGCTGCCGCTGGCCTTCATTACCGGTCATGGCGACGTGCCTATGGCCGTCGACACCATGAAAAAAGGGGCCATGGACTTTATCCAGAAACCTTTTAACGAAGAGCAACTGGTGCCGTTGGTGGAGCGCATGCTGGAGCAAGCCAAGGAGTCGTTTGCCGAATTCCAGAACGCAATCAATCGCGATGCCCTGATGGCCCGACTGACCCTGCGCGAATCCCAGGTGCTCGAACGTATCGTGGCAGGCCGTCTGAACAAGCAGATCGCTGACGATCTCGGTATCAGCATCAAGACCGTGGAAGCGCACCGCGCCAATATCATGGAAAAGCTCAGCGCTAACACGGTGGCCGACCTGCTCAAAATTGCACTGGGACCCAATGCCGTCAAGGCCTGACTACCGATCAATTTTGCAATCACTGACACGCCCGCCCCATCCGGACCAGCGGGCTTTTTTTATGGACAATTTCGACATGACCCCAAACACCCCCAGCGCCCGGATCATCGATGGTGTTGCACTCTCCCACAAGCTGCGTGACGATGTCAAGGCCCGTGTCCAGGCGCTCAAGGCACGCGGCATCACCCCCGGTCTGGCAGTGATCTTGGTGGGTGACAACCCGGCCAGCCAGGTTTATGTGCGCAACAAGGTCAAGGGCTGCGAAGACTGCGGTTTTCACTCGGTGCTGGAAAAGTACGATGCCGAAATGACGGAATCTGCACTGCTCGCACGCATTGCCGCGCTCAACGCTGACCCAGCGATTCACGGTATCCTGGTGCAGTTGCCAGTGCCCAAACACATCGACGCCACCAGGGTGATCGAGGCCATTTCGCCGCTCAAAGACGTCGACGGCTTTCATATTGCCAGCGCGGGCGCGCTGATGACCGGCATGCCGGGTTTTTGGCCCTGCACGCCCTATGGCTGCATGAAGATGCTGGAATCCATCAACTACGACCTGCGCGGCAAACACGCGGTCGTGATTGGCCGCTCCAACATCGTCGGCAAACCGATGGCCTTGATGCTGCTGCAAAAAAATGCCACCGTCACCATATGCCACAGCGCCACGCCCGACCTCAAGGCCTTCACGCTGCAGGCCGATGTGATCGTGGCAGCCGTCGGCAAGCGCGACGTGCTGACCCAAGACATGGTCAAGCCTGGCGCCGTGGTGCTCGACGTGGGCATGAACCGCAACGATGAAGGCAAGCTCTGCGGAGACGTGGACTTTGCGGGCGTGAGTCAGGTCGCCGGTGCCATTACCCCGGTGCCAGGCGGGGTTGGTCCGATGACCATCACCATGTTGCTGGTGAACACCCTCGAATCCGCCGAACGCGCGGCAAACCAGTAAGCTTGCGGGACAGACCGCAGTTCACAAAGTGAACCAGCTCTGTCCTCAACCATTTAAAGTATGAACAATCCCCTGCTCTCTTTTGAAGGTCTTCCTCACTTTGACCAGATTGGCCCGGAGCACGTCGCGTCGGCCATCGAGCAACTGCTGGGTGAGGCCAATGCCGCGTTGGCAAACGTCACGGCACCGGACTTTTTGGCCAGCTGGTCCGGCATTGCCAAGGTGCTAGATGTCGCAACCGAGCGCTTGTCACGCGCCTGGGGCAGCGTCAGCCATCTCAACAGCGTGGCCGACACACCCGAATTGCGCGCTGCCTACAACGAGGCGCTGCCCAAAGTGACCGAGTTCTACACGCGTCTGGGTGCTGACGAGCGTTTGTACGCCAAGTACCGCACCATTGACTCAAACACACTCAACCCCGAGCAGCGCCAGGCGCTCAAGAACGCCTTGCGCAACTTTGTGCTTGGTGGCGCCGACCTGCAGGGCGCGGATCGCGAGCGTTTTGCTGCCATCGCCGAGCGCCAGGCCTACCTGAGCCAGAAGTTCAGCGAAAACGCGCTCGACGCGACCGATGCCTTTGCCTACTATGCGAGCGCCGAAGAGCTGGATGGCCTACCCGAAGATGTCAAACAGGCAGCCCGCAATGCGGCCCAGGCTGACGGTAAGGATGGCTTCAAACTGAGTCTGAAGATGCCGTGTTATCTGCCGGTGATGCAGTTTGCCAGCAGCAGCGCGTTGCGCCAGACCCTGTACCGCGCCTATGTGACACGCGCCTCGGATCAGGCCGGTACCGACCTCAGCCAATTCGACAACACCGATATCATCAACGAGTTGCTGGCACTGCGTCTGGAAGAAGCCAGGCTGCTGGGCTACCCGAATTTCGGCACGCTGTCAGTGGTGCCAAAAATGGCGGATTCACCGCAACAGGTGATCGAATTCCTTCGCGACCTGGCGCGTCGCGCCCGACCCTTTGCCGAACAGGATCTGGCCGACCTGCGCAGCTATGCCCGTGAGCACCTGAATCTGCCCGACCCGCAAGCCTGGGACTGGCCTTTTGTCAGTGAAAAACTCAAGGAGGCGCGCTACGCCTTCAACGAACAGGAGGTCAAACAGTATTTCCCGCTGCCGCGGGTGCTGGCCGGCTTGTTCAACATTGTGCAAACCCTGTTCGAGGTCAGCATTCGTGAAGACCATGCGCCGGTGTGGCACGAGTCGGTGCGTTTTTTCCGCATCGAGCGAGCCAATAGCCATGGCAACTCCGATCTGGTCGGCCAGTTTTACCTCGACCCGCAGGCACGCACCGGCAAACGCGGCGGGGCCTGGATGGACGATGTGCGGGCGCGCTGGCTGCGCCCTGACACGCTACAACTGCAAACACCCGTAGCACATCTGGTATGCAACTTTGCCAGTGGCGTGAACGGCAAACCAGCGCTGCTGACCCATGACGACGTCACCACCCTGTTCCACGAATTTGGCCATGGCCTGCACCACATGCTGACCCAGGTCAATGAGCGCGACGTGTCGGGCATCAGTGGCGTGGAATGGGACGCTGTGGAGTTGCCGAGCCAGTTCATGGAAAACTTCTGCTGGGAATGGGACGTGATCCGCAACATGTCTGCCCATGTGGATACCGATGCACCCCTGCCGCGCGACCTGTTCGACAAGATGCTGGCCGCCAAGAACTTCCAGAGCGGCATGCAGACGCTGCGCCAGATCGAGTTTTCGCTGTTCGACATGTTGTTGCACACGTCGCACGACCCGGCCCATGACATCATGCCGCTGTTGCAACAGGTGCGCCAGGAAGTCGCGGTGCTGCAGCCGCCGAACTGGTCGCGCACGGCACACACCTTCAGCCACATTTTTGCCGGCGGTTATGCGGCCGGTTATTACAGCTACAAATGGGCCGAGGTGCTCAGCAGCGACGCCTACGCGGCCTTTGAGGAAACCATGGGCACAGATGGTTTACCCAATGTGCAAACCGGGAAAAAATACCGCCAGGCGATTCTGGAAGCCGGCGGCAGCCGTCCGGCCATCGAGTCATTCAAAGCGTTTCGAGGTCGCGAGCCGACGCTGGACGCCTTGCTTCGTCACCAGGGCATGGCGCAAACCGCCTGAGGAAGGAACAAGATGCAAACACTTGATACCGCTGAATTCAGCACCAAGACCAGCACAAGGCCAGCGCCGCGATGGCTGATGACCTGGTTCTGTGGCTGCCTTGCGCTGGGCACAAGCCAAGTGCAGGCGCAAACGGTGTACCGCATCGTTGGACCCAACGGGCAGATCACGTTTTCAGACATACCCGGCGCATCCTCCGTCAACAAAGTGAGCCCGATGGACAATGCCGCTACGACCGTCGCCACGGAGAGCGCAGCGCTGCCCTTCGAGTTGCGCCAGGTGGTTGGCAAATTTCCGGTCACACTCTACACCAGCAACAATTGCGCACCCTGTGACAGCGGGCGCACCCTGCTGGCATCCAGAGGTGTGCCTTTCTCGGAAAAAACCGTGACATCAGCGCAGGATGCAGAGGCCTTGCAGAAGTTCAGTGGCAGCAACTCGCTGCCATTTTTGACCATCGGCGCGCAGCATGTGGCAGGCTTCTCTGCTTCGGAGTGGACCCAGTACCTGAACGCGGCGGGTTATCCTGAGCGCAGCAGATTGCCTGCCAGTTACCGCGCACCCCAGGCAGCCCCCCTGACCGCCTCGGAAAAGGCCAGCACCCCACCCCCCCCAGCCAGCGCGCCAGCGGCAGCACCGGCATCGACGGTGCCACCACCTGCCGGAACCATCAGGGTCAGCCCGGTCAACCCGGCTGGCATCCAGTTTTAATCAGGCTGAAATCAGACCGGCAGCGCAATCTGGTGGTCAACGCTGAACTGGTAGTCCTTGAAGACGTGCTCGGCGCTAAGCGTCTGGTAGCTGCCATCCGGGTTGCGGCGGGTGGTGTCTTTGAGACGGTAGGTGTAATGGCCACAGGTCCACAGCTTGAAATTGCGCATTTGGGTGCAGAGACAGGTTTTATCCATCACCGAGATGTTTTTCCCGTCCGCATGTAACTCCAGTTCACGGTTGTACGAGGTGATGTAGGCGCAATTGCCGTTGCCGTCGAGCAGGTACCCGTAAGACTCGCAACCCGGGCGAATGCCGTCACCAATCGCAGGCGAACTCTTGAGCATGCGCATTGGGTAGCCGGTTGGCGAAATGGTGTTGACCTCGATGTCTTCCTCATTGGCGCGGAAATAATCCTGCTTGACATCAGCCGGAAGACCGCATTCGTTGGACACGGTAAAACGCGTGGCGACCTGCACCGCCGCCGAGCCCGATTCGAGAAACGAGACCGCGTCGCTACCGGTAAAAATGCCGCCCGCAGCGATCACCGGGATGTTCAGTTGCTCGTCCTTGACGTACTGGATCACCTCGGCAATGATGGTGGCCAGGTCGTATTGCGCCCAGTCCAGTCCAAAACCCAGGTGACCACCGGCCAGCGGGCCTTCGACCACCACAAAGTCGGGCTTGCGGTCCAGCCGCGCGTTTTTGCGCAAAAACAGCTGCAACGCACGCACGCTGGAGACAATGATGCCGAGCTTGGCGTCACGGAAACGCGGGTGGGCGGCAATCAGGCCAAAGGAGCCCAAGTGCAAACCCGCGCTGAGTGTG
>JACCDQ010287712.1_pt1 | contig 13389 bp, 23 predicted proteins | sample 7446031 | NCBI WGS metagenome assembly JACCDQ01 (sample SAMN15323442, study PRJNA562643) | freshwater metagenome | isolation source: river surface water | place: USA:Blue River Watershed | collected 2017-08-17 | reverse complement strand
TAGTTAGCTATTAAGCTGGAACGACGAGGGCAACGCCACCGTAGTTACGCAACTCAGCGCAGCCGTACAAAGTATCAGCTGTGAACAATGTACCGAGGTACTCTTGTTTGTACTGAGTCTGTGAACGAACACCAACTTGCTCCACCAACACCATAGAGTCCTTGTGAGCCATCAAGCACACACGACCAATGTTAGTACCAGAACCGTTAGCTGCACTGTTAGCGTAGCCAGCATTGGATGTAACATAGACTGGAACACCATAGATATCACCAATCATACCGTTACGGATGCTGTTAGCTGTACCTGCCTCACCAACGCTGTTGAAGGTTGTGAACTCAGACAAACCCAAGATAGTGTTACGTACAGAAGGAGGAATCAAGAAGAAACGATTGTCCATAGGAACATCGCTGTCATCAAGACGCTGAATTGTACGACGAATACCAGCAGCTGTCAAAGCTGAGGCATTACCAGCATTGGTGTTAGCTGTGTAGTCAAACGCTGTAGAGCCGTCACCACCGATGAAAGCACCTGCGTAGCGGAAGTTACCGTCACCAGCTGTTGCAACGTTGAACTGTTGACCCAAAGTGATCAAGTCAGTATCAACTTGCTTACCCAAGGCGTAACCTGCATCATCTGTGTAGAATGAACGCAAGCTAGACAGTGCTTGAGCTTCAACGATGTCCTCGATCAAACGTGAGTACTCGTAGTGCTTGTTGATAGACACTTGGACTTCAGTCTCGGTGGCTGCAATCAATGTCACTTGTGTAGAAGCTGCCTTAGCAGAAGCTGTGCCTCGTGCAGGGACTGGAATGTGAACTGTGTCACCTTTCTTGCCCTTGAAAGACATCTTCTTAACTAGGTTAGCTGCAACCAAGCTCTTCTTATAGGCTGCAACAATCTCATCACTCCATACTTCTGGAATGAACGTTGCTGCAGTTGTGGTCGTTACGTGATTTGTACCTAAAGCCATTTTATAAATCTCCTGATGTGATTAAATTAAATTATTTAACCCTACCTTCTGCGTAAGCTGCCATAATCTCAGGCTGTAGTGCTTCGTATCGGTCTGGGTCTTGCATTCGTAGCCGGATAAGGTCGGTACGACGATATACTTTCTTAGCTGATTCTCCAGTTCCTCCCACATCAACACTAGCTGCTTTCAGATTCTGTTGTCTAACAGCTTTACCTGCGTCAGTAGTTTGTTGTGTCTTAGATGTTCGGATCTGTTTGAAAGTTGTAATCAACTCGTCAGCAGCATTAAAATCGTAGTTGGCATCAGCCATAGCATAGATGTTTAAGCGCATTGGAGAGGCTTTAACCCACTCTATGAACTCACCATCACGTACAACATCTGCAAAGTCAGGATGCTTCTTGTTGAGCATTGCCTGTGTCTGAATCTGCTTAAGTTGTAACGATGCTTGTTTGGCTGCTAACACATCTGGATGATTAGCTACTGCGTTGTTGAGATGTTTCTGAGGATCTTCAAAGAAATCTATCTCTGGTGTCTCTTCTTTTGGTTGTACTTGTTGTTGCTTTTGAGCTAAACTCTGTTTAAGTAGTTCGTCAGCGAGTCTTCGTACTTCACCCACCTCCTGAGCTTGACGACCGATAAGCTTTTCAGCCTCTTGGTGCATCTTAACAATGTCTTCAAGATTCTTCCCTTTATACTTCTCAGGGATCTCTACCTCATTGCTAGTCTCAGTCTGTTGAGCTTGCTGGGCTTGTTCAGCCTTAAAGTCTTCAGCCTCGATCTCACTACCTTGATTAGAACTTAGTTCCTCATTATCAATTAAAGCCATACCTAACCTTTCCCTGTCCACGAGTGGATTACAGGATATTTGTAAAATAGAATTGGGTTGCCTGAATAGTTATTCAGATCCTCTCTTTTGTTCCTGCTTGAGCCTGTCAGCTCTCACAGCAGCCCATTTAGCTGTAGCACCGGGAAAGTCGCCTGATAGAGCGTCTAAACCAATACTAGGTGCTGAAATGAGCCTGATAGCGTCCTTACTACATACTTTGCATTTAGCAGTCGTATGATCACTATCAACTAGCGATTCAGTTATGTGATTGTTGGAGCACTTGAAGTCATAAAGGCGTTTCATCCTTGTAACTCCTCGTATACCTTCTCACACACAGCCTTACGCCCTAAAACTAATTCAAGAATATCTAGCTGTCCTTTACGGAAATAAAGTGTTTGTGTGTCCGTGACAGTAGATAGGTCGTTTAAACTAGCCTTAATCTCTTCAAAGTCTTCAATTAAGAAGTCCCAACCCTTAGTACTCATCGTATTAAAGGTTTCTTCGTAATAACGTTGTAAATCAGGGGCCATTTGGCTTATCCCTCCATTAAAGTACTTGACAAATCAAGCTTATATAGTTATTGTAGCATAAAAACAACACTTTGTCAAGCTTTTTGTTAACTATTTATTGCTTTTGTCGCTTAGTCATCATCTGAAGGCTTGCAATACGCTCATTTGAGGCAATATCAGCAGCTTTCAGGTTAACTTGCTTCTCTTTAAGCATCATGTCAGCTAGTTTCAGACGCTTCTCGAAGTCATCACCGTTATCTAGGTTAGTTGCAGCTGCCTGAACCACCTTAACACGATGCTCTTCAGGGATCATCTGAGCTTCAATCATGGTCTTTTGAGCCTCAGCTGACTGCTTTTGAGCCTTAGACTGCAGATCTGCCACCTGAGCCTGTGCAAGTTGCATCTGAGCCATCTGTTGTGCTTGTGCAGCCTCAGCAGCCTGTGGGTTAGGCTGAGACATTTGATCCAAAGCTTGCATCAACTCACCACGGTTAGACAATGAACTGTTCTGCAAGATGCCTTTAAGGATCAAAGGCAGTACAGGTGTGTTAGGGCCTAAGGTCTGCAACAAGCCAATCATCTGTTGTTGTTCAAACTCTCGTGCCAAGATACCCAAAGTAGCTGTAGGTACGAATGTTATATCAACTGATGGATAACGCTCACTGTCAAACTGCATATAACGGAAGGCAGCTTTGTTAATGAACGGGATCATGAAGTCTTCTTGGAAGTTACTCAAGGTACGCTTGTACTTCTTGATGATACCTGCCATAGCCATAGACATACCGCCTGCACCTGCATCACGAGGTACGTTAGAGGGCATACCTGCGCTGTCCACTGTGCCTGTAGCTTGCAGTAGCATACGCTCAAAGTTCTGCGCTGCTGCAGCTGCATTGCCATCAGTTTGACCGAACTTGAAGGGATACAAGATCTCAGAAGGTGAACCATTAGTCAAGATAGCCTTACCGGGCTTAATCTCGAACTTAGCACCACGTGGAAGCCTTGTAGCATCCATTGCAATCATAGGAGCTGTAGTCAGTGCCAAGGAGTCCATGTGAGCACGTAGCTGACCATCAATAGCCTTCTGCATATTGTAGGCTTTCTCAGCTGTACCACGACCCCAGAAGCGACCGGGAACTGTATCGTCTTGGTAGGCAATAACTGGACGATCTTTCATCATGTAAGGATTAGCTTCAGCCTTCAACAGGAGATCACCATTGGCAATCACAACAATAGCTTCAACTAAGTTACAGTATTCATCACCTACTGAACCCTCAGGGAACAACTCAGCATACTCTTCTGACTCTTCAGTGTCCAAGTACTCACGAGGAACTAAACCATAGTATGTAACCAGACGTACCTTATCATCTTGGTAAGTCTTCAAGTCTTGGGTTACTTCCAAGTCTTCATCCTCCGATGTAAGGGTGATGTCGACCTTCTTATAAATCCCTCGCTCAATGCCATCCACAATCTTGTGAACGGATACGTACTTCTCGACAGCAACGCCCAGAGCATCGTCAATGGAATCAGCATTAGGATCAATAAGGAAGTTCTTAGGGTTAACTGGTTTAATCTTGACCGCAACTCTATCCTTTTCTTGCACTCCAATAGCGGCTGCATTAGCAATACCGGGAATTGCTTGAGTAGCTGGAATGTACTCCTTCTCAGTCTTGACAATGATCTCACCAATACCTGTACCATATATCTCAGCCATCAACTCAATCTGGTCAATAGCTTTCTTAATCTTGTCTCGCTTGAAGTCCTCATGCAGTTGAACCTTGATCTGTTCAATGTCGTGAGGGTTACCATCTACGTCTCTAACGTCATCTGTGATGTCAAAGAATTCACCTTGACCGAAGATAGCTTCCATGATCTCAGCGTGACGAGTCTCAATGGCTTGCTGAGTAGCTGGAGAGATGATACGGCTACGCTCACTCTCACGCCCCTTATCCTCAGCAGCCCACTGACCACGGAAGATACGCTCGTACTCCAACCACAAGTCCATGTAGTTAGCGTCACGGTGATCACGCCAGCGGGTAATGTGTTGATTAACCCATGAGGTAAGTTCCTTCTCATTCTCAGTAGGTTCTTCAAACTTATCCGAGTGATACTCACCATTGTTATCGTCTTGTGTTAGTGCCATAATTAATCCAAGTTCTTCCACTCTTCAAAGGACATACGAGTAGCGTAGGGATCGCCTTGTCTTTTCTCATACTCATATTGAGCACGACTATTAGGCTTACTCATACGTGCTTCTTGTTCTTGTTCTACCATGTTGGCACGTACATTAGCTGAAGCATAAGCCTCATCGTCTGACTTTTTACGAGTATGTTTATATATCCACTCAGGTTTAGCTGTGTTCTTAGGATTGTAAAAAGCTTCTTGAGCCTTTAAACGTGAACGCTTATCTTCGAGTTCTCTATCTGTAGCCATGTTAATTCCTTTTAAGTTAATAACCTGAGATAGGGTCTAAGACCTCATACTCATCATCTTCGTAGTCTTGGTTGTAGTTAGCTATAGCCAGTTGATCAATGTAACTTAGAGCATCTACCAAGTCATCATGTACACCTGCAGTTGGGAACATAACTAATTGATCTCTAAACTCACCCCAATCCTCTTGGTCATTGAAGGTAATCCTTCCATGCTCCATCCGACCTTGTAAGCTCCAGACAACCCTATCAGTCTTCTTCTTGTTACCGTGAGTTAAGTCTTGAATGTGAGCATAGATGTTATTCTTCCTCATCAAGTCATTCAGATAAGGCAGTACAGCATTCTTCAACGCTCCTCGCTCAATCCCTAACGCTGTAGGCTGGTAGTCTCTAATCACCTTTAAGATGTTAACAGCAGTCTCTCTGATGTCCCATCTACCATGCTGGATCTTAGCTACCCACCAATCACCATTATCTTTTAACTTAACAACTGCAATAGCTGTCTCGTCTAGTCTCTTCTTAGATGCACCAGCATTCTTACCAACCTCTTCAAAACCTGCTAAGTCAATAGCTACAATGTAACTACCATACTGAGGTTCCTTAGCTGTCTTGAACCATTCCTCTTTGAAGACATCAGCTCCTGCGGTATCAAAGCTAGACAAGTACTCCTGCTTGAATGCAAAGGAACTCAATGTACGCTTTGCAGCCTCAATCTCTTTAGGATCAATGGTTTCATTGTCCTGTGTTGTGAAGTGCCATGACTTCCATTCCTCGTCTACGTCTTTACCAAGGTTAAAAATGTCATAAAACCAATTCCTACCAGACGGTGTGCTAATAAATAAAGCCCTACCTTTTTTGTCCGATAGCGATGCTCGTATAACCTTTTCCCAGATATCCTGCTTAATAAACGCACACTCATCAAGAACTACATAAGTTAATGAGACACCACGCAGAGAATCAGGGTTATCAGCTCCTCTTACCAGAATCTTACGACCATTAACCAGTGTTATCTCTAAGTTGTTAACGTGACTAGACTTAATTACAGGTCTTCCAATGTCATGTAACAGATCCCAAAGAATCGAACGGGCTTGTCCCAGAGTAGGGGCGATATACATCACTGCAGAACCTTCAGGACAATTCAAGGCTTCAATAAGCAAAGAAACTGCTGACAGTCTAGACTTACCACAACGACGACCAGCTGCAACTACTTTAAAGCGATGTGTATCTCTAAATACGTTTTGTTGCCAGTTAAGCAGCTTAAAATCAAGTGTTGTCACTATGTTTCCTTAAATAATCCGCTGCCTTTATTAGCAGTTCTGGATTGTCTTGAAACTTACCTAATCCACCATTACAGTTACCACAAAGTAAATCTCTAATTTTTCCTGTCTTATGGTCGTGATCTACTGCTAATCTTTTTCCTGATTTACATAGGCCACCACAAATAGCACATACATTTTTTTGTTGTTCTAGTTTTAAATCATAATCTTCTAAAGAAATACCAAACATACGTTTTAAATTATGTTTTCTTTCTTGTAAGCGAGTTCCTAAATAGTCTTCACTTAATTTTCTTTTTTTAGCTTCTTTAGAGTCTTGAGACTCACAGCTTTTACATCTAAATCTTTTACCGTCTTTATATCTAATATGGTTGTTAAAAAGATCCAAAGACTTTAACTCACCACACTTTGTGCACTTTTTCATTTTGATTCCCTTTCAAAGGATTAAAAACAGGTGTTCGACCACACGCACCTGTAACGTGCTGAAAGCCCTCTCGGGTTAGTCTTTAACTTCTATATCAGAGACATCCTCTATAGTTTCAATTGTAGGCGAATGTAACGAACTGATATTAATACTGATCTGAGGCATATTACCACCACTCTTAGCTGTATCAAACACTGAGGCTGGTAAGATCCTGTCCATAGCTAACTTAATAGCTGCCATCTGTCCGGGGTGTTCATCATCCAAGGCTATCTGAATCATCTTATCAAGGATTCTAGTGCCACCTGTGGCTAATAGTCTTTCCTTGAACTCTTGAAGCCTACCTGCATCTCCTATAGGTCTGCCTACCTTATTCTTAGTTCTGTTCTTAACAGCTTGTAGGTCACTCTTAGGTGGTCTACCTTTTCCACGAAGCTTAGGTTTAATAGACAAATCACTAACAACTTCTTCTTGCGACATCGTCTTTATCCTCTATATAGGGAGACTTTTAAGTATAGTACTATATAGTACCTAAGACATTAACATAAATGTTATATAGACATAACATTATAAGATACTTATATTAGTTATTAATATTAATTTACTTATAATATTTAATTTAAGTGGTATTTAACTTCTATGTTCCCCTACTAGGGTGTACGGATTAGCCTTAGAAGTCTGTCTAAGAAGTGGGGTCAGGCTTCTTAGTTAACACAATTATATCCTATGAAGAATATTATACACTATGTTTGTCTATTTGTCAAGTCTTTTCTTATATTTCTTTCACTTTAGAGTCTAAACTCTAATTATTTGTCTATACTTGTTCTAGATTGTATACACTTCTGTACACCGTTGCACTGCATTTTAGATACTTTGTAGTCTCTACTTCTTTTCCTTTGTAGATCAAGCACTTATCTCAGTCTTGTCAAGGTCTAATTATCCTTTTTTGTATGCTTTGTAGGCTCCTGTAAAAGTAATCACATAAGCCATGACCCTCCCCCAGTCACTTTGAAGTAAGCACTTACTAACAAGGCTAAAGTTAATGAGAATCATTCGCATTTAGAGTGACTGAGTAGTTCATGTTGTGACTGAGCAGTCTAGAAAGCGACTGTGAAGGGGACGGTGTAGCACCTACTAAGGCATACTAGGGTTAACCCTTAGAGATACTGGATAGGGTATGCTGGATACTCTAGAGGGTATACAATGTTGCTACTATACAACACTAAAGTTATCCACAAGATAATCACAGGTTATTCAATAGCTGTGGATAAGATACTCCAAGTGGTATACAGTTATACACAGGTTAAGTCTTATATAAGAGTTGAGATTGTGGATAAGTATCACTTGCACTGTGGACAACTTCTGCCAAGGGATCAGTGACCAAAACAGAGAAAACAGCTCAGAGGCCGTTCTAGAGGCTTCTAGCGACTATGAAGAAATCTCATGCAACCTGTGAGAAAAAGTATGAGCTAACTGTAGGTTGTAAGGTTCGTGTAAGGTAGGTCTGGATAATAGAGGTCATGGAAGGCAAGGAGCTGACCAGTCAACTACTAGGAGCACATCACATGACAGAGACACTCAAAGACATCTTGCAAGACCTTGCCAGTCACGGGCACGCAGTGATCCGCAACCATAGCATCAGAGAGCTGAACGCCGCTCAGGAGTTGATCGATGCAGGCATCTGCTACCGTTCCAATACAATGACAGGCTATTTTATCATCAAGTTCGGCAAGGAGGCCGTATGAGCAAAGAAACATTCTATGATGTACTCACAGCAGTGGCTGTAAGCTTAGCCTTAACAGTAGGCTTGCTTGCATACTTTGACGTATTAGTCGCTTAAGTGACAGTACAGCGTGTTAGAGTGTGACAGACTCTAATGCACTGCACTGTCGCAGTAACACACGCTAAGGCGTACCTTTAAAGGAAACATGATGACTGACAAAACATACAATGGCTGGACAAACTATGAGACATGGTTGGCTAACCTGTGGCTAGATCAAGATGGATACGCTACAGAGGAGATCTCTAACGTCTGTCTCGGTCTGATGGGATCATGGGACGATAAGTCAGACGTTGACTATCGCTTAGGTGATCACATTAAATCCATGCTTCAAGAGTGGATCGACTCAGACGAAGGAACCAATGGCTTTGTCAACGATCTGATCTCAGCCGCCTTCTATAAGATCAACTTTAGAGAGATCGCAGGTCACTTCTATGATGAATTGAAAGATCTTGAGGAACAGGAATAAACATGAGAGACTCTCTAATCAATACGTACTTAGATTACGTCAACAATTATCTGTCAGTGTCTAAGTATGCTGAGCACAACGGTCTAACAACTGATCAAGCTTTAGACCTATTGTCTATAGCTAGAAAAGTATTTCAATCAACACACCCTGAGGCTTAACTATTATGAATACTAAACTACTAAAACATTCAAGAGAACTATTCAAGTCATACGATGTACCTGAGCACGTAAGGCGTGATTATCGTCGCAAGTGGATCAGATCAGTACGTCTATTAGGTGACAAGTGGCTATTGGCTCAGTCAGTACAACGTAAGGAAGCAAATGTATAAAATAGTCAGCATTTCATCAGGGATTGTTGTCGCTACCTTCAACAAGCTCAGTTTTGCTCAGGAGTGGCTCCAAGATAACAATAACTTGGAAGGTCAACCTGCGAACCTTTATAAACTTGTCATTGATAGAAAGTATAAACCATGAAACAATTCACCTTTAACACTTTACTAGCTGACAATAGATCAGTGGTGAAAGTACTTTGTGAGATTGACCCTGAAACTGAATACATCGAGTTTCAAGAGGTTATTTATGAGGGCTTCAACGTGTACGATGTATTAGCTCACAATCAATGGGCTGAACTTGAAAAAGATGCTTTAAAAGCATTCAAAGTTGAACAATATGAACAACTGACCATTGACCATGACAACAATAGCCGTTTAGAAGCCCTTTATGGCCTTTCTAAGCCTTCATTTAACATCAGGTAAGGGGTAGGTAGCTATGTTATCAGAAATTGACTTAAAAGACTGGGATGAACAACCTTCCAAACCTTTATACGATGTCCCTGAAGATACACCTATAAAGACAATCAACGGATTGTTATGGTTCAGCCACATTGACGGGGCATATAGTCTCTGTTACGATGTCAATGGGAAGCCTGTGCATATGCAAGCATGGGCAACTGTTAATCCACTCAAACGGAGGTTTAAATGACACAAGATGAAATCATTAAGTTGGCTAGAAAAGTGGGACTACCGCACTGGTATCAAACCAAAGAAGTTGTAAACATTAAACTTTTACAAGAGTTTGCTAATTTGATTACTGAACATGAGCGAGAGCGGTGCGCAACACTATGTGATGAGCTAGACAAAAAATATTGGGAAGAAACTGGAGAGCTTGTAAGTGGTTATGGCGATGCAATTAGAGAAAAGGATCGATCATGAATAAAGACGAATTTATTGAGATAGCTATAAAACTAGGATTTAACGAGAGATTGTCAAACAACTGGCTTGTTAGCGACGAGCAAATGATGCGCTTTGCCAAAATGGTAGCGGCTAAAGAGCGTGAGGCGTGTGCATTAATTTGCGATAAAGAAGTTAAAAACTGGAAATATGATGCTGATGTGGTCGATGTATCAATAGCAATTAGAGAAAGAGGGCAACAATGAAATGCTTATGCTGTGACAAGATACTTACAGACTTTGAAAGTACTCGTAAACACGCTGTAACAGGTATGTTCTTAGACCTGTGTCAGCAGTGCTTTAAAACTGTACAGAGTGACTCTCACCTGCCTACAAAGGACAGACAAGACCTCATTTCAGCTGATGACATGGACGATTCAGTCGAGGATGAACAGGATGATAACCCTATTGAAAGTAGGGACTATTAAGTAGGGGTTGACAATCTGTACAAAGTATGCTACCCTTACTTTAAAGTAACTATGATGTTTCATAGAAGTCTTTAAAGTTAAATACACTATATAAGTATTATTTAAGTAATATACTTATAAGTCTTTAAAGTCTTAAAAGTCTTTAAAGTCTTAAAAGTCTTTAAAGTGCCCTGAAACTTAGACAACAAACCCTTAAGGATAATTTATGTCTATTGAAATGATGCTTGATGATGATTTAATTGGTTGTGATGACGACGTTCTTCAATATGAATTTTGGTATTGGTCTATTATTGAAGGTATGGCTGATTTAGTCATGAACAATGGTCGTGATAAAGTAATGGCTGATGTAGCTGAGACTGTGCTTAGACGCATTGGTAACAGTTATGAATCATCTGCTAATGCAGCACCTCCATTATGATGATGGCTATATTTGTCTTCATCGTAACTATGATTAAACTGGTGCTTACAAAATGAACATTGACGATACTAAACCTTGGCCTTTCCCTCATGTCTCCCTTGCAGGTGACTCAAGCTTGAAAGCTTTAGCTGATACTTTGGCTATGTTAGAGGATTTCACAGCTTTTCAGCTTAGAGGGGACATCTACTATGGATACCCTGATAAAAAGGCTCTAAAGACCATTGAGGGGCTTAGAAAGGCTATTGATGAAACAGACGGAGGATGTGGTGAAGCTTAACCTAGTACCCAGACCTAAGACACCTTCAAAGTTCCTCCGCCATGTAGCTTGTGAGCACTGTGGTAGTTCAGATGCAGGTGCTGAATATGACGATGGACACTTCTATTGTTTTAACTGTCACCACACTGAACACGAATCAGATGCTGATGATTTATCGGTAAAGCAACAAGCTGTTGCACCACGAAAGCAAATAATGTTAGAGATTAAAGGTCAGATCAAGTCGATACCTGATCGAGGTATTACCTTACAAACCTGTGAAAAGTACGGAGTAACTCAAGATGCCGAACACCACTATTACCCTTACACAGATGCAGGAGGTAATCGAACAGCTTTCAAAGTACGGAGAACAACCGACAAAACTTTTAGTATCAAAGGAGACTTTAAAGATGCTACACTCTTTGGACAACAGTTATTCCATGCTGGGGGAAAATACATCACGCTTTATGAAGGAGAACTTGATGCGCTTGCAGGGTATCAACTCACAGGCAGCCAATGGCCTAGTGTTTCAATACGTAACGGAGCACAGGCAGCTCTGAAGGACTGTAAATCTCAGTATGAGTGGCTGAACACCTTTGAATCTATTGTGATCTGCTTCGATGCTGATGAGCCGGGTAAGAAGGCAGCAAAGGAAGTGGCTGAACTATTTGGACAGAAGGCTAAGATCGTTAAGCATTTGAGTGGCTTTAAAGATGCTTGTGATTACCTCGTTGCAGGGGCTACTAAAGAGTTCGTGAATGAGTGGTGGAGAGCTGAGGTTTACATTCCAGATGGGATTATCAATGCTGCATCACTGTGGGAGGAAGTGATTAAACCTGAGGCTAAGGCTGAGGCTATGTACCCTTGGAAGGGCTTGAATAAGCTTCTCTATGGTATGCGTCCTTCTGAGTTGATCACAGTCACAGCAGGTTCTGGTCTTGGAAAGAGTCAGTTCTTACGAGAGATATTGTTTAACATTCTGAACACTACGAAGTGGAACATTGGAGGGTTATTCCTTGAAGAGTCCACTCGAAAGACAGCTCGAAGTATCATGAGCTTGCACGCTAACAAGTTGTTACACTTGCCTGACACACCTACAACTGAACAGGAGCTTAAAGATGCTTTCGATGCAACTCTTGGTAGTAATCGTATCTATCTTTTTGATCACTTCGGTAGCAGTGATGTGGACAACATTGCTAACAGAATCAGATATATGGCTAAGGCTTGCGATTGTAGGGTTATATTCCTTGATCACATCAGTATTGTTATATCTGGTCAAGACAATGGAGATGAGCGTAAAGCTATTGACAACATGATGACGAAGCTTCGTACACTGGTTCAAGAGTTGGAGATTACATTGATCTGTGTAAGTCACCTTCGTAGACCTCAAGGCAACCAAGGCCACGAAGATGGAGGTAGTGTCTCATTGTCTCAGCTGCGAGGTTCAGGTGCTATTGCTCAATTGAGTGATGCTGTGATTACACTGGAGCGTAACAGCATGGCTGAAAACGATGAAGAGAGACACCAGACTAAGATCGCTGTAGCTAAGAATCGTTACAATGGCTATACAGGCCCAGCTTGTGTGCTTAAATATGACATGGATACTGGACGAATGATGGAGATGCAGGAGGAAACATTATGACTAAAAACGAAGCATTGACGCAGGCACTGGAGACGTTGGAGTTTTACTACTACATGAACGAAGAAGAAGCAGACGCAAAAGCAATCACCGCCATCAAAGAAGCCTTGGCACAAGAAGCCCTAGACAGAAAAGCAGAGAACGCCCGTGAGTTGGGGCTGGACTATGAGCCAGAGCAAGAGCCTTGTGGTGGTTGCGTAGGTTCTGGTTGGGTTACTCGTGACCCTGACATTGGCACAGACCAAGAATGTTTTGTTTGTGGTGGTTCTGGAGTTATTAAGCCAGAGCAGGAGCCTGTGGCAATTGCTGATGGGACATTCAATCACAACTGTCCGATTGGAACACCTCTCTACACCGCTCCAGCACACCAAAATGTCAATGTAGACGACATAGGAGTTCCTGTTGGTGTTGGTGGATGGTTAACTACAACATCCTCACAGCCAGAGCATGAGCCTGTGGCGTGGATGCACACAAAGATAGACGGTGTTGTTGTTCCGCACCGACCTGCTGACTTGAACAGACATCCTGACAGATGGACTGCGCTTTACAAAGACCCAAAGCCATGCCCAACCTGCGAGGCATTGGCTAGAACAGTAATGCTTGACCAAACATCGCATGACGCCACCCCACCACAGCGCAAGCCGCTTACGGAGCAGGAGATAGGCGCAATCCTTGAAGACATTAACGCCTTTGGCACACGGCTATATACATTTGCCCGAGCCATCGAAGCCGCACACGGCATTAAGGGG
>JACCDQ010100572.1_pt1 | contig 13391 bp, 29 predicted proteins | sample 7446031 | NCBI WGS metagenome assembly JACCDQ01 (sample SAMN15323442, study PRJNA562643) | freshwater metagenome | isolation source: river surface water | place: USA:Blue River Watershed | collected 2017-08-17 | reverse complement strand
GTCGGCAAGGAGATGCCTACTGAACCGATCCTTTGGGCGATCTGCGACCGGAAGAACGAATTCGACTTCGTCGTCCGTGTTGGTGCAAGGGTGAAGTGTTGCAGGGGGCTGGCCATTCGCGTCGTGAGAGAGCTGACGTATCAGCACCCCTTGAACGTCTTGGAGCTTGTTGTGCAGGAGATTGAGGATCAGATTCGCACCTTTGACGCGGTGGAGCAGTGGGTTCGGGAGATTGAGGCGGAGGAGGCGGAGGCGGAGGGGGGGTTCCATGACCGCCTTTGATGAGCATCAGCTTCGCAAGGAGCTTGCGCGTTTGCGCCAAGAGATCGAGCAGAGGGACGTGGAGATCGAGGCGTTGAACCGGCAGGTCGCGTCACTTGAGGCAACGTGTGAGCATTTGCTCGACTTGATCTTGCCGCGTCCGACTTGGTCTGCACCAACGCCTCTACATGAGCGGGCTGAGCCTACCGCCGAGTACGGCCCGATCATGCGCTTGACACGTTCTTAGCAGCTCCCTGCTCTGGGGTGCGTACCTTAGGGGGGCAAGGAGTCGACATGATCATCCGCACCCTCACCTTCTCGACCCAGATCGACCGCTCCAGCCCTGGGGCGTTCCTGCTCCTACTGGCGACCGTGGTGCCGCAGGAGAAGCCCACGTTTCCGCTCCGTCGAATGACGGGGCATCGGGAGAAGGTAGGGGGTGAGGTGGTGTATCTCACCTTGATCGAGGACGCCCAGGGGCGTTGGTTCGCCTCGACGGCGGAGGGGTCGCTGACGGAGAAGGATATTCTCCAGTCAGCTCGCGCCATGTGCGCGATCTTTGGCCATGATCAGCTCGATACGGATCGTGGTTGGGTTCCTGTCGTGGTGCGGCGGGGGACGTGCTGCGATATCTAAGGGAGGCTTTATGGACGCCACAACGAACGCCCTCATGTTTCCTTCTCCCGACCGTGAAGTGACGGTAGAGCGTCTGCTCGGTCACTTTCCGGTCGGGACGCCGCGACTCCCGCTTCAGCGCATGGAATGCGTTGAGGCTTGGTTCGAGAGCGCCACGCGGTGGGGTGGGTCTTACGACTTCCACCTCTTCACGTCCATTGTGGACGCGGAGGGTGTGACCTTCCTTCAGGCGGGCGACAGCACGCTCAGCGTTGGCGAGGTTCCTGCTTCGGAGCTGGAGGCTGCCTTCGCCGCTGAGAACGCTCAGGTCGATCCTGACAGTCCCCGCTTCTGGATTCGGTTGGGCGAATGAGGGGTGCTATGCGCGGAATTCGGCAGCATGGGTTGCCGCACCTTGCGGATCGTGAGCTACTCTTTCCAGAGGGCTTTCGGATCACGGAGGAGGATTTCGACGAGCGGGTCGCGGAGTTTGCCGCATCTCCTGTGGAGCCTCTTGGTGCCTTCTGTGGCTTCAAGGTGAAGGTTGGCACCTATGAGCCAGGAGACGACTACGGGAGCTTTGAGTATCGCCTCTTCCTCTTGGTGCAAGATGCCGAGGGATCTTGGTTCGCCAGCCTGGAGGAGAGTCCGCTTGAGGACGAGGAGGAGGCGAGCGACCTTGAGGTGCAGGCGACGTGGGTTCCGGTTCAGGTCTGGTTCTGATGTCAAGATTGTGTCAAGCCCCTCCTTCTCGAGTCTGCGTGGGGCGTGCCGTGGCTATGTTGAGGGGGCAAGGGAGAACGCATCATGAAGTCCATGACCTTCATCGGAGAGAAGCTGGAGCGGGTGGTCGCTGATCTGGAGAGCATCGTTCTCCATAGCGTGAGCGGGCGCTTCCTGCGCCTCCCCCTCCCCTCCTATCGGGTTCAGCTCGGCCCGCTGAAAGGGCTGACCGGAAGGCAGGCGGCTGGCTTCATTAGGGAGCGATCCGATCCCATCTCTCATGTGGAGGCGGTAGATAAGGGTGGGGCGTTCTACGCGGATCGTGGGCTGGTGATTTATACTTTGCACTTTACGCATAGTGCGCCGATTCAGATCTTCGGGGAGTATGATCCCGATGATCGCAGCTTTGACTTCGGCAATGACTTTGTGTAGCGGGTAGGACGGAAGTAGCGGGTAAATGGAGGCGCATTTCATCTGTCTGAGATGGCAGGAGGAGGAAGAGTGAGCTTCAACTTCAACAACACCATGCGCGTAGAGCATAAGGGAGATCGCCAGGGAATCGGCCCTGGCGTTCGTGTTTTTCTGATCCAGTGTGAGGAGATCCGGGGCGAATTCAAGCCGGTTCGCCTGCGCTTCCGTCGTGAGGACGAGAAGGAGTGGACGCCCTGGATCTCGTACTACGACACCACGTCGTTTCTTTCCGAGCTTGGTGCGACGGAGAAGAAGATCCCGAGGGACGTCTGGAAGTGGCTCAAGGGCGGCAGCAGGCTTCCGATCCAGCAGCGTCTTGAGGCGCAGATGGCGCATTTCCTCGAGGACGAGCGCCATGCGGCTACGATCCCGAGCCGGGGATCTCTGATCTTCGATGAGGACGAGCCGAAGAGAAAGGCACCGATGAAGGTGCGAAAGGCACCGAATCCCCCTTCGCTGTTTCGCGCCAAGTGCGACAAGCCCCCAACGATCCGTGATCGCCGTGTGGGACGCTCCATTGCGCTCTCACTGGCGCTCGACAAGGCGATCACGCAGCGGGAGTCTGCTCCCAGCGAAGTCGACTTCGCTGCCTTGCGTGGGCTTGCACCAAAGGCTCAGCGCGTTGGTGCAGAGGCGATCCTCAAGAAGCTCTTGGGGGACTTGGGCCACGTCCCCTTTCACCTCCTGAAGGAGCTGATCGAGAGATTCGAGTATCCCTACGCATCGATCCGCAAGAAGCTCCAGATCTACACCCCCATGCCAGAGAGGCAGAGATGAACCGTGAGGCACTTGGTGCGCTCTTTCCCAATGCGCCAGATCCCGTTCGTGCGCTCCGCGCTCACCTTGAGACGCTGGAGGGCAAGGGATGGGAGGACTGCCTGAAGTGGAATGAGCTTCCCGAAAAGATCCGCTTGGTGCTGGAAGGCATCACGGTAGAGGAGATCTGCATCCTCTACCCTGACTCTGGCTGCTCTACCTGCGGCCCGCTCCACATTTGCACCCTGCTGCACCAAGTAGGGCGCGTGGTGTTGGGTTCATGGAGCAAGCATGACGCCGAGGGGCGGAGGTATCCCCGCGCTCCGGGCGTCGTGGTCGAGATCCCTGGGGGCTTCATCGGCTTCGGGGAGTGGTGGGAGGAGCTGATCCTCGCAGATGGGCCGCTCGGAAGGGGCTTTTACGTCCCAGACGAGCAAGATCGAACGAAAGTCAACTCGTACTACGAGGACGACTCAGAGATGCTCTCGTTCTTTCCCCTCCCTTGACACAATCCTGACAACCCTGGGGGAGAGGGTGCGTATCTTGAGGAGGCAACGGAGACATCAATGCTCAATCCCTCAGAGATCACTTTCGTCGCTTTCTCCTCCTCCGCCCGCCGCCACCTGATCTGCGTGGGGGCGTCCCTTCCCGTCGAGGAGCGGGAAGGCGCGATCCTCGGCGTCTTCCCCGACGCCTGCGACTTTCGCCTCATCGAAGGGGAGGAGGACGAGGAGGAGGGCTGCCCTCTGCTCCTTTCGTGGAACCATCGAAACGGTCAGGCGCTCTTTCCCCAGGGGCAGGCGCTCCGCTTGGCCTCTTGACACGATCCTGACAACGACCCTGGGCAGGGTGTGTAGATTCAAGGGGCAAGGGAGGTTCAATGCTCGAGCGGTTCTTCGGGGGAGACGTTCGGTCGGTGGCGCTTGTGAACGACGCGCTCTACGTCGTGGGGGGCTGGGGCGCTCGCGCCAAGATCCCCTTCCCTCGCAGAGACCTGCCCCGGCAGGAGGAGATGGCCCCGATCCTTCGGCCTGGGGACTTCCTTGAGCGGATCACGCTTGAGGACGTGGAGGGGCCGACGCCCTTCTACGACAAGGGTAAGCTCACGATCACTTTTCACTTCCAAAGCGGCGACTCGGTCGCGCTCTGTCGGGAGTACGATCCCGACAAGGACGACTTCGTCGCCTCGCTTGAGGTGAGCTGAGTTCTCTCGAAACACTGGAGCTGTCATGTACAAGTACAAGTGCATCGGTCGAATCAAGTCTGTGACCCTCCCTGAGGGCGTGTCCCTCTCTTGCGGCTCTGGGCGCTTCAACCTCGACTGCGAGGGGAAGACCACCAAGACCCCTGGCAAGATCGTCCGCCTCGAGACGGCTTTGGTGGAGTGGGTCGACGAGCTGTGGCCCACTGGGGGGACGATCCGTCGTCTGTTCGCCTTCATCCAGCTCGAGGACGGGCGCTGGTTCATGCAGCAAGATCCCACGGATCTGGCTAAGGGGGCGACCCTCCTCGGGGCGGAGGCTTCGCGCTACCAGATCGAGGCTTACGGCTACGGGGAGGACGTCCAGCGGTATCTTCCGGTGACGGTCGAGGTCTGAATGCTGGTCGCCTCTTTTGAGCCAGCCCGTGAGAGCGTCGAGCCAGTAGAGCCGTTTCGCCGCATCGAATACGTCGCTCGCTACATCCTGAAGGATGCGGACACCATACCGCACTACGTTCAGGATGTACGCCCGCTCTTGCAAGACAAGGTCGGGAGATGGTTCGAGCTGGATCGTCCCCTGAGTCACCCTGACAACGAGGGCTTGGTGGTGACCCGGCCCGAGTCGATCTCCCTCCTCATCTCTCAGGCGAATTCGGTTTCGTTGGTGCATGTGCTGCTCACCGCAGAGGGGCGCAAGGTGCAGCTCGACATTCTCTTTGAGCTTCGGCACGAGCGCCATAAGGCGGCTGCTGCGGAGCGTGCGGAGCGGCAGCGGATCAGGGTGCTTGGGGAGGAGCTACAACGGCATGTCGACGCATGGCTTCGTGCTGGTCGCGTCGCCCTCATATGGCGTACCCCTGAGGCGTGGAAGTGCGTTGAGGAGATGCATGAGCAGTACGAAGCCTTCTGCGCCAAGCACCAAAAGGACATGCCCGCCCTCCATGCCTTGACACGTTCTTAGCGAAACCCCGGAGGGGCGTGCGTAGATTCAAGGGGCAACCGGAGATCAAGATGAGCCGCACCCCCTCCTCCGCCCCCTCCCTCGTCCGCTGCCCCAAGTGTGGGGGCGGGCGAATCCTGCGCCAGTTCCTCCATGTGGAGGGGGGCGTGTGCTTCATGTGTATGGGGAAGGGCGTCGTCTCGGAGTGGGCCGCGCAAGCCCACGAGCGGCGCGAGTTCCGTTCGGCGGTCAAGGCCATGCAGGCGGAGACGCGGGAGTGGGAGCAGGAACCCCCCTCGCGCATGGTCGACCTCGGACTCGAGTTCGTCCCCTGCGGGGCGACGATCACGCGAGTTCAGCACGGCTTCCAGTGCGAGATCCCCCTTGGTGTCAAGGGGGAAAGCTACCCCATTGTCTACGGCTACTTCGTCGCCCGCTTCACGGTCGAAGAAAACCGGATCGTCATGGGTGAGGTCTCTGAGGGGATCGCCCGCTACCGCGACGAGATCCGCGCAGCCTTGCAGCGGAAGCTCAGGGTCACGGCTTGACACATTCCTGACAACACCCCTGAGCAGGGTGTGTAGCTTCAAGGGGCAACGGAGAACCCCATGATCACCCCCGAGACCCTCAGCGCCCTCAAGACCCATGTCGCCAGCCGCACGACGGGGACGTTCAAGTCCTCGAAGAGCTTTGAGCGCCACCACCCCGAGATCCTCGCTGCGCTCGATGTGGCTGGGCTGAAGGATCGCCTCGTCTACGCCACCACGTCGGCGGGGCGTGTCGTCCCTACCCTTGCCTTCAATCGGGGTGAGGACGTCGGCCCTGATTCGATCAGCTACGCCTTCCGGGGCGTACTGGTCTTCAGCCCCCGCTGAGAGGGGGGCGCGTCGCAGAGGGGCTTCGGCCCCTTTCTTCGTTCGTCTTGGTGATCCCGCCAAGCGCACCAAGAGTCCCCTTGACACAATCCTGACAACATTGGGACGAGGGGTGCTTAGGTTCAAGGGGCAAGGAGGCGGCAATGTCTGGATTCAATGCGACGTGTCCGAAGTGTCAGGGGTCGGGGGTTCTGACGGCGTACCGCCACATTCACAATGGCGCGTGCTTCATGTGTAAGGGCAGTGGGGTGATCTTTAGCCGCGCTCAGGCAACGGAAGCCCCGCCGATCCGGCAGCGGGGGAAAGAGGTCGACCTCGGGCTGGCGTGGGCCAGCAATGCGCGGATCGTCCGCACTGGCTCGAACGAATTCGATCTCGAATTCGAATTCGTCTCCCCTGACACGGATCGTCCTGAGGGCTTCGTGGTTCGGTTCGACGTCCTGCCTTCGGGGCAGCTCCTCGTGTACCCGATGCCGAACGGGCTGCGGCTGGTCGCGCCGGATATCGCTGCCGCCCTCATGCGGCTCTACAAGGGGCGCTAAATGTCAGGCCACCGGCGGACGCGCAGGAACCGTCGCACCAAGCAGGCTCGGCGCAATGAGCGCGTCCTGCGCTGGGAGGCGAACTTCGGGGAGACGAAGAAGATCGGAAGGTGGCGCGTTTACTTCAAGAAGTGCGCGATGGTTCGCCACAAGATCTGCCTCATTCCGTTGGCGCGGATTTACGTCGACTTCGACGAGGAAGGTGCCTTCCTCTACAGAGAAGAGACCTCTCACTTGGTGGCCCCATGATCCTCGAGTACTACGTCCTCACTCGCACCTTGTGGGTGGTCGGCTACGTCGTAGCCTTCTACCTGCGGTGGAAGCATGGAATGGCGTTCTCACGCGACAAAGGAGAACGATCCGCTCAGGTTGCGCTGTTCTATGGTGGCTTTCTGCTCGGCTGGATGCCGTGGGCGGGGGAAGGCCTCGCATTCTACCTTCTCTGTCGCGGCATCTGGTCAGCATGTTCCTACTACGAGCAGTCCGTCGAAGAGCGTGTTGGTGCCATTGAGAAGAAGCGGCGAATCGACAAGCTCCTGGCGGAGAATCCAGACAAGGCAGGGAACCTCTCACTCACGGATCAAGAATGAGCCTCTCTCTGATCGAGACCCTCCCCTCGGACACAATGGGCTTCTCCCTCTCGGCTTGGGAAGGGCGGTACAAGGGCCACTTCACCAAAGCGGTCGTCGAAGCCCTCATGCGCGATCTTGAGGGGCGTCAGCGTGTCCTCGTCGAGGCGAGAATGAGCGATCTGCGCCTCTTTCACAAGAACGAGGCGCACCTCAAGATGCTCGAGATCATCCGATCCCGCATGTGACGAAGTCGAATTCGTCGCACCAAGACCCCTCCGGCTTGACGCAATCTTGACAACACCCTCGACGAGGGTGCGTATCTTGAAGGGGCAAGGAGAAACGATGCCTATCTTCAAGATCGACGGAAGCCAGCCCCCCTCCCACGTCGGCCTCGTCCTCGAGATCTACACCCTGTACGACGTGCAGAAGATGTCAGACGTATGGGACGACTGCACCTATGCTCGGGTCTGGAACCCCGAGAAGGGGGACGTGGAGGGCGTATTCCTCCACGACACCGAGTTCCCCGCCCGGAATCGGGCTGAGGTCGACGCCACGCCTGAGGTTCAGGCGGCGTGGGAGGCGCTCAAGAACAAGCGGCGGGAGGCGCGGGAGCGTCGTGAGGCGCTCCTTCAGCAGGTCGAGGCGGAGGAGGCTGCGAAGGAGCGGGTCACTCGGATCGTGCGCGGCACGCGCTGCGTGATCGCTCGGGGGCGGAAGTACCCCCGCAACGTCAAGGGGGTGGTGACGTGGATCGGGGAGTCGAAATTCCAGCGGGGGCAGTGGAATGCCCGCTTCGTTCCTGACACCCGCCTCGAGGGTGTGGGCGATCCGAAGGACGGGGGCTTCTTCATCGCCCTCCAGAACCTCGACCGCGACCTTCCCATGAAGGGCATGGGGCAGTCATGGCAGGAGTTTGAGCAGCAGCTCACTGCCTGATAGAGTGAGGGGATGCACGTCTACCTCGTCTCTCAGCCGAAGCCCCGTGAGGGAATTCGGCTGATCCTCGTCATTGCACCAAGTGAGCAAGCAGCTCGAGAGATGCACCCCCTTGGGCTGTCTTGGTGCCGGGATCACTGGCAGGGGAACGACACCTCATGGGCCGCCCCCTCTCGACTTCGCACCAAGTGTCTTGGTGCAGCCTCAATGGGAGAGCTTCCAGGGGTTCTTCAGGCATGGGATCAACGCCTTCGCGCCTTGACACGTTCTTGACGCAAATCGGTAGAGGCGTGGCTACATTCAGGGGGCGACGGAGATTCAACATGCAGATCGGGGCGAAGATCGAAGGGGCGGAAGTGATCGGGGACGACGCGGGCGTGCTGCTTCGGCTGGAGGGGGGGCGCAAGATCAGGATCGGAATTCCCGACGCCTACCTCGCGGTCTTTGGCAGCAGGCTCTCTTACGAGGAGCTGGCGAAGCTCCTCGGGGAGCGAGTTGGGCAGACGCTCCGTTCGTTCGAGGTGGTCGACGAGCAGGGCAGCTCGCCGTGGTGGGCGCGGGGGGCGGTAACGTACACCCTCCTCTTCGATATCACGCTGGTACTGTACGGCGAGTACGATCCCGACGAGTTTGTCACCTTCAATGCGGAGGCTGAGGCGCGATGAAGATCAACGCACGGATCGTGAAGTGGGGCATTCGGCCCGGTGAGTGCTTTCTCTCGTCGGAGGATTCGTACCTCGACATTGAGGGGCGAATCCTCGGCAATGAGCTGGAGGATCTCAGCGACGCGGACGCGAAGTGTCTCTTCGAGAATTCGACCTTGCTCAGGATCGAGACGGAGACGACGACGCTGTATCACCGTCCCCGCCGGTTCCTCGCGGAGGATGAAGACGACGAGAATTTCACCCCTCAGCGGGCTGTAGCCTACCGGCTCGCGTTCAAGCTGGACGAGAGGGTGCGCTTCCCCCTCGACGTGGAGGAGAACGGCGACGAGATCGAATTCGTCGTCTACGCCGACGCGGACAAGATCCCGGCGAAGCCCTGGGTTCGGGCATGAGCTTCTACACTTTCGCCAAGCTCCGTCCGCTCTCGCGGGAGGAGAAGATTCGGGGCGTTCAGACGGACGATCTTGGGGCCATGATCATCCTCGGCAATTCGGCTTACCCTGGTGGCTGGATCGCAGACCCTTCCGAGGGTGAGATCCTCACGGGGGAATGCACCAAGGCTGAGGCGGCGCTCATTCAGGAGCATGGCTTCTTCGTGAGTGCGCCCCATTCGCGGCATGCGCTTGGCGTGGCTTGGGGGCTTGGTGTGTGGTTCTGGGAGATGCCCCTGTCGGGGGCTGTCGGTCTCGTGCATACCGCGAGCAAGGAACAGATCTCGTCTGCCGTCGTCGAGTACACCAAGAGCCAGCTTGCGCTCGTCCTGAAGGAGAAGTCTACGGAGAAGCTCTTGAGCCTCCTCTGGTTTGCTTGGTCGAACCTCTCGGATCGGCGGTGTGCGGAGGAGGGCTTCGCTGAGATCCTTGCCTCCCTGCTCGACCGGCTCGGGCGTCCTCAGCGCGCCAAAATCCTTCGTCGTCTCCACCCTCCTTGCCGCATCTCGAGCGAGATCGAATTCGTTCGCAGCCCCGAGTGGCCGCTGGAGATCGCGGAGTGACCGCTTGACGCACTCCTGACACTTTCGTGTGGCGGGTGCTTAGCTTGAATCCTGAGGTGAGTATGGACGAATTCTTCAAGGCGCTCGATCTTCCCGAGCTTCAGCCCTACCTGCGCGGCCACGAGCTGCGGTTCGTCTCCCGCAGGGAGACGCTCGTCTTCACGGAGGATCAGAACACCGTGCTGTGGCGTCACTTCGCCAGCTTCCACAAGGACGGCGCACTGGTCTACACCAGCGAACCCGTTCTCTACACGCTCGCGGTGGCGACGGAGTGGCTTGACGGCGAGCCGGTGGACTTCAAGGCGTTCATTGGCACCAAGGCTGAGGACGCCCAAGGCACAGGGGAGTCGCCGCTGATCTCGGTGATTCGGGAGATTCCCTCGCTTCGGGATCGCCTCGACGAGGTCGTTCAGCAGGGGATCAGCCTTGGTGCTGAGGAGCCGCTGGACATGATTCGGTACGAGATGGAGGGGGTCGAGTACCTCCTCAACCTGCGGCTCGGGGCGAAGTCATGAAGGACGGCGTCTTCACGCAGGATCAGAACACCGTCTCGTGGTGTCACTTCCCAAAGAGCGCGGTCGAACGCTTCTACTGGTGCCACCAGCACCTAAGCCTCTTCCTCTCGAATGGGAACACGCTTCAGCTTGGCTCTGGGAAGGGGGAGCTTTCCACGCTCAGGAGCGAGGTGGATTTCGAGTTCTTGGTGCAGAACGCGATCCTCATTCAAGTCACCGTCATGCCCTCTCAGGAAGGCGGGGAGTACGCCCTTCAATTCCTCCTGCGGCCCGAGGTCGAGGTGCCGACTGAGTTCGAGCATCTCTTTCGCTGGCGCGGCAAGCTGATTCGTCACAGCACGGTCGTGTTCGACGAGCGCACCAAAGCTCGCCCCCGGCTCTTTCGGGCGACGCGTTGGCTGGAGCGCGAGAACGAATGGATATCGCAGCTCCCAGGGGGCTTGACACAATCTTGACAACATTCGAGTAGACCCCTGGGGCTGGCGTGAGTATCTTCAGGGGGCGGGAAGGAACCCGCAACGACCCTGGAGCCTACAATGACCAGCCGCATCCACCCCTCCATCCCCAACGCCGTGATCGTGACCGACGCCGAGGGCGCGGAGATCACCCTCGTCAACTGCACCCCGCACCCCGTCTCGTGGGCCGAGGGGGACGAGATCCGGCTCACGATCCCCAGGCCGCCCAACGGCGCTGCCCGGATCGACCAGATCCCTGGCTCCATCGGCAGCCTCGCGGGCATGCCCATCATGGGGGCAAACGTGTACGGGGGGTTCATCAACCTGCCCCCTGAGACCCCCGGCACCCTGCATGTCGTCTCGATCATGTTCAGCGGTAGAGCGGGGGCGCGGCAGGATCTGATCATCCCCGGAACGGGGCCGCAGGACAACGCTCTGCGCGACGCACAGGGACAAGTGGTCGCCTGCCGCCGGTGGGTTCGGGCGTAAGCCCTCGGGGCAGGATCGGGGGCTGCAAAGCCCCCTTTTCTTCGTGGAGAACGAATGGAACTTGCATTGTGGAAATCCGTCTTCCTGCGTCCCCGGAATCCTGCCGTGTGCGCGGTGGATCTCCTGCTTGAGGAGAACAGCACGCTCAAGAGCGCCTTGCTCGCGCTCTTGACCACCAAGCGAGAGGCGGAGGCTGTGGGTGGCACGTTCGCTGAGTGGCATGCGGAGTCACGTCGCTTCCTGCGAAGGGAGCGCACCAAGCTGCGAGAGGTGCTGAAGAACGACGCCCCGTTCTGGCCCGAGTTCGAGATCGAGGACAAGCCCTGGTGCGAATTCGTCGCCTACCTCCCGACCCTCGAGAAGGCGCTTGAGGATCTGGCTGACGCCCTTGAGCCAGCCACGGCTAAGGATCTCGAGAAGCTCCTGCTGGAGCGCATTCCTGCCGAATCTCATGTCGTCATTCCGAGCCTTCTCGCCCTGCAATCCACCAAGATGACCCTGGGGGGCTTGGCGTATCGTCGGGTCTTGACGCAATCCTGACAACCACGATCAAGTCCGTGCGTAACATCTCCCGACGAAGTCGAATTCGTCGAACCTGAGGTCGGAATGCGCTGGGATGAAGAGAGCCTCCAGAAGCCCCTCGTCGAGGCGGCGTCGGAGCAGAATCACATTCTAAGGAGTGCTGTCATGGCGCTCCTTGCGTCTGAGGAAGACGACGCCCGCTTTGGGGCGGAGTTTGCAAGCTGGAGGGCGGAGACGGTGGAGGCGCTTCGGCAGAACCGGGAGAAGATCGTCTCAGGGCTGCGTAGGTCTGATCCGCAACCCGTATGGAGAGCGGGCTTCATGCGCTCGGTGGCGGAAGACCTCACGCATTTTCCGCATCTTTCGATGCTCGCCTCCCTCTTGCACCAAGTCCTCCAAGAGGTTTGGGATCAGCCCTCGCTGGTCGACGAGAACCGCTTGAGTGAGAGCCTCAACGCCTACATTCGGCGTCGGCTCGTGGAGCTGCTTCGTGAGAAGTACGCGGGGGATTACGAATGCGACGCCGAGGGGAACAACGCCTTCGTGCGGCTCTACGCGAGGAGCATCGATCCGCTCTTAGAGCTTACCGCAGCCCAGGTCGCATTCTTCGGGCTGAACCTCTTGTCGCGTCCTCGGGGGAAGTCATGATCGTCAACGGCCCGATCTTTCAGCGGTTCCCGACCTGGGTCTGGGAGAGCGGCTTCGCCTTCGCTTGGATCGGGGGAGTCACGCTCTACACCACGGAGTGGGCCACAGTCGGCCTGCGTGGGGCCGTGGTGGCGATCCTGACTGCGATGGCGGTCTTGGTGACGTTCAACTACGTTACGGTCGCTACGCGCCTGGGAGAGCGTCAGGCTTCCTCACCCTCCCCTGGGGTAGAGTGTCTGCCGAAGCTCCATACATACTTCGTGGGGAAGGAGATCCTTTGGGTTCTCGTCTTCACGCTTCAGGGGTCGTGGGGTGCGCTTGCCGGGGTGCCGCTCTTTCTGCTCTATCCGGCGTGGCGTCGGGTCTACTTGGGGTGGAGGAAGGCATGAGCGAGATCGCACCAGAGCTACAGGGTCGGGTTTGGAATGCGGGTCGGCTTGCGGCCCACGAGGTGTTCGTGCAATTCCTGAATCCAGAAGCTCGTGGCTCGGCTTTCTCATGGGAGGATCTGCCGGAATGTGCGGCTTCTCGGGCAAAAGGAACGTGGTTCAACGCGGTGAGCGAGGAGGAATACCAGGGTCTCAGAGAGGAATTGGCTGATCTCGCGCAGGCGGCAGCTCGCTCCGAGGCTGAGGACATTCTGGAGGAGAGCGCCATTCTCTCTTGGTGGAGGAAGGCATGAGCGAGATCGCACCAGAGCTACAGGAGCGAGTTCGAAACGCCGGACGGCTCGCGGCCTATGAGACGTTCGTGATGTTTCTGAATCCGAAGTTTCGGGGCGATGCCTTCTCCTGGGAAAGGCTGCCTGAAATGTCAGAAACAAGCGCAAAAGCCTCATGGTTCAACGCTGTGACAGAAAAGGAGTATCAGAAATTCAAAGGAGAATTAGATAGGATCGCCGCCCATGCAGCGCGTGATCAGGCCAACATCATCCTGTCGAGAAGCGACATTCTCTCTTGGTGGAAGTCATGAAGGCGGACGAGGTCTTGGTGAAGGATCTGGAGCTGCGCCGTGTGCGGCTCGAGCAAACGCTCCGCGCTGTTCAGGCGGAGCTGCAGGAGGTCGAGCGCCTGCGGCTGACCGTTCTGAAGAATGTCGCCCCGCTCCTCGAAGAGGCGCACCAAAGGGCCGAGCGTCTTGGTGGTGTCGTCGTGGCAGGCAGCATGGGCTTCTCCCCTGAGTACTCGGGGAAGTCGACGGTGGCCGTGGGG
>JACCDQ011987623.1_pt1 | contig 13393 bp, 8 predicted proteins | sample 7446031 | NCBI WGS metagenome assembly JACCDQ01 (sample SAMN15323442, study PRJNA562643) | freshwater metagenome | isolation source: river surface water | place: USA:Blue River Watershed | collected 2017-08-17 | reverse complement strand
GCCACGCGCGGCCAGCACGGCCAGGGCGGTGCTCAGCAGCGTGCCGCCGACGCAGAAGCCCAGCATGTTGAACTTCTCGCTGCCGGTGATCTCGCCGACCACCGAGATGGCCTTGATGACGGCCTGCTCGATGTAGTCGTCCCAGGTCCGGGCGGCCAGGCTTTCGTCCGGGTTGCGCCAGCTCAGCACGAACACGCGGTGACCCTGCGCGACGGTGTAGCGGATCAGCGAGTTGTCCGGCTGCAAGTCCATGATGTAGAACTTGTTGATGCACGGCGGCACGAACAGCATCGGGCGCTCATGCACCTGCTCGGTCAGCGGCTTGTATTCGATGAGCTGGAACAGCTCGTTCTCGAACACCACCGAGCCTTCGGTCGTGGCGACGTTGCGGCCGACCTCGAACAGGCTCTCGTCGGTCTGCGAGACATGGCCCTGACGGATGTCGTCGAGCAGGTGCTGCATGCCCAGCGCGATGCTCTCGCCCTTGGTCTCGATGGCCTTCTTCTGGGCCTCGGGATTGGTCGCCAGGAAGTTCGACGGCGCGGCCGCGTCGATCCACTGCTGGACCGCGAAACGCACCCGCGCGCGGGTCTTGGCGTCACCTTCCACCGCGTCGGCCAGCTGCATCATCGTGCGGGCGTTGAGCAGGTAGACGGCGGCCGAGAAGCTCGACAGCGGGTTGCTCTTCCACGCCTCGCTGGCGAAGCGGCGATCGCCCGCCATGGCCTGGAACGAGCCCGAGATCGCGCCGTTCCACAGCTGCCCGGCGGCGGTCATGTAGTCGGTCTGGATGCGGTTGAGCTCGGCCGGCGCGATCTTCAGCTGCGAGAAGCCCTTGAGCGACTCGCCCAGGCTGGCACCGAGTTCGCCGATCTGCTGACCGGCCTCGCCGAGTTGTGGCGCACCGGCCATGGAGAACGCCTGCTTCAGGCTCTCTTCGAGGTTGAGGCCCATCGGGCCGCCCAACCCGGGCATCTGCCCGAGGAATGCACTCATCGTCTCCTCCATCGCGAAACGGTACATGGCAAAGACCATGTGTCGGGAAAGCCGGCTGTCCGAAGCGGAAGACCTCAGACAGTGAAAATGATTATGGGTCGTGAGCCTTGCATGAAACTGTAGCTGTCGCGCCTGCGACACCCTTGAAACTCAACGGAAACTCGGATGTATCTCGTCGCCATAGCCTGGTTGTACGTCGCCCTGATGATGGCCGTGGCCGAGGCCATGCACCCCGGAGGCACCGTGCTGGGGGCCGTCTTCACGCTGCTGATGTACGGCATCGGCCCGATCGCGCTGGTGCTCTACCTGCTGGGCACGCCGATGCGGCGACGCGCCCGCCTGCAGGCCGAACAGGCGGACCGCACCGCCTCAGCGCCCGTCGCGCAGCCAGATGAACCCGGCCATGCGGCCGGTCAGCCGGTCGCGGCGGTACGAGAAGAACCGTGACGGGTCGGTGACGGTGCACCAGCCGATGCTGCCTCCCGCGTTGCCGCCCATGCCACCGTCATTGCCGCCCACCGACGGCACGCCCGCCGCCGCCAGGCGCAAGCGGGCGAGTCCGGCGAGGTCGGCCCACCACTTGCCCGGGTGTCCGGCCCGGGGCCTGAAGCACGGACCCGGCTCGAGATCGGAAGCTGCGAAGGCGCGCAGCACGTCCTCGCCGACCTCGAACGCGTCGGGTCCGATGCACGGGCCGAGCCAGCATTCGACCTGATCGCTGGTGACGCCATGGCGCTGCCGCAGCGCGGCCAGCGTGCGCTCCAGCACGCCGCCGGCCAGGCCGCGCCAGCCCGCGTGTGCGGCGGCCACCGCACGCCCCTGCCGGTCGGCGAACAGCACCGGCAGGCAGTCGGCGACCTGGACCTCGCAGGCCAGCCCCGGCCGGCCGCAGACCGATGCATCGGCCACCGGCACGGTGCTGACGGCCGATCCCGGCGGGCCGGCGACGTCCACGTCCTCCAGCGCCTGGACCGCCACGCCGTGGACCTGATCGAGCCGCACGGGACGCGCGCCGATCCAGTCCTGCACGCGGGCCCGGTTGAGCGCCACGGCGGCGGGGTCGTCGCCCACCTCGGCCTTGAGGTTCAGGGCATCGAAGGGCGCGACGCTCACCCCGCCCGCACGCGTGCTCATGAACGCGCCGACGGCCGGATGGCTGAAGACCGGCCAGAGCCCGCGCGCGTCCTGACGTGTGGAAGGCGCCGGCATCAGTCCTGCGCGTCCGGGCAGGCCGAAGGCTGCGCCGCCTGGAAGGCGGGCAGCGCCATGCAGGTCTCGAAGATGCGCATGACATGGGGCAGACCATCGAGCCGGCAGTCGAAGCGCCGGGCGTTGAAGATCTGCGGCACCAGCACGCAGTCGGCCAGGCCGGGCGTGTCGCCGTGGCAGTGGCGGCCGGTCTGCGGCTCGCTGGCCAGACGGCGCTCGACCACCTCGAGCCCGCCCTCGACCCAGTGGCGATACCAGGCGTTCTTGGCGTCCTCGCTGATGCCAAGGTCCTTGACCAGGTAGCGCAGCACGCGCAGGTTGTTGAGCGGGTGGATCTCGCAGGCGATGTCCAGCGCCAGCGAGCGCACCCTCGCCCGCCCGATCGGATCGGCCGGCAGCAGCGCCGGCTCAGGGTGGGTCTCGTCGAGGTATTCGATGATCGCCAGCGACTGGCTGAACGCCTGATCGCCGTCGACCAGCAGCGGCACCAGGCGCTGGGCCGAGCGGGCGGCGTAGTCCGCGCCCTGCTGCTCGTTGCGCACCAGGTGGACCGGCAGGTAGTCGTAGGACAGGCCCTTGAGCGCCAGTGCGATGCGCACGCGGAACGAGGCTGATGAGCGGTGATAGTTGTAGAGCTGCATGGTCTTTCCCGAGGCGGCGGGATCATGCCACGCAGACCCTCGCCGCTACACTGGATCGATGTCCTCCACGCCCCGCATCAAGCACTGCCGAGCCTGCGGCACGCCGGTCGAATACCGGGTGCCGGTCGACGACAACCGCGAGCGCGCGGTCTGTCCGGCCTGTCATGAGGTGCACTACCAGAACCCCTGCAACGTCGTGGGCACGGTGCCGCACTGGGAAGACAAGGTGCTGCTGTGCCGCCGCAACATCGAGCCGCAGCGCGGCCTGTGGACGCTGCCGGCCGGCTTCATGGAACTCGGCGAGACGACCGCCGAAGGCGCGCTGCGCGAGACCATCGAGGAGGCCGGCGCGGCCATCGAGATGCTGCCGCTGTACGCCGTGCTCAACGTCGTGCGGGCCGGTCAGGTCCACCTGTTCTACAGGGCCGAGCTTCAGCACCTGCGCTTCGATCCGGGGCCCGAGACCATCGAGGTTGCGCTGTTCGGCGAGGCCGACATGCCCTGGCACGAACTGGCCTTCCGCACCGTGCGGGTGACGCTGGAGCACTACTTCGCCGACCGCCGCCGCGGCCGCTTCGACGTGCACCACGGCGACATCACCTGAAGCCGGTCGCCACCGGCGCCCCAGACCCGCGTCGCCCCACCGGCGCGTTCCCCACCGTCCCGCTCCCCTCACGGCCCTCGACATGACCGACGCCGCAGTGCCACCGACCCCTCCCGCGCCTGCAACCGAAGCACCGGGCGAGGCGCCGGATCCGGTCGTCGCGCGGCTGCGCGAGGACCTGATCCACCCCGATCCGCTGCTGGACTGCCTGATCGAGGTCTGCCGACTGCACGGCGTCAACGTCTCGCGCGCGGCGCTGAGTTCGGGCCTGCCGCTGGAGGAAGGCCGCCTCACGCTCGAACTGGCCGACCGCGCCGCCGCCCGGGCCGGCATGAGCACGCGGCTGCAGCGACTGCGGCGCACCCGCATCGATGCGGCGACGCTGCCGGCGATCCTGCTGCTCAAGGGCGGCAACGCCTGCGTGCTGCTGGGCTGGACACCGGACGGCGACGCCCGCGTGCTGCTGCCCGAGACCGGTCAGGGCGCGATCGTCATGCACCGCAACGAGATGCGCCGCCGCTACACCGGCGTGGTGCTGTTCGTGCGGCCGCATTTCCGCTTCGACGAGCGCACCGAGAAGCCCGCGCCGGTCGACTCCGGCCACTGGTTCTGGTCGGCCGTCAGCAGCCAGCGCGGCGTCTACCGCGATGTGCTGTGGGCGGCGCTGCTGATCAACCTGTTCGCGCTCGCGTTCCCGATCTTCACGATGAACGTCTACGACCGCGTGGTGCCCAACCACGCCACCGAGACGCTCTGGACGCTGGCCATCGGCCTGCTGATCGTGCTGGGCGCGGACCTCTACCTGCGCCTGCTGCGCAGCCGCTTCGTCGACGAGGCCGGCGCGCGCATCGACCTGCAGCTCTCGGCCAGCCTGCTCGAACGTGTGCTGGGCATGAAGCTCGAGAACCGGCCCGCCTCGGTGGGCAGCTACGCGGCCAACCTGCGCGGCTACGAGCAGGTGCGCGACTTCATCGCCGCCTCCACCGTCACCACGCTGATCGACCTGCCGTTCGCGCTGCTGTTCCTGCTGGCCATGACCTGGATCTCGGGCTGGCTGGCCCTGCCGGTGCTGCTGGCCTTCGGCGCCATCCTGTTCATGGGCTGGACGCTGCAGGGCCGGCTGCACCGGCTGGCCAAGTCGACCCACCAGGCCAGCGCCCAGCGCAACGCCACGCTGGTCGAGGCCCTGACGGGGCTGGAGACGCTCAAGACCCAGGCCGCCGAGAGCGTCATCCAGGCGCGCTGGGAACGCGGCAACCAGTTCCTCGCGCAGGCCCAGGTCGCCATGCGCGGGCTGGCCAACCGGGCCAGCTACGGCACCTCCACGCTGGTGCAGGCGGTGTCGCTGCTGATCATCGTGATCGGCGTCTACCTGATCAACGACCGCCAGCTGACCATGGGCGCGCTGATCGCCTGCACCACGCTGGCCTCGCGGGCGCTGGCGCCGGCCGGCCAGATCGTCGGCCTGCTGATGCAGTACCAGGGCGCGCGCACGGCGCTGGAGGCCCTCAACGGCGTGATGGACCAGCCCATCGAGCGCGAGGCCGGCCTGAACTTCCTGCACCGCCGCGAGCTGCGCGGCGAGATCGAGCTGCGCAACGTCCAGTTCGCCTACCCGGGCCGCGACGACGCGGTGATCGACGGCGTCAGCCTGCGCATCCAGCCGGGTGAACGTGTCGCGCTGATCGGCCGGGTCGGATCGGGCAAGAGCACGCTGCAGAAGCTGATGCTCGGGCTGTATCACCCGACCTCCGGGGCGGTGCTGCTCGACGGCATCGACCTGCGCCAGCTCGATCCGGCCGACGTGCGCCGCAACATGGCCTACGTCTCGCAGGACATCACGCTGTTCTACGGCACGCTGCGCGAGAACATCACGCTGGGCATGCCCTATGCGGACGACCAGAGCGTGGCCACGGCCGCCGAGATCGCCTGCCTGACCGAGTTCATCCACCGCCACCCGCGTGGCTACGACCTGCCGGTGGGCGAGCGCGGCGAGCTGCTGTCGGGCGGCCAGCGCCAGAGCGTCGGGCTGGCCCGCGCGCTGCTGCACAACGCGCCGCTGCTGCTGCTCGACGAGCCGACCAGCGCGATGGACTTCTCGACCGAGGCGCAGGTCACCCGCCGCGTCGCCGACTTCGCCGTCGGCCGCACGGTGGTGCTGGTGACGCACCGCACCTCGATGCTCGCGCTGGTCGACCGGGTCATCGTGGTCGACGGCGGACGCATCGTCGCCGACGGTCCGCGCGACCGCATCCTGGAGGCCCTGCAAGCGGGCCGGATCACGAGGGCCGCATGAACACCGTCCCCCACAAGCCCGACGACGCGCCGCGCAGCGAGAGCGCGCCGGCCACGCAGGTCGGCGTCGCCGCCGGCGAGGCGCCCGCCGTGCCCGGGCGCATCGAGCGCGCCCAGATCTTCTTCGGCAAGGTCATGAAGCACCTGTTCGGCCGCACCGTGGCCGACCAGCCCGACCCGGGCGCCGAACAGCGTGCCCGCCAGAACCGCTTCAGCTACGAGTACGAGGCGCTGGACCTGATGAGCCGCGAGGACACCGCACGCGCCCAGCTGATCGTGCGCGTGGTGGCGCTGACGGTGCTGGTGCTGCTGCTGTGGGCGGCGATCGGCCAGATCGACGAGGTCACGCGCGGCGAGGGCAAGGTCATCCCGTCGCGCCAGCTGCAGGTGGTGCAGTCGCTGGACGGCGGCGTGGTCTCGGAGATCCTCGTGCGCGAGGGCGACAACGTCGAGGAAGGCCAGCTGCTGCTGCGCATCGACGAGACCCGGGCGACGTCGGGCGTGCGCGAGAGCGCCGCGCAGGTCTTCGCGCTGAAGGTCCGTCAGGCCCGGCTGAAGGCGCTGGCCGAAGGCGCCAGCTTCAACCCGCCGGCCCCGCAGGCGGGCAATGCCGAGGAAGGCCGCATCGTCGACGAGGAGCGCAACCTCTACAACGCCCGCGTCAGCGAGCTGCAGGCCACGCTGTCGGTCAGCGAGCAGCAGCTCAACCAGCGCGAGCAGGAGTTCGGCGAGGCGCGCGCGCGTCAGGCCGCCGCCCAGCGCGCGCTGGCCATCTCGCGCCAGGAGCTGCAGAAGACCCGGCCGCTGCTGGCCACCGGCGCCATCTCCGAGGTCGAGGTGCTGCGCCTGGACCGCGAGGTCAGCCGCAACCGTGGCGACGTCGAACAGGCCGCCGCCCAGATCGCCCGGGTGCAGGCCGCCATCTCGGAGGCCCGCCGCAAGCGCCAGGAGACCGAGCTGCAGTTCCGCAACGAGGCCCGTCGCGAGCTGTCGGACGTGCTGGGCCGGCTCAGCGCGCTCAACCAGGGCGCCGTGGCGCTGGCCGACCGGGTCAGCAAGGCGCAGGTCAAGTCGCCGGTGCGCGGACGCATCCAGCGCCTGCTGGCCAACACCGTGGGCGGCGTGGTTCAGCCGGGCAAGGACATCGTCGAGATCGTGCCGCTGGACGACACCCTCGTGCTGGAGGCCCGCGTCGAGCCCAAGGACATCGCCTTCATCCACCCCGGCCAGGCGGCCTCGGTGAAGTTCACCGCCTACGACTTCTCGATCTACGGCGGTCTGGAGGCGGTGGTCGAGAACATCAGCCCCGACACCCTGATCGACGAACGCGGCAACGCCTACTACCTGGTGCGGGTGCGGACCAACCGGCCGGAGTTCGGCGCCGACCAGCCCATCATCCCGGGCATGACCGCGACGGTCGACATCCTGACGGGCAAGAAGTCGGTGCTGTCCTACCTGCTCAAGCCGATCCTGAAGGCGCGGGCCTATGCGCTGCGCGAGCGTTGATGCGCCGCTGAACCGATCCGCCACTGAAACAACTGGCAGAAATCGAAAAAGCGACACCCGGTCTGGCCCGTGACTTATTCACGCGTCAGATGCACCATTTATGTGTGTCCAGGTGTGTGACGCGTATCAAGCCGGCCGTTTCTGACGCGCCGGGCGAGAACCGAAGCGATATCCTTCAAACTCCTAGGTGGGCCACTTCAAGCCTTACTTGAAGTTGAGCGCGCAATGACCTTTCGCGCCTGTCAACCCACCGCCTGGATGGAGAGCAAGACGTCATGGCTGAACAAACTGAAACCGCGGTCGCGCCGGTCGAGCCGACCGGACAGACCGCCACGCCCGAGCTGGCCGCCGCTGCGGCGCCCGAGGTGATTCCCGGCCTGAAGGACGTCCAGCTCATCCCCGACTACGTCCCGGCCCGCCTGCCTGCGGGCATCGTGCTGGGCATCACCGGCGAGGTGGTGATCCGCACGCCCGACGGCACGCTGCGTCAGCTCAAGGTGGGCGACGAGATCCGCAAGGGCGACATGATCCTGACGTCGCAGGACGGCATCGTCGAGATGAACGCCGAAGGCAGTCGCCTGGCGCGCAGCCCGATGGGCAACGACCTGCTGATCGACCCGCCGTCGGCCGGTATCGGCGACCCGGGCTCGCTCGGTCCGGGCCTGCGCGTGGGCCGGCTCAACGAGTCGCTCGGCGGCCAGAGCTGGGACATCGCCGGCGCCAGCGAGGACCAGCGCGGCATCGGCGACCTGCGCACCGCCGATCAGCTCGACTCGGAAGTCAACGCCGGCGTGCGCAACGCCGTCCCGGCCCTGAACATCAGCAACGGCGTGGCCGACGAGAACGACGGCACCCTGCCCTTCACCGTCACGCTGACCCGGCCGGCGGACCGCCCGCTGGTCATCACGCTGGACACCGGCGCGCCGGGCGACACCGCCACGCCGATCGTCGACTACGGCCAGATCGAGACCTCGCTGGACGGCGTGACCTGGACCCCGGGAACGACCGTCACCGTGCCGGCCGGCACCACCGAGCTGCAGGTGCGCGTGACGCTGGTGCCCGACAACATCCACGAGCCCGACGAGACGCTGACGCTGATCGGCACCATCACCGACCCGGCCACCGACCAGCCCGGCGGTGGCGGCAGCGGCATCGGCACGATCGTCAACGACGACCCGGTGCCCACGGTCGTGACCGTCACGCCGCGCAACCCGGACTCGAACGGCGCGGACAACATCGCCGACGTGCTCGAAGGCACCGAGACGGCCAACACCGTCACCTACGACGTGGTGCTGAGCAACCCGTCGAGCCTGCCCACCACCTTCGCGGTCGGCCTGGCCGGACGGGTCAGCGGCAGCACCCTGGCGGCCGATCCGGCCAGCGACCTGGGCCTGATGACCGTGACGTTCCCGGGCGGCACGCCGATCCCGGTGAGCGGCGGCTCGATCACCGTGCCGGCCGGCGTGACCGGCTTCGTCATCGAGATCCTGACCCGTCCGGACGCGGTCGACGAGACCCACGAGACCTTCGCGCTGACCGTCGGCGGCGTCGAGCAGCTCGTGACCATCCTGGACGACGACAGCTCGCCGGTGGTCGCCACCAACGCGATCCAGGCCTTCGAGGAAGGTGCCAACGTCAGCCTGGGCCTGAGCGCCCCGACCGATGCGGACGCCAACTCGACGCTCGTCATCACCGTCACCGGCCTGCCCACCATCGGCACGGTCCTGCTGGCCGACGGCACGACGGCGGTGGTCAATGGCCAGACGCTGACGGCCGCCGAACTCGTCGGCCTGCAGTACCGCCCGCCGCTGGACCATGTCGCCGGGACGCCGTCAGGCAACTTCAACTACGCCGTCAGCGACGGCGTGAACGTCACCAACGGACAGGTCACGATCGACCTGCAGGCCGTCAACGATCGCCCGATCGCCAACAACGACAGCCTGGCGGCGACCGAGGACACGTCCATCACCTTCACGGCCGCGCAGCTGCTGGGCAACGACACCGACATCGACAACCCGTCCACCGACTTTCGTCTGGTCTCGGTCACCAGCGGCACCGGCGGCACCGCCACGCTGAATGCGGCCGACGGCACGGTGACCTTCACGCCCAACGCCAACTTCAACGGCACGGCAACGTTCACCTACACCATGAGCGACGGCAGCCTGATCAGCCTGCCGGCCACCGCCTCGGTCAACGTCGCCTCGGTCAACGACGTGCCGGTGATCAGCCTGCCGTCCACCGGATCGGCCGGGCTGACCACCAGCGAGGACATCGCCCGGACCTTCTCCACCGCCACCGGCAATGCGCTGACGGTCAGCGATGCGGACGGTCCCGCCACCCTCCTGACGGCCACCGTCAACGTCTCGCAGGGCACCTTCACGCTCGGCTCGACCGTGGTGAACGGCCTGAATGCCGTGACCGGCGATGGCACGACCAGCGTGCGCCTGACCGGCACGGCCGCGGCGATCAACGCGGCGCTGGAGGGTTCGAGCTTCCTCAACAACCCCGACCAGTTCAGCCACACCAGCGGCGGCCTGCCCTCGGCCGGTCAGCCCACGCCGACGCTGAGCCTGTCGGTCAACGACGGCGAGGCGACGGTCAACAGCCCGACGTCCAACCTGGTCGTGCTGGCGGTGACGGACATCGTCTCCGAGACCCACCTGACCAACAAGGACCAGGCCTTCACGGTCAACCTGACGTCGAGCTTCGAGGATCCGAACGCCTCGATCATCCGCATCGGCACGACGGCGGTGAGCGTGGGCGACACGGTGGCGGTCGAGAACGGCACGGTGCAGCTCATCTCCAGCAAGGAGATCACCTTCACGCCGACGCCGGGCTTTGTCTCGCCCATCATCGGCGGCGACCTGCTGGAGACCAGCGACTTCATCTTCACGGTGCAGGCCGGTGGCGCGACCGAATCGGCCTTCTACCGCGTCCAGGTGGCCGACACGCCCGGCGCGCCGAACGCCGGCGTGCTGGTGGCCAGCGCGGCGGCCCCCGAGACGCTCAGCGGCCTGGCAGGCCAGTCCGACGTGTTCGCCTGGACGCTGGCCGACGCCGGCACCGAGGCCGCGCCCAAGACCTGGCAGGTGCAGTCCTTCGACACCGCGCCGGTCAGCCAGAACGGCGACGTGCTCGACCTGCGCGACCTGCTGGTGGGCGCCAACAGCAACAACATCGGCGCCTACCTGGACTTCAGCCGGGTCGGCGGCGACACCGTGCTGACGGTCAACAACGACGGCCAGGGTCCCGCCAACATGAGCATCACGCTGCAGGGCGTGGACCTGAACGCCTCGCTCGGACTCGGTGCGGACGCGACGGACGTGCAGATCGTCGCCAGCCTGATGACCCAGGGCAAGCTGCTGGCCGACATCACGACGACCTGAGCTGCCCGGCGGCAGCATCGGCCACGGCGGCCGAACGACCCAGGCGCCCTAAACGGGCGCCTTGTCGTTTCATGACCTCAAGGTTTCAGGGCCTCAAGGATTCAGGGCCTGACAGCCGGCCCGGTCCAGGCATCGAAGCCGAGCTCGCGCACGCTGGCCAGATCCTCGATGCGGGTGACGCCTTCGGCGCCGACCTGCAGCCCGAGGCCACGCAGCGTCGACACCAGACCGCGCACGAACTGGGCCCGCGCGGGCTGGTCGGCCAGTTCATGCACCAGCGACGGCGAGAGCTTGACGTAGTCGATGCCCGCCTGCGCGGCGATGGCGAAGTCGGGCACCCGTTCGCCGGCATGTTCCAGCCCGACCCGCACGCCCAGCGAGCGCACCTGCCGGCCCAGTTCGACCAGCGCATCCGGATGCCGCGCGATCTGCAGCGCATCGACGTCGAAACACAGCCGCGAGGCGGCCGGCCCGATGCCACGCAGCCGGCCGAGCAGGCGCGCCATGAAGCCGGTGGTCAGCAGCGAGACCGGCGACAGGCTGACGCAGCGCGACTGCCCGTCGGCCGAGATCGAGCGCAGCGCCAGGTCCAGCGCGCACAGGTCGATCTCGGGCATCAGCCCGGTGCGCAGGGCATGGGGCAGCCAGTGGGCCGCCACCTCGTAGGGACCGCCGGCGACGAGTTGCAGCCGCAGCGGACATTCGAGGTGCAGCTGCCGGCCCTCGCGGTCGACCACCGGGAACTCGCCCAGCATCGCCCGACCGTCGACCAGCGCCTGGCGGATCGCCAGACGCCAGGCCTGCTCACCGTTCAGGCTGGCCGGCGGACCGGCGGTGGTGCCGAACTCGATCGAGAACGGCTCGCCCGCCTCGGCCCGCGCCAGGGCCGCATCGGCGCTGGCCAGCACCTCGTTGAGCGGCAGTCCCAGCGCGAGCGGCTGGACGGCCATGACGACCGAGACGCCTTCGTAGCTCGACAGGCGTTCGACCAGCCGCGCCATCAGCTCGGCGGGCACCGCATCGTGCCAGCCGGTCGGACCGTGCACGACCGCCAGATCGCTGCCGTTGAGTCGACCGCAGGCCAGCGGCATGAGCGTTCCGAGCGGCAGACGCAGCCGATCGGCCAGCAGCTTGAGCATCGCGTCGGTGGCGCGGTGGCCGCGCAGCCGGTTCAGCTCGGCCAGGCCGATCACCCGCAGCAGCAGCAGGCGTCCGCCGCCGTGGGCCTCATGGCGCAGCTGCTGCTGCAGCTGGGCGAGGAAGTGGCTGCGGTTGGACAGGCCGGTCAACACGTCCTCGTTGGCGACGCGGCGCAGGTGGTCCAGCGCGGTGGTCTGTTCGGTGAACTGGCTGCGCACCCGCTCGACCATGGTGTTCATCGCCCGCGTCAGCGCCTGCAGCTCGGGCGTCGCCGGCTCGTCGGTGGTGACGTAGCGCCGCTCGCTCAGGGCCACGGCCTGGGCCACGACGGCATCGAGCGGCCGGCGCAGGCGCCGCACCGCGACATGGGCGATCACGCCGGCGACGAGGCCCAGCGCCAACATCCACACCGTCGTGCTGACCGCCCCGCGCCACAGGTCGGCATAGGCGAACACCGGCTGGCTGACGACCTCCAGGTGGCCGACGGCGGCCCAGCCGGACGTCACCTCGGCGCGTCCGGGGATGGACGAGATCGGCACCAGCTGCTCGAACCAGTCCGGCACATCGGCCAGCCGGGGCGCGGCGCGGCGCGCGAACAGCTCGACGCCCTCGGGCGACAGCAGCCGGATCGACTGGTAGTGCCCGATGTCGAACTGCGAGGTGATGGCCAGCTCGATCAGCCCCCGGTCACCGCCCTGCTGGGTCAGCGTCAGCGCCAGCGACTGGGCGTTGTCGCTGTTCTTCAGCGCAAGCTGGGTCTGCAGGTAACTGCGCGCCGTCCAGGTCGACACCACGACGCTGCCGACCAGCGCGAACAGGATCAGCGTCGCGATCAAGGTCTGCACCTGGCGTATCAGGGACATATGCCACCCACGGAGTTACAAGACATCACAGAAAACCCTGTTCACGGGCCCGCGCGAGCAAATCACGCCAACGCGACAGCCGCGCCAGCGGATCACCGGCGCCCGGTCCCTGAGTACCGGTCCAGAGCCCTTCGGCATTGAAACTGAATACCGGCGCGAGATCCGGCCGGCGCGAGGCCGGGCGAATCTCGCCGACCAGATTGTCCAGAATCGACGGATCGCTCGAACCGGTCGCCGGATAGTAGGCCAGCACCATGTGCGCCTGCTGGCTCGAACCCCCCGGGCCGTTGAGCGAGGCCTTCACATACACCAGCCGCAGCCGCGCCGGCGCGACCCCGGCGGCGATCAGGCTGAAGTACTTGGCAATCGCGTAGTCCTCGCAGTCGCCGGCACCGCGGCCGAACATCTCGATGGGCGTCGACCAATAATCGATCTGGCCCCACACGTCGATATCGTCGCGAAATGTCACGCGGCGATTGAAGAACTGATTGATCTGCTGCAGCCGGGTCTCGTCGTCCTGAGCCGAGAGTTGGGCCACCAGATCGGTCAGCGCCCGCACGGATTCAGGTGTCTGTCCACCCTGCCGTTGGGCGGACTGTCGCAGACGGTCCACATCCCAGGCCGACGAATCCCGCCAGCCCAGCAGCAGCGCCACGAGCAGCAGCAGGCCCAGCCCCGCGACAAGTCGCCGGAGGCGGCGCGGAAAATTGCCGAAAACCCGCCAGCCGGTCACATGTTGTGACCACTTGGCGG
>JACCDQ010831956.1_pt1 | contig 13398 bp, 13 predicted proteins | sample 7446031 | NCBI WGS metagenome assembly JACCDQ01 (sample SAMN15323442, study PRJNA562643) | freshwater metagenome | isolation source: river surface water | place: USA:Blue River Watershed | collected 2017-08-17 | reverse complement strand
TCAAAGAACCTGTCTGGTATTCAGCGTGTGTTTCAAACTGATAAACATAACGAGGTTGTGCCATTATTGCTTCGTAAGATATTAACTTGGGAAAGAAAATACTCAAAGCTAAATAATACATAAAGACTAGGGAAAATAGATGGCTGCGTTGACGTTAAAAGATTTCAGGGGTAAGCATGGGGATACTCGTATTATCGCCATGATTGAAAAATTAATTGAAGGACCAAAGTCTCCATTCACAACAGTGGACGGCAAACAACAACCATTCAATAAGATTACATATCCAGACCCACGAACTGGTCGCTTAGTAACTAAGAACGCATTAGACATTAGTGAGTCAGCCGATATCTTCAATTTGATTAAGTCTGGAACGGTGGCAATCAAAAGTATTCAGCTATCATATGAACGAAGCGGTAGAGTTAATGCGCTTGTGCCATTGAGTGACATTATGAAGACTGAAGAGTTTGGTGGTAAGGCTAACCGAGGAGACATGGCTGAGATTATATTCTCGGCTGCTATTGTTAAGCGTTTCTTAAACAAGAATGACGCTATTACATCATCTGACGTCATGGAAGTTATTAAGATGTTAAATGATACTGACACTCGTCAGATTATTGGTCCAATGAAGTCTCCAAACAAAGAACCAAAAGTTGTCGATGATGTATATTGGGAAGTTAATTCTGCGCTGATTAACGTTAAGTCAATAAAAAACCCACGACATATGAAGAACCTGAAGTCAATTATTGACGCAAGTGTTAAGTATGCCAACTCTAACGTAGTTTCTGGTAATGCTAAGAAGTATTACGAAAACAGTTTGTACAATAGAATTGATATCAAAGCTGTTGGTACAGTTTCTCAAAACGATACAAAGGTTGACGTGTATGTTGAGATTGACAAAAAGAAAATTGATATCAATGTATCTTTAAAAGCTGCAGGTACAAAACAGTTTGGACAAGTTGGTGGTGGTACTATTGAGAAACAAAAAGATCTGTGGATGACTTTAGCTGATTTGAAAATGCCAGATGCCCTAGAAAAGAAGTATTTTGTCGCTTTAAAATCTGATGGTATAATTGAAGCAAACTCTGTAGTCTATGACGGAATGACTGACGTTTTCAATAGCCTGATGTCAACAAACCCAGATAAGCTGCTTGATAGTTTGGCTGATGGTATCATGTTCTTTGGTACTCGTAAAGACAAAAGCGTTGATATGGTACAATTGACTACCAAAGAAGCTATGGTTTATAAGTTTGATAACCTTCAAACTGCTCTAAAGCTAAAGAACGTTAAGTTAAAAGCCGTCTTCATAGATAACAAAACAAAACCAGAAGTTCGTATTCAAGACTCTAGGAGTGGTATGATATTAGTCTCCATTCGCCTACGCTCTGATAGGAATTACTTGCGTAATGTCATTGAAAAAGGTAAACTAATGACTGAGCTGGTTGGCGTTGTGGCAGCCTAAATATAAAGATATATTGATGGAATCAAAAGGGAATATTAATGTTAAATTTTAAAAGTTTCTTGAAGGAATCTACTCTCCTTAGTGAAGAGTTGCTCCTAGAAGCCAATCACACCAAAGACGTTGAAAACGACGACAAGGGTAAGATGCACGAACTACTTCTAGCGAAGTACCTTCACCCAGATTCAACTCTCCCAGAACACCACCGCTCAGAGTCAGAAAACGAAGACCACGCTGGTACACCAACCCAAGTTCACGACCGTCTAATGAAAAAGATGGGTGACAATGCGTACAACCAGATCGATCAACACGCACAACAAACCGCAAAGTCTATTCACGCTCACCTGAAGGCAGCTGGTCACGTTGGTGAAGGTCAACACATTGGTAGAGTATTCTGGACATCAAACGCAGATAAGCCAGGAAAGCCAGGAGACCACGAAAAGACTACTGGTGTTAAAGACGTAAACTCTAACGCTGACGTTATTGTTCGTATCCATGACAAAGACGGTAAGACTGCTGGACACGTTGGCGTTTCAGCAAAGTATGGTTCACACAAACCAAACTACCGCAACCCTGGTCTAGATTCTATGGAGAAGACTGCTGGGTTGAACAAAGGTTCTTTGAAGAAGTTATCAGACAATCACCACGCTCATATGGAAGAGCTTGGTTATAATGGACCAGCAACTCAACGCCATATCCAATACAAAATTGATAAGATGGGTATTGACAAAGCCCGTGCTGAACATTCTAAGTTTGAAGGTTTGTTGGCAAAGGGTAAGACTCTAAGTTCTAAGAATAAGATGACACACGAGCATCTTACAAAATACATTTCAGCGCACGATTCAATGAAACCTTCTGAACAAGCAGCGTTTGAACAGAAAGCTCAAACAAGATCAGCAACTGCCGAGGTATCAGCACTACACGCTAAACGTGCCATGGCCAAACACTTCTCTGAAGGTATGGCTAAAAAGTCAGACGATGAACTTCGTGAAATTGTACGTCAACACGTATCTGCTCCAACTCATATTCCACACATCGTTGCTCACTCTCAGGTGAAAGACAGCGGAGATGCTGAGTCTCACGTTGTTCCTTCTCATAGTATTGCGGATGATCACTTAGCTAACTTTGATAAACTCCACGTTGTACATAACGGTGGTATCTCAACTGTAATCAAAGGTGTTCATAAGAAGACTGGTAAGGTTCAAAACGTTGGGTCTTTCACTATGAAAGGTTCTTCTGGTCCACACAAAGGTGTCGCTGGCACATTCTCATTGAGCTAATATGATCAACTTTCTAAATTTCTTATTAGAAGCCGAAGAGGAAGGTGCTAAACTAAAGCACATTCACCACGCTGAAGACCGTCCATTGCTACATGGCGAAGACGGTTTTGAACACGCTTATGGTGCTCTTCAAGCTGCCCACCACCACACCGTTCAAGGGCTTCAGTCTCATAAGATGACAATGAAGTATGATGGTTCTCCATCTGTTGTGTTTGGTCACCACCCAGAGAACGGTAAGTTCTTTGTGGCTTCTAAGTCAGCCTTCAATAAGAATCCAAAGATTAACTACACTCCAGAAGATGTAGATAAGAATCATGGTCATGCTCCTGGTCTAGCTGATAAGCTAAAGGGTGCACTAAAGCACTTCCCTAAAGTTTCTCCAAAGTCTGGTGTGTACCAAGGTGACTTGATGTATACCCATGATGACTTGAAGAAGAAAGGTGATAAGGTTTCGTTCACGCCTAACACTATCACATATACAGCCAAAGGTGAAAAGGCTGAAGCTATCAAGAAGTCTAAGATCGGCGTAGTTGTACACACCAAGTATGAAGGTGATAAGTTGAGCAGCATGTCTGCTCATCACAACGTTTCAACCAGTGACTTTGGTCAACACCCAGACGTATTCCATCACACTGCTGATTACGATGCCTCTGGTGCTCACTACTCTAAAGAATCCCAAGCGTCTTTCAATAAGCACATGTCTGCTGCTCGTGCTATCCATGCTGAGCATAAAGGTAAGATGTACAAAGCTACTGCCATGCACCAAGGTGATGGTGGCCACCTGGCAACTTACATCAACCAAACTGTTCGAGAAGGCACTACGCCAGACGCTGAAGGTTTGAAAAGCCATATCGCTGGTAAATATGAGAAGATCGTTTCTAAGTTAAAGACTGAGAAAGCTCAGAACTCTAAGCTGGACGAACTAAAGGGTCACTTGGATAATATCAAGAAACACCAAGGGCACTACGATAACCTGTTGAAGATGCATGGTCACCTTCAATCTGCCAAGAACGAGTTGGTTAAGTCGCTAGAATCTAATGAAGGTTCTTATGAGCACGCTATCAATGGCGAAGCATCTAAACCAGAAGGTTTCGTTTACAATCACACTCATAACGGTACAACTGAACCAACTAAGCTAGTCAACCGTGCTGAGTTCGCTCGTCAGAACTTACTAAAGGCACGTGGTGGTCCAGGCAAGAACGAAGAGCCTAAAGATAAACATCACACTATCGCCTTTGGTCGTATGAACCCACCAACGGCTGGTCACGAGAAGCTAGTTAATCACATGCACGAAACTGCCAAGAAATTTGGCGGTGATCATACTCTAGTTCTATCTGGTTCTCACGATACTACTCCAGCAGAAAAGAAAAAGGGTAAGAACCCTCTTTCTCCAGAACAAAAGCTGAAGCATGCTAAGAACGCATTCCCAGGCACTAACGTTGAGATCGCCGATAAGTCTGCTCCGACTATCCTTCACCAAGCAGCTAGGTTACATAAACAAGGTGTAACTCATCTCCACTTCGCTGGTGGTGAAGACCGTAAGCCTATGGTTGAATTGCTTAAGAAGTACAATGGCGTCAAGGGTACGCATGGCGAATACAACTTCAAACATATCAGCTTTGAAAACGCTGGTCACCGTGACGAGAACGCTAAAGGTGTTGAAGGTATTTCTGGCACTAAGTTACGTGGTCTAGCTTCTGAAGGTAAGAAGGATGAATTCCATTCTCACCTATCTTCTAAGATGAAGCCAGAACACAAAGACGCACTATATAACGATCTTCGTAAGGCAATGAAGCAATGAGTGATTTTAATGAGTTCCTAAAACTTGTAGCTGAAGCCAAGAAGAATACTCCTTCCGCTAGAGCAAAAGTAATTGAAGAGCAAGTAAGGGTTAACGTCAAGTCTGACCTATCTGGTTTATTTCAAAAACTAGAATCTGCACGTTCACCACAAGAAAGATTAATCTCTGGTGAGCCTGTACCTGTTGAAGAACTGCCAGAGATTCAAGAGGAAATCAAACAAGCTATAACTGAAGTAGCACTACCAACTCCAATTGGTAAAGTACCTGACGAGGCTCAGGTAAACATGGAATTGCTGGACAAGTATCTTAAACCTAAAGCTGATGTACAGGAAGTCGCTCCGATAACTAACGAGATGCGTCAAGTGAACGATAAGATCAAGTTCCTTGAGCACTGGTTAAGTAAAGTACAAAATGCTGGTCCAGGATCTGGTGAAGTAAACTTCCGATACCTAGACGACGTTAATCGTCTAACTATGTCTCCGACAAACGGTAACTGGGTTCTTGAGTATGATGTTGCTACTAAGAAGGTTCAGTTCACTGATGAGATTGGACCAATCCGTACGATTGAGTTCAACCGAGATGGACCACTAGAAGATTTGCTGCCAGGTCAGATGGCTTGGAACCCAATTGAAGACTGTCTTGATATCAAGCACTTAGACGGAAGTATACTGCAGTCTGGTTTTGAACACTACATTCAAGTTCATAACGATACTGGTTCTCTTCTACCGAACGGTACTCTAGTTCAATTTGCTGGTGTTGTAGATGGAAGTACAAATCCTAAACCGTCTGCTATAAAGTTCACTGCAAACTCTGACGCTATCCCATTGTATATGATTGGTGTTCTGACCAACGATGTTGCGAACCATGAGTTCGGACGTGCAACAGTATTTGGTAAAGTCAGAAACCTAAACACCACTGGTTCTGATGTTGGTGAAGTTTGGGCTCAAGGTGATATGCTTTGGGCTCATCCAACTATGGCTGGTAAATTAACCAACGTTAGACCCACTGCCCCGAATGTTGTTATTTCAATCGCTGCTGTTCTACACGTTGATTTAACTGGAGGTTGGATTCTAGTTCGCCCTACAATCTTCCCTCGTTTATACTTCGCCAGTTTTGCCAGCGACCAAAACCAAACTCACACAACGATCAACACGCCGAAGACGGTTACTTTCAATACAAACATTATCACTTCTGGTTTCACGACTGTTAACGGTGGCGGTACAGTTAAAGCATTGAACGCTGGTTTGTATAACTTTAAGTTCTCTCTACAGTTAGTATCGAGTAACTCTTCTGCAGCTAACGTTTGGATTTGGATTAGACACAACGGTGTAGATGTACCACTGTCCGCTAGAAAGCTATCACTATCCAGTAACTCAGTTGTTCTGGCTCCTTCTTGGAACTATCAGGTGTCCATGTTGATTGACGATACTTTTGAATTGATGTGGGCTGTGGACAGCTTGAACATCACTATGTCTGCTCCCACTCAGACAGCTTTCTGCCCGTCAACTCCATCGGCAACTCTTGCAGTAAGCCAAGTGAACCTATAAGATGACTAAATAATACTATTACTATTATACTGATGGATTAAATGAAGAACTACAAAGAACTCCTAAGAGAGCTACCGTCCAAGTCCGTGGTTTTTACCTGCGGAAGATTCAATCCCCCAAACGTTGGGCATGAATTGTCAATCAAGGTAGTCCGTAAATTAGCGAGTCAGCGCAAAGCTGATCACTTCATTTTTGTATCCTCGATACAAGACGCTAAAAAGAATCCATTAGATATCGGTAAAAAGTTACAGTATTTGGGAAGTTTATTTCCAAATACAAAATTTGTACATAAAGAGTTAGATGCTATCGGCACTATCCTTAATAAGTACAAAAGCGTCACTTTGGTTACTTCCGCTGACAGCGTGGAATACTATAAGAAGGCACTAAAGAAGATTGGTATAACTGACGTTGAGATTGTTAAGGCTGTAGATACTTGCCCTGATGAAGATGACAAGCTAATCAAGCTGGCATCAAAGGGTGATTATGTTTCTTTTAAGCACAACCTGCCAACGACAGTTAGAGATTTAGATGGTAAACGTTTGATGAATGACGTTAGATCTGGATTGGGTTTAGAACCAATCAAGGAAGAAATTAACCTTGTTAAAGACGAGCTACGTGAACAGTATTTCCGTGGTGAGGTGTTTAACGAAGGAGATATCGTTGAAAGCGATAACACAGTTTATAGAATTATCAAGAGAGGGTCTAACCATCTGCTTTTGCAATCTGAAGAAGGTTCAAAGGTTAGTAAGTGGATTCAAGACGTTCAATTAACGGAAAGAGAATTTATGCTAGACGAAAAACAACTACAAGAAGCAGACTCAACAGGTGCTACTGGTCTTGCCGCTGGTGCTGCAGCTAAAGAAGCTAAGAAAGCTCAGCTCGAAGGCGAGAAGGCTAAACTTGCAGCACAATATGCTGAGACTAAGAAGAAGGACGCTGAGAACTATGCTAAAGCTCAAGCCTCTCTTAAGCAATCTCAACATAATGAATGTAAAGATTCTCCAGTTGTTAATAAGAACTCCAAGTATAACATTGCTAAGTCTATCATGAGCCTAAGTGATTTCCGTAAGTCAACTGGTCAAATGACTAAAGACGAAACTGAAATCGCAGATAAAGTACATGACGGTTTAGTTGGTAACGTACATATGGGTGACTCTCATGGTCTACGCCACCAAAAGATTAAACACCATCTAGGTGAAGCTAGTGCCGCTGCCAAGCTACAAAAAGCATTCCAACGTGAACAAGAGAAGATTGCTTCTGAACGTAAAGTTGGTGAAGAACTTTTGAAGAAGCCAGTTAAAGAAGAAGCTGTTCTAGAAGGTAACGGCTACGATGATAACCGTACTGGCTTTGCTAAGAAGCCTCGTGAAGACGACGAAGGTTATAGCAAACCAAAGTTCAAAGCTAAGTCTACTATGGATCGCCCTCACACTGTTCACATTGACGGTAAGCCATGGAAGAAGTTTGACAATGGTCACCAAGCCCACGCTGCTGCTAAGACGCTACAAGCTAAAGGTAAGAAGGCGACTGCTATCGCTCACTTCCGTGAAGAGACTGAAGAACAACAAAGCACTCGTGCTGCTCAACTAAAACGTTTCAAAGACCAAGCCAAAGACTGCAAACTATCTGAAGAGCAAGTTGAAGAAGCAGTAAAGCCAAAGGTTAAAACTGTAAACGTTGATAAGGTTCATACAGCTGGACAAGAACCACACGAAGAAAAGTTTGAGACAGTTAAAGAAGGCTCCGAGTTTGACTTTGAAGAAATCTCTGAGTCTGAGTTCGATGCTTTGATCGAATCTCTAACTGACGAAGATATGCTAGAAGTCTATGAAGATTCTGAGTTGGCTATTATCGACGAAGAAACTGGTGAAGAAATCGAAGCACTAGACTCTGTAACTGAAGAGGCTTTGATGGAAGTTCTATCTCGTATGGAACGTATAAAGGCTAAGGCTCGTATGCGCCGCAGCGCTGCTAAACGTGAACGTGCAGAGAAGATTGCCCTACGTCAATTCTCTTCATCTTCAGTTGCTAATCGCCGTGCTCGTCGTTTGTCTGTATCAGTATTGAAGAAGCGTTTGATGAAGGGTGTGAACCCATCTAAGGCTTCTGTTGGCCAAAAAGAAAACATGGAACGTTACATCGCTCAACACAAGAAGGTTGTTGATCGTCTATCAGCTCGTATGGTAACTAAGGTTCGCCAGACTGAGAAGAAGCGTTTGTCTCACCGTAAATTTACTAAGGGTTAATATGTTATCGTTCACAGAATATCTACTAGAAAAGAAAAAGAATCCTTGCTGGACTGGATATAAGAAAGTTCCAGGCAAGAAGGATTACGAAGAAGATTCTTGCGTTAAAGAAGAAACTGAATTGGATGAAGGCGCAACTGCTGATGCCAAAGGTCATAAGTCAGCAACTGGTGGTCTAACTCAGAAGGGTCGTGACGCTTACAATCGTGAACACGGTAGTCACCTAAAAGCCCCTGTTACAACTAAACCTTCTAAATTAAAGGCTGGTAGCAAAGCTGCTAATCGCCGTAAGTCTTTCTGCGCTCGTATGAGTGGCGTAGATGGACCAATGAAGAAACCAAACGGAGAGCCTACTCGTAAAGCTCTCGCTCTTAGAAAATGGAATTGCTAATGGAAGAATTAACCGCATCGCTACATATTGCTGTTGCTAATACATTCGTGATGTATTTCAAGGCGCACACGTATCACTGGAATGTGGAAGGCAAAGACTTCCCTCAATACCATGAGTTCCTTGGAGACCTTTACGAAGAACTCTACGGAGCTGTAGATCCTCTATCTGAGCGTATCCGTGTTATTGGTCAATATGCTCCGCACAGCTTGAAGGACTTGTTAGAGTCATCAACTATCGATGAAGACGAAGACAAACCAGAAACGCCTGAAGAAATGTTTCAGAATCTATTGGATGCAAACATTAAAGTGCAGGATAGCCTAAATAAACTATTCGAGTTAGCTACAGAAGCTAAGAAACAAGGTATCGCCGATTTTGCTGCAGGTCGTTTAGACGTTCACGATAAACACGGTTGGTTCTTGAAGTCAATCTTAAAAGGTTAATATGTCACTAAAAGAAGATACAGTATCCGCTGATCGTAAAGAGCGTATCATTTTCGATCCAGACGCTTGGAGAAAATCTAACAAGTCTGGTAAAAAGACTACTGCTATTGCTTCACGTCAAAACTTCGACAACGAGAAGTTTACACGTAATGCTAAAGATAAAGTGGACGAAGGTACTATTCAACCAAGCGGTGACTCTAAGGTAGATTCTGCTGGTCCAACTCAGTCAGATACTATCTCTAAAGAAAAGCACAAGAAATCAAACAACCCGCAGATTGAGTTCGTTTCTGGAACAGCTCAACCTAATGGTTCGTCAAGTACAGCTATGGGTGGTGCTCAAGCCACAGGTAGAAAGATCGCGGAGGCTTGTATGAAGAAACGTGCCGCCAAGAAACAAAGCAATATTAAACAAGAGGAGACAACTATGTCAACAAAGACTTATTCACAATTCGTAGAAGAACTGGACCAATTGGTTGAGTTCGTTGAAAGCGCTGAACAGCTAGATGAATACAATGCCAAGGATGGCGTGTATCGTCACAAAGGTACTTATGGCGGTGGTTATACAGACCCAGAAGGTGCTGATGATGCTGATGATAAACCAAAAGCTGCACCTGCACCAGCAGTGAAGCGTGGTCGTGGTCGTCCATCTGGTTCATATGGAACATACAAAGCACGCTCGGCTGAGACTAAGGCAGCAGCTGCGGCAAAGAGTGCTGCTTCTAAAGCTGCCAACAAATCAAAATAATCAAGGAGATTAACATGACACTATGGGCAAAAACTGACGCTGATGGAAGTCGTCCAAAATACTTAAACTCAGCTGACTTAGCTAAGTGTATTTTCGTTGACATCACTGAAGCACAACAAGCAACTAACAAGAAGCGTGGTCTAACACACGGTGGTTGGTGGTTGTATAATACTTACACTGACTCGCAAGGTACTACTCGCCACAAGGCTGAGTGCTTGGTCGCTCTTGCTGAAACTGCACTTGCCGCTGGCGACCGTGCTGATGATACTAAAGCAGCTGACGCTACTTACACTATCACTATCGGTACTCAACCTGCTGATCAAGACACTGATACTGGCGCAGCTACTTTCACTGTAGCAGCTACTGTTTCTTCTGGTGGCGGTACTCTAGCATATCAATGGCAAGTTAAAGCAGTTGGCGACGCTAACTGGGCTAACGTAACTGACGCTACATCTTCTTCATTGGTTCTTGCTGGCCAAGTAGAAGGTAACACTGGTGATCAATACCGTGTTAAGGTAACTTCTGCTGGTGGTGCTTCTGAAGTTACTTCAGACGTTGCTACTCTAACATTCGTTAGCTAAACTAAATAGTCATGATTGAGAGGGATTTGTTCCCTCTCGTTTTATGTGAGAAAGTATGGTTGAAAAATTGAACGAGAATAACTTTTTACTCTTTGCTATGAATCACTACGATAACTCGCAGTGTCATAGTTTAGAAGAGTTTGAAGAGGATCTTAAAAAGTTCCTCTATCTTAAAAAGTTAATCACCCGTTATAAAAAAGATAACGACTTAAAAGAACGTTTGATTTTAAATCACATCATTGTATTGTATAATGTGTTCGGTCAAAACGCCACCCGTATGTTATTTTATAAGGTGGACAAAGAGAACTGGGATGTTCTAGTAACGTTCTTGATATATCTTGGTTATATGCCCGAAACTTTACCAGAATACAACATCATACTTTCTGACATAAAACTAGATGAAAAAATAATTGCCGTTCTAAGGAAATTTACGAATGAATCAACTTTTAGATAGACAATATGCCTTGCGAATTCTTAAAATGCTTTCAACAGATTTTAAGGATATGGACGCATACAAGCAAGGTATTATTGACAAAGACGGCAAAGTCTTAAAGAAAACATATCAGCTTAAGACTCAAGCTGAAAAGAAATCATACACATACCTTGACCGCTTGGTTGTTATCCTAAAGAAACAAATGAAGCAGAACGAGAAGCGTGGTGATTATAGTTTAACAAAAGCTCTTTCCCCTGCTCTTTGGTTAGTTCGCGAACAGTTAGATTCTGGTTCAAAAGCAACTATGAACATTGAAGGTAAGTATCAGTCTTTGTACAACCTCAACGTTACTTTAGCCGAAGAAGAAATTCTAGTGAACAAATTCTTAGAAGAGGAAGGTGAAGCTGTTGGCGGTGCACCGACTAATAACACTGGTGGCCCAGTTGCAGTTAACGAACCTAAGATCGGCAAGAAAGATATTAAGAAGTATCAAGGTACTGTCGTTCGTCGTCCACAACTTAACATACCTGAGGTAAAACCATAATGTGGTTACTTGACTTTCTCCCTTCTTGGTTATTCCACCTAATTACTCTAGCAGGTATCGGTGGAATTCTAGCTTCTGCGGTACTTAAATTTATCCCTTTTATAAGCAATTATAAGTTGCCTATTCAAGTTGGATCAGTTATAATTTTAGCGTTCGGTCTATTCATGGAAGGTGGTATTTCCAATCAAGAGAAATGGGAAGCCCGTGTTGCTGAAGTTAAGTTGGAGATGGCAAAGAAAGAAGCAGCCTCTGCTGAGTCAAGCGTTAAGGTTGTTACAAAGTATATTACAAAAGTCGAAGTTGTTAAAGAAAAAGGTGATTCAATTGCAAAACAAATTCCAAATCTTATTTCAGCGACTGCTGATGGTCAGTGCGTTATCCCTAATGGTTTCGTCTTGCTCCACGACAGTGCCAGTCGCAATGAAGTTCCCGACGCCTCCGGAGCTACTAATGAAAGAGCCTCCGACGTTAAACTCTCTGGAGTCGGCAAAACCATCACAGAAAACTACACAACCTATCACCAAGTAGCAGAACAACTAAGATCTCTACAAGAATGGGTTAAAGAACAAAAGAGAATCTACAATGGCGATTGAAACAGAAGTTGAAGTATTGAAAAGTGTCGTTTCTAAACTAGACACTTCAATCGAAAAAATTAGTCAGGTGAGCGTTGATATTGGCAAGATTCTTGCAGTACACGAACAACGTCTCGAGACTATTGAAAAAATCTCAGACACTAGAGCGGATGAGATTAAAGAATTGCACTCACGTATTACTACTCAGACTCGTGAAATTGTAGACAAGATTGATAACATGGAACAACGTCTTGAAGTCAAGATGCGTGAGAATGGTGAAACTGCTACAAAGCAACATAAAGAAATTCAACTAGAACTTCAAAAAGATATCAACACAATCGACAGCCGTGTTGCCAGTCTTGAAAACTGGAAGTGGTGGTTGATGGGTGCCGCAGCTACTGTTGGCGTTGTATTGGGTGTTGCAATGGATCTTGCAAAGCACTTTATAAAATAAACTTGCTTTTTATTATGAAAAGAGCTATACTTATAGTTCTAGTGGAGTTATCATGTTATACATTGACGTCAAGTATGCGTCCATCCTCGGTGCGCAGTTAAGAAATTTCAGACAGGTTAAACCATACACTTGGAACTTTTCGTGTCCAGTGTGTGGCGACAGTTCATCCAAGAAAACAAAGGCACGTGGTTACATCCTAAACTTTAAGGGTGGTCTTACTTATAAGTGTCATAACTGTGGTCTTTCTTGCAACTTTGGTAACTTACTGAAGCGTGTAAATTCATCGCTATATGATGAGTATGTATTGGAACGTTACAAAGAGAATGCTTCCAAATATACAGACCATAAAGACGTTGGTCAATTCATCCCTGAAACTAAAAAGCCAGAGAAGCTGGAGTGGGAAGATGAAGTCCTATCGTCAATCAAAAGACTCGATCGTTTAGACCGCAGTCACCCAGCCGTCAAGTATGCCCTTGACCGCAAAATCCCAGAAGACTGTCTTGAACGCTTATACTTTGCGCCAAAGTTTAAGAAGTTCGTGAACTCATTCCAACCTAAGTTTGAAGAGCCTATTCAGGGTGACCATCCACGTATGGTTATTCCTTATTTTAACAAACACGGCAAATGTTTCGCTATCGGTGCTAGAGCATACGGTGAGGAGACGCCTAAGTATTACACCATCAAAGTCGGTGAAGAAGTGGAGAAAATTTATGGACTCGATAGAGTTGACTATTCAAAACGCATCTACGTGGTTGAAGGACCAATTGACAGCTTGTTTATTCCGAATGCCATCGCTGTTTCAGGAGCAAGTTTTGATACCCCTATCATTCGTCAGTTGCTTACTAATGCAACGCTTGTAATGGATAACGAACCAAGAAACAAAGACATCGTCAAACAACTTGGTAAAT
>JACCDQ010246842.1_pt1 | contig 13399 bp, 19 predicted proteins | sample 7446031 | NCBI WGS metagenome assembly JACCDQ01 (sample SAMN15323442, study PRJNA562643) | freshwater metagenome | isolation source: river surface water | place: USA:Blue River Watershed | collected 2017-08-17 | reverse complement strand
CTTTTATTGATCGATCTATCTAGCTTGAGAATAAATTTCACAAGTTGAGATTAATTTAGCACTCTGTGAAAAAATACGCATCTAAATCGACGTAATATTTGCTAGGGGTTTTACCTAATATGAGCTTCACCCTCTCCTCAAGAGATAAGAAAAATATAGGCTGGGCAAGGATTTTTGTTATTGCCGCTGCCGGTTTACTAATTATTACCCTTACTATCCTTAGTGTTTATTGGTTATCGACTCGTGACAAGTTAAACGCGGAGCTAATAGCTCCAGGCATTAACAACCCAGTTACAGTTAAATTTGATGCCAATGCCATACCCCATATCAACGCCAACAACATTGAAGACGCGTGGTACACCCTTGGGTTCTTGCATGCCACCGAACGTCCCTGGCAAATGGAGTTCAATCGTCGCCTAGCTTCAGGCAAGTTATCAGAGATACTTGGTCCAGAAACTGTCGGGGTAGATAAGTTCATACGTACCCTTGGCATTCGTCGCGCCGCAGAAAAACAGTTTGAAAACTACCCTATTGAATACAAACGCCAAATCCAGTCTTATGTTGAGGGTGTTAATGCTGGATTTGCTCGCCTGGGTTGGGCTTTACCAGCGGAGTTCATGATTTTGGGTGCCAAACCTGGCACATGGGGCCCTGCTGACTCAGTAGCTTGGTCGCTCATGATGGCTTTGGATTTAGGTGGCAACTGGCACAAAGAGTTTTTACGTCTCGAATTATCAAAAACACTAGATACAGATCGTATTTGGCAAGTATTGCCACCATACCCAGGTGAAACAGCCCCCACATCGATCAACTTTGCCAAAATGTATCGAGATTTGGGCGTATTCAAATCAAATGGCCCTACCGGCAATCAAACTAGCAACTTAAATAAAGATTTTTTGCGTTTCCTTCCAGGAGGATTTGAGGGGGTTGGCTCTAATAATTGGGTTCTATCCGGCGATAAGACAATCAGCGGCAAACCTCTTTTAGCCAATGACCCGCATCTTGCCCTTACATCTCCTGCGATTTGGTATTTTGCTCATATTGAAGCGCCTAAATTACAAGTGATTGGCGCCACAGTGCCGGGAATTCCGGGGGTTGTTTTAGGGCGCAATACAAACATTGCTTGGGGCTTTACGAACACCGATCCTGATGTACAAGATTTATACATCGAAGCTTTGGATGAAAAAAATCCTGCCCGCTATCAAACACCCAATGGTTTTGCCAATTTTGTTTTGCGAGAGGAAACCATCCTAGTAAAAGGTAAGGAGCCAGTGCGCTTCTTGGCTCGTGAAACAAGACACGGGCCAGTGATCTCAGATGCTTATGATCGCGCCCAACAATTAATTGACACATCGCGTTACGCTATATCAATGCGTTGGACTGCACTCGATGACGCCAACCAAACTTTGGTAGCCGGGTTCTTAATGAATCAAGCTCAAAACATTGAGGAATTTAAAGGCGCTCTCAAGCATTACTACGCGCCAATGCAAAACGTAGTGATGGCTGATAAAGAAGGGCAAATTGCCTATCGAGCTGCTGGGGTTGCACCTAAGCGCAGCAAAGGCCATGGTTTATTTGGATCAGCCCCTGCCTTGGGCTGGGATAAACAATACGATTGGGGACCCTACTTAAGCCTAGACCAATTACCAAAGGACAATAATCCAAGCAAAGGTTGGATAGCTACCGCTAATCACCGTGTTCATGCTGCCAACGACCCCAATCCATTAACGGCAGATTGGCACATGCCCTACCGCCAAAATAGAATTGAAACCCTACTTCAAAGCCAAGAGAAACATGACCTAGTGAGCATGAAAGCGATGCAGGCTGATGCACTGTCTTTGTCTGCAATTGATTTATTGCCACTTTTGCAACAGGCCAATTCAAATCACAAATATGCAAGTGATGCAAAAGGTTTAATTGCTAGCTTTAATGGCAACATGAGTATGGATAGCGCAGGCGCCACAATTTATAACGCTTGGGCACATCAATTAACGCGCCTACTTTTTGAAGATAAGCTAGGCAAAAGTTTTGCTACCGAATATGGCAAAAGAGATTTTCGTTCTGGCGTGCATCACGTGATGGAACTTCACCTTGCGGGCAAATCTGATGCAGCATTTTGGTGTGATCAGTCATCAACAACAGAGATTGAAAGCTGTGAACAAATTATCGACTTAGCTCTCACACGTGCTTTAGATGATTTATCAAAACAATTAGGTGGTAGCCCTCAATCATGGACCTGGGGTAAAGCGCACATTGCCATATCTGAGCATCGTCCAATGAGTAAGGTCTCATGGCTTAAGAGACACTTTGAAGTTAGTCGGCCAATGCCTGGTGATGGGTTCACGATAAACGTGGGTTTTATGGATTTCAGTAACAGCCATAATCCATATACCGTCACGAAAGCCGCAAGTATGCGTGCTATTTATGATTTAGCTGATTTAGATAAATCACAATTTATTTATCAAACTGGTCAATCTGGTTGGATCAACAACAGAAATTACTCTAGCTATGCTAATACGTGGGCCAAACATGAATACCTGCCCCTCACAATGAATCCAAGCAGTATTAGCCACACATCTGTTTTAAAGCCAGACCCTAATCGCGTGGTGGAGCCGATTAAGAAAAAACCTGAAAATAGAGTCCCAGACAAAAGGCGCTAATCCTTAAGGTCAATTATTTAGTTGGCCTTGGGACCATCCTGAAAACCATCACGTCTAAACGTAACGACCAAGGTGTCGCGCCAAGCGTGCGCTGCATTGTCTGGGTCAATAGGTTGAATTGGCGTACTCTCATGAATGACTCGCTCATCATCCAGAATCATCAGGCTAAATGATTCATTGAGGGTGAAGCGCTGTCCTTGCGGTCCATTGGCTTCAAAAACTCGCGTTTCGCCACCTTTGATTTGATGCCGACCCAACATTAAGACAGCCACAAAATCAACGCCATCCCTATGAGCACCCTCTGGAGTTGGTCGACCAATACCATCTGTTGTATCAATCCGAAATTGATGAACCTCTACATACCAAGCGTCATTACTTGCAGGCTTAATTTGATTGAGTTGATTACCCAGATTGATTAAGCAATCTTTTAAAGCATCAGAATTAACAAACTCTTCTTCACATGGTTCAAACCAACGATCAATACCCCCATGCAAAGCGTTATAAGCAACTGGTTGCCAATGAGCTCGATGAGGCGCCAATTCGACTGAGGCATTGTTAATCACAAAGCTGGCATGTCTTCTTTGGCGATAACGACCACCATCTCTTAAATACTCATCAGGCGGCAGATGCTGCCAAGTTTTCGCTAATTGAGTCCAATCATGCTCTTGATGCCCCGTTAAGGCATAAAACTGATCAGGCGCAATCACAACATAGCCATGTTGCTGCAACTGAGCAGGCAAATCTTTCAGAGATGAATACGGTGGTTCTAACAACATAGCAAATTGGTATCAAAGAGCTTTTGTAAGGTTAATCAAACCCCTACTCAGCAAAGTTCACAAAACATAATTATGCTCTTGTATATGCAAAAAGTATTAACAACCCTTATGAAGGTCTTGATCGCTGGCGCCACGATTTGCTCTGGGGTCAATGCCAACCCCTCTCACGACAACCTTCATAGCCATCTCAATGGCGCAAAGCTTTTAGGTCAGGGTCGAATGACGTACTGGGGATTTGATTTATATGATGCTCAATTATTTATAGCAAGCAATGGTTCTCAAGCAGGCATAGCACTAAAAATTAATTATTTAAGAAATTTCAAGGCAGATGCACTAAGAGAGCAAACCATGAAGGAGATGCGCCAATTGGGGGTATCTGATGAAAATCGACAAAAATGGTCGAATAGCTTAGAAAAAATATTTCCAAATATTGCACCAGGGCATTCTTTAACAGCCATCTATCGCCCTCAACGCGGCACCCTCTTTTTACACAATGGGCAGGTGGTTGGCGAAGTAGTTGGTGACGATTTTTCTAAGTCGTTTTTTGGAATTTGGCTAGACCCTCGCACCAGCGCCCCACAACTACGCACCCAACTGCTGTCACAAGGTTGCACCCCTAGCTTTATTAACCAACAGTGTTAAGACACCATTAATGAAGGCTCCTATGAAACACTCACTTCGTCGCATCATATGCTCAAGCGTAGCCACACTCACAGGTTTAACTCTATGGGGTTGCTCAGGACCACAAGTACAACGATATGCCAATGAATCGCCAAAACTTGACATGGCTGAATACTTCAATGGCACGATTGATGCTTATGGTATTTTCACTGATCGTAAAGGCGAAGTTGTTAAGCGCTTTAAAGTGATCATTGATGCCAAATGGGAAACCAAAGACGGTAAAAAAGTAGGCACACTTGACGAAGATTTCACATACTCAGATGGCACCAAGCAAAGACGTGTATGGACCCTGACTGAAACTGCTCCAGGAGTCTACTCAGGCACCGCTGGTGATGTGATTGGTCAAGCAAAAGGCACCGTGACTGGTAATGCTCTTAACTGGAGCTATACCCTAGCATTACCAGTCGATGGCACTACTTACCATGTGCAATTTAATGACTGGATGTATTTAATGGATCAGAGAGTCATGCTCAATAAAGCGCAAATGAGTAAATTTGGTATTTACTTGGGTGAAGTGACTCTGAGTTTTTATAAACGTTAATTAAGTACAAATCTTGTCTTACTTAATTAACTTCCTTTTATTCCAAGTTGCTTGGTTTGCTGGCATCTTAGGTGCCTCTCACCAAATGGCAAGCCTTGGTGTAACAGTTATTTTGTTGTGCCTAGGAATTCATTTTTGGCGCTTACCCAAACAACAAATTAGAGCTGAGGCTTTATTGGTGGCCAGATGTCTAGCGCTGGGCTTTGTGATTGATAGTGGCCTCATCCAAACTCAATTAATGAGCTACGCATCAGCAGGATTAATTGAAGGTATCAGCCCTCTTTGGATGTGCCTGTTGTGGGCTGCATTGGCTATTACCTTAAATCACTCTATAGCTTGGCTAAAAAGAAGTTATTGGCTAGCAGCCATATTAGGTAGCATCACTGGCCCACTATCTTATTTAGCTGGAGTTAAGCTAGGCGCTGGCAGCATGCCTAACCAGGCGATCACATTGATTGCACTCGGATTAATTTGGGCAATCGCAATGCCACTGATGGTGAAGTGGTCAAGAGTTGCTATAGAAAAAATGGATTAAGTTGAATGCCAGTTAATCTTTTAAAAAATTAGCTTTATGTAGTTGTTTGTACTCACAACCAACCCAACCTGAATAATCTAACTCATCTAGCAACATAAAAAATTCTGAATAAAGAATTTCACCTGTGCCTGGCTCATGCCTGCCTGGATGATCAGCAATCTGAATGTGGTCAATAAATGGCATCAACTCTTCAATCTCCAAGATATCCTCACCCATGCGATGCAAGTGATAAGCATCGTATTGCAAATAAAGATTCGAAGATTTGACTGCCATGATTGTTTCAATCGCATGATTAGAACCTGCCAAAAAGAAACCTGGAATATCAAAAGTATTAATTGGCTCAATGAGCAACTTGATATTTTCTTTTTTGAGTTCTTCTGCAGCATAGGTCAGATTTGATACCAAGGTGGCTTGAGCCAACTCTGGAGATACGCCAACTGGCAAGATACCAACAATACAGTTAACCCTTGGCACGTTGAGTGCCTTGGCATATTTAATAGCCAAGGGCACGCCAGCCCTGAACTCCTCAACACGATTTGGATCACATGCAATGCCACGCTCCCCATTGGCCCAATCTCCTGCCGGAAGATTATGAAGAACCATTGGCAAGTTAAATTTCGCCATTGCTTCATGAATACTCTTGATAGTTGTTTGCGCGTACCACTCATAGGGAAATTGGCACTCAATTGCCTCAAAACCATCAGCTTTTGCGGCGGCAAAGCGGTCTAAGAAAGGTAAATCTGTGTAGAGTAAAGAGAGATTGGCTGCAAAACGTGGCATGAATAATGACTCAAGATTCAATAAAGTGATTTAATTATGGCATGCGCATCCTATCTATCTCCACAGGCAAAATTAGCCCCCTCTTCGGCATCGATCATCCAGACCACAAAGTGGTGAATTCAGGGATCAAAAAAGATGTGGTGAGCTCTTTAGAGCAACCCAATATCGTTTTAGTCAGAAAGATCGGCATTGATGGCGATGAACAAGCTGATTTTAGTGTTCATGGCGGTCTTGAGAAGGCTATCTATGCCTACCCAGCAGAACACTACGATTTTTGGAATGAATTACTCGCTAGAGAGGCCAAGAGAACCGAACCTATTGGTCATGGCTTTGTTGGGGAAAATTTAAGCGTAGAAGGTTTTATAGAGTCCGAGGTTTGGGTCGGTGATATTTGGCAAATTGGTGAAGTTGAACTAGAGGTTGTAAAACTGCGCGAGCCTTGCTTTAAATTTAATGCTCGCATGGGTTACAAAGGTTCTGCCAAAGCCATGATTCAATCGCGTCGTTCAGGTTGGTATCTGAAAGTTCACCAAGGTGGCTCAATCAAAGCAGGCGATCGCGTTATCGTTACACCAGGCAGACGCGAGATAAATATTGATATGCAAAATGCATTCCTATTGCGTAAAGAGCAACAGAAGGATTTGTTTTAAATGCGCTCGATTAATGCACTGCAATAACAATTTCTCTCATAGGGTTATTGGTGAATTAGCAATAAATTTCATTTGAGAGTAGATTCTCAATAAATCATTCCGAGGAGACAACTCATGAAAAAATGGTTAATTGCTACAACTCTTATTTGCACCTCTAGCCTTGCTTTTGCTCATGGTTGCCCAGGTGAAATGAAAAAGATTGATAGTGCTCTGCTAGCTACTCAATTAACGCCGCAAAACATGACCAAAGTTAAAGACTTGCGCGCCAAAGGAGAAGATTTACACAAAGCTGGCAAGCACACAGAATCAATGGCGGCATTAGCAGAAGCAAAGAAGATTATTGGTATTCAGTAAAGATTGTGTAACTCCCTAGTCACGCAAGTGACGTTGGACTGGGGGCAGCATTCGCTGCCACCCAGTTTTTTTATATCATTTAATCTTCAAATATCTCCATTTAGCCTGAAAGCATTCATGAAATTTAAAGTTCTGTTTATCTGCATGGGTAACATCTGTCGCAGCCCCACTGCTCATGGAGTATTTAGACAATATGTAAGCGATGCTGGCCTATCTCACCTGATTGAAGTCGATTCAGCAGGCACGCATGCTTATCATGTGGGCGAAGAACCAGATGCCAGATCTCAGGCACATGCGATCAAAAGAGGCTATGACTTATCTGACTTGCAGGCACGACAAGTCTGCGATAAAGATTTCAATGATTACGACTTATTGTTAGTGATGGACTGGGATAACTACACCCTGACAGAACAAATGTCGCCTGATAATAAGAAACATAAGATTCGTCGTCTGACAGAATTTTGCAAAACCATGGAAGCTGCTGTTGTTCCAGACCCCTACTATAAAGGTGCAGAGGGCTTTGAAGAAGTCTTAGATATAGTAGAGGATGCCTGTGATGGCTTACTTGAACACATCAAAGCCAGAATATCTGCATAGATATCAATTTAATCGTTTATGGGCATGTGCGGTGGATAGGTTGTGAGAAATTTCTGACAACAAAATAAGTATTTGCTGATATTCATCGGCATCGTTTTAAGGCAAGCTCTTGTTTTTCTGAAGTCAACACCATAGAAAGCAAATCATGCCAGCTCGCTTTGAATCCTTAGCCCCATTAGAACCATCAGAATTAAATAGCCGCCAAGGAAAACTCATCTTTAATACAGATGATCATCATATCTTTACGCTCACTTGCCATCAATCATCTGAAAAAAGCGTTGTGAAGGATAGCGGTATCGGCAGTAATCAATATAAGACTAAACCGATGAAGATGATTGATATGAAATACCTTGATATTAATAAAAAGGAAAATGATCTGAAATCAGCTCTTTTTGAAGATTTGTATAGAAAGATCTCTATGGATCAACTCAGTGACCCACAGAGTCTTTCTGAAAAGACACAACTACCTCTCAAAGAAACCCTGGCTATTTACAAGGGCGACTTAAAGAAACTCAGCACATATATGTTGTTACATGCCCTAACTCAATTTGGCTACGACATTAACATTTGTATGCGCCCCAGAGAAGCCTACACCCCAGGTTCCATATATTTTGAATAATGATCAGCGTCGTATCAGAGTTTCTTTATAAAACCAACGCCGCATCCATGTAGCCAAACCTCCACCAATTAACATGCCAAATACCATCGGGTTATCTAACAAAAAATACCAAATGCCTTGCCCAGACTCGAGTCCAGTTTGAATAGTTTGGGCCATCTCACCCAATTCTTCAGAGTTGACTAACTTATCAACCAATAGTGCACAAACTTCTTGACTCATGCATCACCTCACAACCTGCCAATCAATATCAAAGTCGCCAACTTACCCAAACCCTTAGCCGCACCAAACATTAGTCTAGTTAATGGGCGAGACCCACGAGTGATGGCTTTACCAAGAGACTGCCGTGATGCTTTAACCTCCCCAACACCTACAGACCTTTTAATCAGACGCTTAGCCCCAAGTTTGGGGTTTGAACGCCTACTTTTTGATGCTGTTTTCTTAACAAACTGATTCAAAATAAACTCCATACATGACCTCCGTAAAAAGGATTCATGATGAATGGAAACTGAACTATTGGGGGCTGATTATTGAGTCAGTTATTTCTGAGTTTGATACGGAAAAATCTGACGTTAGTACCTATGAATGGGTGCGCCCGTTTTGCAATGGCTTTAATAAATCGCGCAAATTATTGTGGTCAATCTCATGCATGAGTTGTAAGAGCTCACCTATTTCCCCTTTAGGAAAACCCTCCCTTGCAAACCAAGCTAAGTAATTAGCAGGCAACTCACACAATAGCTTGCCAGCATGCTTACCAAAAGGCATTTTCATGCTGACTAGCTTTTTTAATGAATCAGGTGTCATTAAATAATTATTGTGTCAAATCAAAAAAAATGACTTCCGCATCCTCCGGATTAGTGAGCTCTAAATTAGATTCGCCATCCATCAACACAGCATCACCACCTTTAATCGCATGACCGTTCACCGTGATTTTTCCACGCACCAAATGTAGATAACCTTTTCTTTGTGGGTTTAAGTCTTGATGGTAGCTGTCGCCATGATCAAAAAGGCCCGCGTACATCTTAGCATCTGCATATATGGTCACAGAGCCTTTTTCACCAGTAGGTGAAGCCACTAAACGCAATGTTTTCTTCTTTTCTTCAGTGGGTATTGTGATTTGCTCGTAACTAGGGGGAATCTCATCAACACTTGGCTCAATCCAGATTTGCAAGAGATGCGTTTCTTGATCTTTGGCATGATTGAACTCACTATGCATTACACCTGTTCCCGCACTCATACGCTGAATATCCCCAGGTGGAATTCCTTTTACATTACCCATGCTGTCTTGGTGAGCTAACTCACCAGCCAAAACATAACTAATGATTTCCATATTGCGATGCCCATGCTTACCAAAGCCATAACCAGCAGCAATGTAATCGTCATTAATAACCCGCAAGTTACCCCAACCCATGTGCTCTGGGTCGTAGTAACCTGCGAATGAAAATGAATGATGGGTTTTTAACCAACCATGATCGGCATAACCCCGATCCTCAGATTTTCTGATTTTTAACATAAGTTAATTATTTAGCTCTGAACTGCCCTGCAACTTCAGCGATGCGCTGACCATACAATTTGGCTGTTTCTAAGTCACCAGCATTAACCTCATCAACTCCAGCATCTGACGGCGTTGTCATCATTGCACCAGCGAATGATCCCACGTAGTTCACATCGTCACGTTTTGCAGACTTAGAGTTAGATGGCATTAAACCAGTACCCACCCAAACGCCAGAGTGCTGCATAGCAAGTGTCATGAAATAGTGAATCGTTGAATGTTTATCACCATTCATAGTGGCAGAGTTAGTAAACCCACCAAATACTTTATTTTTCCAAGATTGAGTAAACCAAGCCTTTGAACTTGCATCAGCAAATTTCTTAAATTGCCATGTCACACTACCCATGTAAGTTGGCGAACCAAAGACAATTGCATCAGCAGCTTGCAAAATATCCCACTGCGCATCAGTTAACTGCCCTTCTGCATCAATCGCCACCAATGTCCCATTGGCACCCTTGGCGATCGCCTCTGCTTGTTTCACTGTATGACCATACCCACTATGAAATACAACCGCTACTTTTGTCATATCGATTTCTCCTTGAATTGAGTGATTAATTAACTATTTTTATTGTTGTTGAAGTTTCGTATCCAATGACCATGCACCACCACCAAAGGCAGCAATGATGAGTAAACCACCAGCAATACTAAGATTTTTCATGAACATGATTTGCTGAATGTGCTGAACCTCAGGTGGCATTGCCCAAAAGTTATGGAAAAAGAGTCCCGCTAGTAATGTAAAGCCGGCTAAAAGCACTGCGAATAATTGCAATCTGTACCCCACTACCAAAGCTAATCCTCCCACGACCTCCAACACAATGGTGGCTGCTGTTAAAGCTTCTGGCATTGGTAATCCAACTGATGCAATGTATCCAGCCGTACCACTAAATCCACTGATTTTCGAAATACCCGCCATGATGAAAATTGCTGCCATCAATAAACGGCCTACCAATGCCAATGGGTTAGTTAATTGATTCATATATTTCCTTGATGAGTTATTGATTAATAAATACTGTCCTAAGTTTCTGAAGTGAGCGAGTCAGCTCGTTCAAATCCTGCTTAGTTAATTGACCAAAAGCTTTTTCCAGATGCTTTAAATGCTCTGGAAAGACCTTTTCAAATAGTTGCTGACCCTTTTTTGTCAAACCAATCATTTGACTACGTGCATCAGTCTGGTTAACTGATCGATTAATAATTCCTTTATCTTCAAGCCTCTCAAGGACACCCGTCAGAGTTCCTTTTGTAACTAGGGTTTTATCGCCTAAATCTTTACACGTCATGGGTGGCTGATTTCCTAGCGTAGCAATCACGTCAAATTGAGTCATCGTAAGACCCATTGATTTGATGTGGGGGGCGGAGTAATGCTCAAACGACTGATAGGTCAACACCAGGCTTTTAAGAGTTGGTAAAAAATTCATAAATTAACTAGCCAATAACATTTAGTTCGCATTAGTACCATTTTAGTACTAATGCGAACTAAATGCAAAACCCTTCATAACTCATGGAAATAAAAAAGCCGCTCTAGGCGGCCATATCAAAGAAAGGGATGTGATTGATTAAGGCTTGATATAAGCAGCCTTATCCTTGATTTGAAGACTAGCCACCCTAGCAACTCCGGATGGCGTGAATTCAGCGTCCATAATGAAAACATCTCGTTTGATATTTCTATTTTTAAGCGTGATTTCACAAACCTCAAAGGTAACGCCCCTTGATTTAAGAGCGGAGACTAAGGAAGCATAGTCGATATTAGGATTTTTCTTATCCTTTGCCCCCTCCATCAAGAAGTCAATCCCTTCCGCATGCGTTACAACATAAATTTTTGTTTGCGGGGCAATATCCAAATGGTTGCGAATATTTCTTAAACCTTTAGTAGCCTGAATTTCAGCGTTATCAATGTGATAAACAACCACATCCTGTGCGCTAACTATGGAAGAAAAACCAATCAATCCCATAGTCGCTAATGTTAATAATACTTTTCTCATCAATATTCCCAAATTTTTGATCACTTAAGCAGTGTACAGAAAAACTACCCTTCAAAACACTAAGTTTAATTCTTGAATACAATCAATACATGGTCGCTGATCTACAAACCATTCCCCTATTTCCACTGGGACAAACTTTATTCCCAGGCGGGGCAATTGACTTAAAGATATTTGAGGTTCGCTACCTAGACATGATTAAAGATTGTGTGGCGAACAAAACATCCTTTGGAATCGTGACATTAGACCAAGGTTCAGAGGTCAGAATACCGGGACAAGAAGAAGTGATTTTTATGCCTATTGGCACCATTGCAGAAATCACCTTCTTTGACGCACCCCAACCCAGCCTATTCTTCATCAAATGCAAAGGTGGGCAACGCTTCAAAGTTCATCACAGCCAACGTCAAAAGAATGGTTTATGGTTGGGTGATGTTGAATATTTAAAAAATGATCCAGAAACAATCATTGAACCAGAACACCAAAAATTAGCTGATGATGTTGGAAAGATCATTGCCTCACTGCAAAAGAAAGGGGTTAGAGAAGATCAGATGCCTTTTGCCAGACCCTACGAACTAGATCAATGCGGTTGGGTAGCCAATCGTTGGTGCGAAATTCTTCCTCTCACCCCAGCGCAGAAGCACCACTTGTTAGGCATTGAAAATCCTCATATCCGACTAGATTTAATTAAAGAACTAATTGAGGAAATGACTGGGCAAAGTCGGTAAAGAAATAATTACTCGCGCCAATTGGATTTTCAAAGCATTAATTTGTATTTTTTAACGGGCATAAAAAAACCCAGCTCTAAGAGCTGGGTTTTCACTTTTTAATAACTTAGTTATTAATTAGTCGTTCGCGTAGATATCCACGTCTTTTGTTTCACGTACAAACAACATACCGATTACAAAAGTCATAGCTGCGATCGCGATTGGGTACCATAAACCGTAGTAGATGTTACCGTTTTGCGCAACCAAGGCAAAAGCAATTGTTGGCATCAAACCACCGAACCAACCGTTACCGATATGGTATGGCAATGACATTGATGTGTAACGAATACGTGTTGGGAACATCTCAACTAACATCGCTGCGATAGGACCGTAAACCATCGTTACATAAATCACCAACACTACTAACAATGCAAGAACAGCTGGGATGTTAACTTGGGCAGGATCAGCTTTAGCTGGGTAACCCGCTGCATTCAACGCATCACGAACTGCTTTCTTGAATGCTGCATCTTTAGCTTTAGCTTCATCAGCAGGTAAACCTTTTGATGAGTAACCCTCGATAGTTGTTTCACCAATCTTCACAGTAGCAACAGTACCTGCTGCAGCTGGGATTGTTGAGTAGCTAGCTGAGTTAGAAGCCATCACTTGCTTAGCGATATCGCATGAGCTTGTGAACTTAGCTGTACCAGTTGGGTTGAATTGGAAAGTACATTCAGCTTCGTCAACTGTAATAGTTGCTGGAGCTTCTTTCATTGCCTTTTCCAAAGCTGGGTTAGCAAAGTGTGTCAATGCATTGAAGATTGAAACTGGTGTGTTTGGGATGTAAGTAATGATCGCCAATAACAAACCAGCCATGATGATCATCTTTCTACCGATCTTGTCTGACAATGAGCCAAACACGATGAAGAAAGGTGTACCAATCACCAATGAAGCTGCGATCAACAAGTTAGCTGTCTTAG
>JACCDQ011034508.1_pt1 | contig 13401 bp, 9 predicted proteins | sample 7446031 | NCBI WGS metagenome assembly JACCDQ01 (sample SAMN15323442, study PRJNA562643) | freshwater metagenome | isolation source: river surface water | place: USA:Blue River Watershed | collected 2017-08-17 | reverse complement strand
CGAAGGAAGCGCTGTATCGCTACCTGATCCGGGTGGCGGAAAAGCTGCGTTCCCAGTTGTTGACCGCCAATGCCCTGCACACGCGGGCGGATGCGGCCTCGGCGCTGGTCGTTGTCGTCGGGATTGGCGGGGCCTTGCTAGGCTGGTCTTTCCTCGATCTGCTGGCCGCCGCCCTGATGGGCTTCATGATTCTGCGCATGGGGGTCGAACTGGCCTGGGGGGCGCTCAAGGAATTGATCGACACCGGGCTGGATGAGGCCCAGGTGAGTGCGATCCGGACAACGCTGGAGACGACGCCAGGCGTGCTTGGGTTGCATGCCCTGCGTACCCGCCGCATGGCACACCAGGCGCTGGTCGATGCCCATGTTCAGGTTGATCCGCGGATCAGTGTCTCTGAAGGGCATGCGATTGCCGAGGTGGCTCGGGCGCGGGTGCTGCGAAACCATTCGGAGGTGCTCGATGTGCTGGTGCATATTGATCCGGAGGAAGACAGCGAGGCTCTTCCCGTGCCGCGTTTGCCCGGGCGATCTGCCCTGCTGGCGGAACTGCAGCCCTTTCTCGCAGACCTTCCTGCGCCCGAACGGATCGTCCTGCACTACCTGAAGGGCGGGGTCGAAGCAGAAATTTATTTGGGTCACGATTTTTTCGAGAACGGTGAAGCCCTGAAACGTGCCGAAGCCTCCCTAGCCGGGAAATTCAGGACGCATCCGGTGGTGCGTTCGGTTTCGTTGAACTGCACGGTTGCACCAAAATAGTGCGCAATTGCACCGATTTGCACGCCTTTGGTGCGAAATAAACTATCTCCTCGGCCCATATTTCCTTGTGGCAAAATAGAAAAGTTTTGAATGGTGCGTGGCATGCTTTCTGCTAAATTCCTGCGTCACTATTTTTGAATGGTTCCGGTCCGCCGGTTTTTTGTTGAGTTAGGAGATTTACGCTTATGGCAACCCCGCAAGACGTGATGAAGATGGTCAAGGAAAACGACGCCAAGTTCGTCGATTTCCGCTTTACCGATACCCGTGGCAAGGAACAGCACGTGACCGTGCCGGTTTCCCACTTCGATGAAGACAAGTTTGAAAGCGGCCATGCCTTCGACGGTTCCTCCATCGCTGGCTGGAAGGGCATTCAGGCTTCCGACATGCTGTTGATGCCGGATCCGGCAACTGCCTACGTTGATCCCTTCTTCGACGAAACCACCGTTGTCCTGACCTGTGACGTCGTCGATCCGACCGACGGCCGTGGCTACGACCGCGACCCGCGCTCCATCGCCAAGCGCGCCGAAGCTTTCCTGAAGTCCTCCGGCCTGGGCGACACCGCCTACTTCGGTCCGGAACCCGAATTCTTCATCTTCGACGGCGTCGAGTGGTCCGTCGATATGTCCGGCTGCAACCTGAAGATTCATTCCGCCGAAGCCTCCTGGGGTGCTGGCGAGAAGAACGAAGGCAATGGCGCCACCGGTCACCGTCCGGCCGTCAAGGGCGGCTACTTCCCGGTTCCCCCGGTCGACAGCCTGCACGACATCCGCTCCGCGATGGTCCTGACCCTGGAAGCCCTGGGCGTACCGGTCGAAGTACATCACCACGAAGTCGCCAATGCCGGCCAGTGCGAAATCGGTACCCGATTCAGCACGCTGGTCCAGCGCGCCGACTGGACCCAGATCCAGAAGTACGTGACCCACAACGTCGCGCACCAGTACGGCAAGACCGCCACCTTCATGCCGAAGCCGATCGTTGGCGACAACGGTTCGGGCATGCACGTTCACCAGTCCGTCTGGAAGGACGGCAAGAACCTGTTCGCCGGTGACGGCTATGCCGGCCTGTCCGAGTTCGCCCTGTACTACATCGGCGGCATCATCAAGCACGCCAAGGCCCTGAACGCGATCACCAACCCGGGTACCAACTCCTACAAGCGTCTGGTCCCGCACTACGAAGCCCCGGTCAAGCTGGCTTACTCCGCCAAGAACCGCTCCGCTTCGATCCGCATCCCGTTCGTTGCTTCCACCAAGGGTCGCCGCGTCGAGGCGCGTTTCCCGGATCCGCTGTCCAACCCGTACCTGTGCTTCTCCGCACTGCTGATGGCTGGTCTGGACGGCGTCCAGAACAAGATCCACCCGGGCGATGCCGCTTCCAAGAACCTGTACGACCTGCCGCCGGAAGAGGATGCACAGATCCCGACCGTCTGCGCCTCCCTCGAGGAAGCCCTGGCAGCCCTCGACAAGGACCGCGAGTTCCTGACCAAGGGTGGCGTCTTCTCCAACGACTGGATCGATGCCTACATCGCCCTGAAGATGGACGAAGTCAACAAGGTCCGCATGACGACCCACCCGGTCGAATTCGATCTGTACTACAGCCTGTAATTTCCGGGCGTGATAAAAAGGGCGGGTTTCCCGCCCTTTTTTTGTCCACGGAAAATGAGTGTACGACGTTAAGTCCGTTACACTGCGACTCGCTGCTGAAAAGGATGACAATGACACGCCGACTGCTTCTGATTGCCGCCGTTGTTGCACTGCCCGTGCACGCCCAGACCATCTACAAATGCGTCGACGCCAATGGCGGAACGCTGATCTCGAATACGAAGATGGACAAGAACTGCAGGGCCATCGTCAGTGGTCCGGACTCTTCATTGCCGCCACCCAAAGGCAAGGTCGGCGCATCAGGCGCTGCAGCCAATCCCTCGCCTGCGGGCTTTCCCAAGGTGCAGGAAGATGCCCAGAAGGCGCGTGACAACGATCGCAAGCGTATTCTCGAGCAGGAACTGGCCAACGAGCAGCGCAGCCTCGAGCAGGCGAAGAAGGAACTCGCCGAGCAGGAGGCCGTGCGCATGGGTGACGAGCGCAACTACCAGAAGGTGCTCGATCGCCTGCAGCCCTACAAGGACCGCGTTGCCCAGCACGAGCGCAACATCCAGGCGATCAACAAGGAACTCGGCGCGCTACGCTGAATCCGGAGCCGGCTGATCAATGCCGGCGGACCCGATACCAGGCGGCGTAGAGCGCCGGCAGGAAGAACAGGGTCAGGGCGGTCGCCACCATCAGCCCGCCCATGATGGCGATGGCCATCGGGCCGAAGAAATCATTGCGCGCCAGCGGAATCATCGCCAGCACGGCGGCGGCAGCGGTCAGCACGATGGGCCGGAAGCGTCTCACGGTCGACTCGATGATGGCCTCGAATTTGGCCTTGCCGGCAGCGATGTCCTGCTCGATCTGATCGACCAGGATCACCGAATTACGCATGATCATGCCGAACAGGGCGATGGTGCCGAGCAGCGCCATGAAGCCGAACGGCTTGTTGAAGATGAGCAGGAAAAGAGCGATGCCGATCAGGCCGAGCGGCGCCGTCAGGACGACCATGGCGACCCGCGACACGTTCTGCAACTGGATCATAAGCACCCCGAGGACGACCAGGATGAACAGCGGTACGCCCGCCATGACCGAGCCCGAGCCCTTGCCGGCTTCCTCGACGGTGCCGCCGACGGCAATACGATAGCCGGCCGGCAGGGCGGCTTCCAGTTTGGCAACAGCCGGTGCCAGTTCGCCGACAACGGTATCGGCCTGTACCTTGCCGTAGAGATTGCCGCGCACGGTGATGGTCGGGACGCGGTCGCGATGCCAGATCAGGCCGGGTTCGAAGTCATGGTCGAGGCGGGCAATCTGGCTGAGCGGGACGCTTTTGCCGGATGCGGTTGGAATGGCCAGGTCGGGCAGGCGGCTGACCTGGCCGCGGGTCGCGGGATCGGCGCGCAGCACGACATCCAGGCTGCGCGTGCCTTCGCGGAAACTGGTCACGGTATAACCGGTCAGCGACATGTTGAGCAGGTTCGAGAGATCCTGCGTTGACACGCCGAGCAGGCGGGCCTTGTCCTGGTCGATGTCGATACGGATGGCCTTGGACAGCGCATGCCAGTCGAAATTGACGTTGCTGATCTCGGGGTGTTGGCGCAGGAGCGCGGCGACTTCTTCCGCCTTGCTGCGCAATGTCGCGAAATCCGGGCCAGAAATCCGGTACTGAATCGGGTAGCCGACCGGTGGCCCATTCTCGATGCGGGCGACCTGTGGCCGGATATTCGGGAAGTCATTTTCGAACAAGGTCAGCAGTCGACCGCGCAAGGCTTCGCGGGCTTCCAGCGAGTGCGTGCGGATGACGACCTGGCCGACATTGCTGGCTGGCAGCTGCTGGTCGAGGCTGAGGAAGTAGCGCGGCGAGCCGGCGCCGATCCAGGCGATGCTGTAGTCGTGCTCGCCATGCGCTGCCTTGTCCGCGGCCAGCCAGTCTTCCAGCTTGCGGACCTCGGCGTCGATGGCGGGAATCGAGGCGCCTTCCGGCAGGCGCAATTCGACGTTGAGTTCGAGACGGGTCGAATTCGGGAAGAATTGCTTGGGAACCTTGCCCATGGCGACGATCGCAAGCACGAACAGCGCCGCCGTCAGGCCGAGAACGGTCTTGCGGTGGGTGACACAGAAGGCGACCAGTTGCCTGAAGCGACGATAGAAGGCGGTGTCGTAAACATCGTGATCGGCATCGTGCTGTGGCGCGCCCAGGCCGCAGCGATGCGCAATCCGAAGCAGTCCGGGGGCTCTTTTCTCCAGCCAGCCGGGCTGGCGTGGTGCGCGCGGATCGGGCAAGAGCTTGTAGCCGAGCCAGGGGATGGCGATCACCGCGGCCAGCCAGGAAATGAGCAGGGCGATGGCGTTGATCTGGAAGAAGGCGAAGGCGTATTCGCCGACGGCTGAATTGGCCAGCGCGATCGGGATGAAGCCGGCGACCGTGACCAGTGTCCCGGTCAGCATCGGGCCGGCGGTGCTGCTGTAGGCGTAGGAGGCGGCGCGGGTGCGTTCCCAGCCCTGTTCCATCTTCACCCACATCATCTCGATAGCGATGATGGCGTCGTCGACGAGCAGGCCGAGGGCCAGCACCAGCGCGCCGAGCGAGACCTTGTGCAGTCCGACGTTGAAGTACTGCATGGCGAGGAAGGTCGCCGCCAGCACCAGCGGAATCGAAATGGCGACGACCATGCCGGTGCGCAGGCCGAGACTGAGGAAAGTGACCAGCAGGACGACGCTGACGGCTTCGCCGAGCGACTGGACAAAATCGCTGACCGAGCGGCGCACGGCATCCGGCTGGCTGGCCGCCTCGCCGAGCTCGACGCCGAGCGGCAGGGTGGCGCTGATCGTGGCGACCTGTTTTTTCAGTGCCTTGCCCAGTTCGATGATGTCGCCGCTCTTGGCCATGCTGATACCGATGGCGAGCGCCGACTTGCCGTTGTAGCGGGTCAGATAGTTGGGCGGATCGATTGTGCCGCGATAGACGCGGGCGACGTCGCCAAGCCGGAAGCTGCGATTACCGGCGCGAATCAGGGTGTTGGCAATCGCTTCCGGCGAATCGAAATGTCCGTTCGGCCGGATCTGGATGCGCTCGCTGCTGGTTTCATAGAAACCGGCGCCGTTGACCGCGTTCTGCTGGGCCACTGCCTGAAGAACAAGGTTGGCGTCGAGGCCGAGCGTGGCGAGCTTGCTGTTGGCGAGATCGATGTAGATCTTCTCGTCCTGCAGGCCGAAGATTTCGACTTTGCCGACATCCGGCACACGCAACAGGCTGTCGCGGATGCGTTCGGCGAGATCCTTCAGCGCCGGGTAATCGAGGCCTTCCGCGGTCAACGCATAGATATTGCCAAAAACGTCACCGAATTCGTCGTTGAAGAAGGGGCCCTGGATGCCGGTCGGCAGCGTGTGGCGAATGTCGCCCACCTTCTTGCGCACCTGATAGAAGACATCGGGCATCGCCGAGGGCGGGGTGTGATCCTGAGCAAAGAACAGCACCGTCGATTCGCCGGCCCGGGAAAAACTGGATACCCGGTCGATGTAGGGCGTTTCCTGCAGTTTCTTCTCGATCCGGTCGGTCACCTGTTGTTCGACCTGACGGGCGCTGGCACCTGGCCACAGGGTGCGGACGACCATGACCTTGAAGGTGAACGGGGGATCCTCGGCCTGTTTCAGCTTGCCGTAGGCGATGCTCCCCATCAAGGCAATGGCAGCGAGGAAAAAACCGACCAGCGTCCGGTTGTGCAGGGTCCAGTCGGACAGATTGAAGCGCGACTGCATGATTCAGCGCCGCTCGCCGGCCGGGGTGGCGGGCTGGCTGCGCACCGGCATGTCCGCAAGGAGCTTGCTCAGCCCGGCGACGATCACCGTGTCACCGGCGCGCAGTCCTTGGCTGATGACTGCGTCCTGCTCGCGGTACTGACTCACCGTGACGTTTTGCGGTTGTGCCTTGCCATCACGAACGAGCCAGACCCGGGCGCCGTTGCCCGGGTTTTCGACGGCACTGAGCGGCAGGGCAGTCAGCCCGGTGGCTGTTGTGTCCTCGATCGATACCTGGGCGGTCATGCCGAGACGCAGGCTGGTTGGCGGGTTGATCAGGCGGATGCGGGCGGCGTAGGTGCGGGTCGCGGTATCGGCGGCCGGAGCCAGTTCGCGCAACTGGCCGGTGATGTGCTGCTCCGGTGCGGCCCACGGACGAACGACAAAGCGCTGGGCGGCCTTGAAGGCAGCCAGCCGGCTTTCCGGAACGGCGATGGCGATTTCCTTTTCTTCCGGCCGGGCAATACGCAGCACCGCCTGTCCGGCGGCGACGACCTGCCCGGCATCGGCCTGCGTGCTGATGACGACGGCCGGGAATTCTGCGGTCAACGTGCCATAGGTGCTCTGATTGGCGCTGATCCGGTTGCCCGTCTGGGCCTGGGTGAGACGGGCTTCGGCGGCTTGGGCGGCATTGTCGCGGGCGTCATAGGCTGCCTGGCTGACGAATTTTTTCGCCAGCAGATCGGCGTAGCGCTGGCGCTCCTGGCGGGCGATCTTCAGATCGCTCTCCGCTGCCGCTTGCTGGGCGCGGGCGGCTTCGGCGGCGAGTTGCAGGTCGCTCGGGTCGAGTCGTGCCAATGGTTGTCCGGGGCGGATTTCGGCGCCAACATCGACGAGGCGGCTGGCGATTTTTCCGCCGACCCGGAAAGCCAGGTCGACTTCGTGGCGGGCGCGTACTTCGCCGGTGTAGGCGCTTTGTCCCCCGGCGCTTTCGCCGACCGTCTGGGTGAGGACGATGGGCGGGAGGGGCGGCGCAGCTTCCTGACGCTGGCAGGCGATGATCAGGACGGGGGCAAGCAGGGAAAACAGGAGGCGCGCGGACATCGGAGGCGGAGTCAGTGGGAAAAAGGCAGTATCGCAAGTTTCACCGTAATCCGGAATCCTGTGGCTACAATGGGCGTCATGAACGTTTCCCATGCGGCATTTGCCGGACTCGACCTGCTGGCCTCGGCTGTCCTGTTGATCGACGAGGCCTTGAGCCTGTGCTACATCAATCCGGCGGGTGAGAACCTGCTGGCGGTGAGCGGACGACTGGTCGCCAAAAAGCCGCTCAAATCGGTTTTTGCGCTTTCGCCCACCCTGCAGTCGGCGCTCGATAATGCGCTGGCCAACAACTGGGGCTACACCGGTCAGAACATCGAAATCAAACGCGGTGATGGTGAAGTGCTGCATCTGAATTGCACGGTGACACCGTTGCGCCCGGATGTGGCGCATGGCATGCGCTTGTTGCTGGAGTTGCAGCCGATCGACCATCACCTGGCGGCGACGCGCGAGGAGCGTCTGATCGAGCAGCAACAGGCCAATCGCGAACTGATCCGCAACCTGGCGCACGAAATCAAGAATCCGCTTGGTGGCTTGCGCGGCGCGGCGCAATTGCTCGAACACGAGTTGAGCAATCCCTCGCTCAAGGAATACACGCAGGTTATCATCAAGGAAGCGGATCGCCTGCAGGATCTGATGCAGCGCCTGCTGACGCCGCATCGGCCGATGCTGCCTTCGACGGTCAACATCCACGAAATCCTCGAAAGGGTGCGCAGCCTGCTGTGTGCAGAATTTCCAGGGTCGTTGTCGGTCCGGCGTGACTACGATACCAGCCTGCCGGAACTGGTGGGTGATCGCGAACAACTGATCCAGGCGGTGCTGAACATTGCGCGCAACGCCGCGCAGGCGATGCAGGGGGCGGGGACCATCGTCTTGCGGACACGCATCCTGCGCCAGGTCACCTTGGCCAAGAAACGTTTCCGGATGGCGATGGAGCTGAAGGTCATCGATAACGGCCCGGGGATTCCGGCGGAAATCCGCGAACGCATGTTCTATCCGCTGGTCTCGGGACGGGAAGGGGGGAGCGGCCTGGGTTTGACCATTGCCCAGAACTTTGTCCACCACCACCACGGGACCATCGATTGCAGCAGTCGCCCGGGTGAAACGGTGTTCACCCTGCGTCTCCCGGTTGAACAGGCTTGAGTCTTGCTTCGGGTGGTATATTGCCAACCTGAATGAGCCAAATCCGTATGAAACCCGTCTGGATCGTCGATGACGATCGTTCCATTCGCTGGGTCCTCGAGAAGACCCTCGGCCGTGAAGGCATTCCGTTCAAGAGCTATGCCTCGGCGACCGAAGCCATCACCCAACTCAATCAGGGGGCCGAGCCGCCACAGGTACTGATGTCCGATATCCGGATGCCGGGCCAGTCGGGGCTTGAGCTTTTGCAGGAAGTAAAGACTCGCTTTCCGTCGCTGCCAGTGATCATCATGACAGCGTATTCGGATCTGGAAAGCGCGGTTGCAGCTTTCCAGGGTGGCGCCTTCGAGTACCTGCCGAAGCCGTTCGATGTCGATCAGGCGGTCGAATTGATCCGTCGGGCCATCGATGAATCAATGCACCAGGCTGGTGCATTGGAGGAGGAGACGCTGGCCCCGGAGATTCTCGGACAGGCTCCTGCGATGCAGGAGGTCTTCCGGGCGATCGGTCGCCTGGCCTTGTCGCACGCCACGGTATTGATTACCGGTGAATCCGGTTCGGGCAAGGAACTGGTGGCCCGGGCCCTGCACCGCCACAGTCCGCGCGCCGACAAGCCTTTCATCGCGATCAACACGGCAGCGATTCCCAAGGATTTGCTCGAGTCCGAACTCTTTGGCCACGAACGTGGTGCGTTTACGGGTGCGCAGGCACAGCGGCGCGGTCGCTTCGAACAGGCCGAGGGCGGGACCTTGTTCCTCGATGAAATCGGCGACATGCCGTCCGAACTGCAAACCCGCCTGTTGCGTGTCCTGTCCGATGGTCATTTTTATCGCGTCGGTGGGCATGCGCCGATCAAGGCCAATGTGCGGGTGATTGCCGCGACGCATCAGAATCTCGAGACACGGGTCAAGGATGGTCTGTTTCGCGAGGACTTGTTCCATCGCCTCAACGTCATCCGGATTCGGTTGCCGGCACTGCGTGAGCGGCGCGAGGATATTCCCTTGCTCACCCGGCATTTCCTGCAGAAGAGTGCGCGCGAACTGGGCGTCGAAGCCAAGCGCCTGTCGGAAAATGCGATGAAGTCGCTCGCGGCACTGGATTTTCCCGGCAACGTCCGTCAACTGGAGAATCTCTGCCACTGGCTCACCGTCATGGCACCCGGGCAGCAGGTCGAGATGAGCGATCTGCCTGGCGAGTTGCGGGAAGCCGCACCATCGGCGCTGGCCAACGACTGGGCTTCGGCCCTCGAGCTTGAGGTCGATGCGATGCTGGCCCGTGGTCTCGGTAATGTCCATGAGGTCCTTACCCAGGCTTTTGAACGGATTCTCATCTCGCGCGCCCTGACGCATACGGGCGGTCGGCGGATCGAGGCCGCTCAGGCGCTCGGGATCGGGCGGAATACCATCACCCGCAAAATCAGCGAACTGGGCATCGATGGCGGCAAGGATCACAGTGAGTAATACACCGGTCATGCCGATGGGGTATCATCCGCGCCTTTCAAGCCCCGGCCGTCAAGGTCGCACCGTCATGCAAGCCATTCGCCGTCGTTTTTCCTTCTTGTTTTTCCTGGTGCTGGGGTTGGTGACGCCTTGGGCTGTCCAAGCCGGTGGCGGGGGGGGCGGAGGGCCGGAGCCGTTGAAATTCACGGTCAACCTCGGGGCGACCAAGTATTTGCAGGTCGAGATGGTACTGGTCGGTGCCTCGCCCGAGGTCGAGCATGAGCTGGTCGTGTTACGCCCCAGAATTCAGCACGGCGTCATTCTGATGCTGTCGTCGGCGCAGCCGGATCGACTATTCACGCGCGAGGGCAAGCACGAGTTGATGGCCGAGATCATCGAGGTTGCCAATCATGTCATTCACGAGAATGAAAAAACCGGGGTGAAAGAGGTGTTGTTCACCAATTTCATCATCCAGTAATTCCCGTAACGATTTAGCGGCCGGTGAACACCGGCTTGCGCTTGGCAAGGAAGGCTTTCAGGCCTTCCTGGTAATCCTCGGTGTCGAGGAAGGCGAACGAGGCGGCCTTTTCTTCATCGCTGAGCGGTCGACCGTCAGAGAGTCGGCGAATCCATTGCTTGTGCCAGCTGGCGACCAGCGGCGCGCCCTGATTGATCCGGCGTGCGGTGGCGAATGCCTCGTCTTCAACCCGCGCGTCTTCGACGACGCGGGTGACAAGCCCTTTCTCGTAGGCTTCGCGGGCATCGAGGATGCGGCCTTCGAGCAGGATTTCCTTCATGACCGCTGGCCCGGCGAGCTTGAGCAGGCCTTCCATCTCACCCGGGTACATCGAGAATCCGAGGCGATTGATGGGGGCGCCAAAGCGTGAGGATTCGCCACAGATGCGCAGGTCACAGACGCCAGCGATTTCCAGGCCACCGCCAATACAGGCGCCTCGGATCAGGGCGATCGTCGGGTGCGGGCAGTCGGCAAGGGCATTCAGGGCTTCAGCCACTTTGCCGTGGTAATGGAGCGCCTGCGCCAGGGTGGCGCGTGCCGTGAGGAATTCCTCGAGGTCGCCGCCCGCGGCAAAGGCGTCATTGCCTGCGCCGCGAATGATCAGGCTGCGAATGCCGCCATCGGCCGAGATGGTCTGGATATGTGCGGCGAGTTCCTCCCACATGCCCAGATTGACGGCGTTGAGTTTGTCCGGGTTGTTGATCGTCAGGACAGCGATTTCACCATCGCGAGCGAGGTCGACCGAAGCCATGCGTCAGGCCGGCTGAGTCGTCTGCTGCATCCGGGCGATGGCCTGGCGACCGGAAATCAGATGTTCGTACATTGCGTTCTCGGCACGCGTGGCATCCCGCGCTTCGAGCGCAGCGAGAATCTGGCGATGCTCCTCGAGCGATTGTTGCAGGCGGCCTTCGAGCGAGAGCGAGTCGTGGCGCGCCAGTTTGAGCACCTTGCGCAAGTCCTGAATCACTTGCAGCAACCAGCGGTTCTGCGAGAGTTCCTGGATCTTTTTGTGGAAATCCTGGTTCGCCTCAAAGAAATCCTCGATGCGGCCTTCGCGGGCGCTGGACTCCAGGGATTCATGGATGCGCTTCAGGGTGTCGAGCTGGCCGGCGGTCATTTTTTTCACGGCCTCTGCAGCGCAACGGCCTTCGAGCATGGCAATGATCGGGAAGATGTCATCAAGGTCCTGCGCCTTGATTTCGGTGACATAGCAGCCGCGCCGGGGTTTGAGCTCGACCAGGCCTTCCGATGCGAGCACCTTCAGGGCTTCCCGGAGCGGTGTGCGCGAGATGCCGTACTGCTCGGCAAGCTTTTGCTCGTCAATCCAGGTGCCCGGGGGGAGTTCGTGGGCGAAGATACGCTGACGCAGACGTTCTGCGACTTCCTGGTAGAGCGCGGTTGGAGCGATACGAGTCATGATTTGGGTTCGGTGTGATACGAGCTTGACGGGGGTGAAGCTCACTTGTTCCGTAATTATGGATACAGTATTATGTGAGGTTTGGTATGTCAAGCTGGGCTGTTGGGCACAGAGTCTGCGGATTCTGCACCATCAGCCTGAAAAAATCGAATCAGCAAGGGGTGTGTCATGTCTGAAAAGTTCATGGATTCCAGCAATCTGGACGTGTGGGAAAAAGCCGCGGCAAAGCAGTCGCCGGGCGGTGACGTCAATAACCTGGTCTGGAATACCCCGGAAGGCCTCGCCGTCAAGGCGCTATATACCAAGGCCGATGTGAGCGGCCTCGAGTTTGCCGACACCCTGCCCGGCGTCGCCCCGTTCCTGCGCGGCCCACAACCGACGATGTACGCGGTCAAGCCATGGACTATTCGCCAGTACGCCGGCTTCTCCACGGCCGAAGCCTCCAATGCCTTCTATCGCAAGGCGCTTGCCGCCGGTGGCCAGGGGGTTTCCGTTGCCTTCGACCTGGCCACGCACCGTGGCTACGACTCCGACAATGCCCGCGTGACCGGCGACGTCGGCAAGGCCGGTGTGGCGATTGACTCGGTCGAGGACATGAAGATCCTCTTCGACGGCATCCCGCTCGACAAGATTTCCGTCTCGGTGACGATGAACGGGGCCGTCCTGCCGATTCTGGCCGGCTATATCGTGGCTGCCGAAGAGCAGGGTGTGAAGCAGGAACAACTGTCCGGCACCATCCAGAACGACATCCTCAAAGAGTTCATGGTGCGGAACACCTATATTTATCCGCCCAAGCCGTCGATGAAGATCATCGCCGACATCTTCGGCTACACCGCGCAGCACATGCCGAAGTTCAACTCGATCTCGATCTCCGGGTATCACATCCAGGAAGCCGGCGCCAACCAGGCGATCGAACTGGCCTTCACGCTGGCCGACGGCATGGAATACGTGCGTACTGGCGTCGCCTCGGGCATGGACGTCGATACCTTTGCCGGTCGTCTGTCCTTCTTCTGGGCAGTGGGCATGAATTTCTATCTCGAAATCGCCAAGATGCGCGCCGCCCGCCTGCTCTGGCACCGCATCATGTCCGGCTTCAACGCCAAGAGCCCGAAATCGATGATGCTGCGCACGCACTCGCAGACCTCCGGCTGGTCGCTGACCGAGCAGGATCCGTATAACAACGTCGTGCGCACCACCATCGAAGCGATGGCGGCGGTTTTCGGCGGCACCCAGTCGCTGCATACCAACGCGCTGGACGAAGCCATCGCGCTGCCGACCGAATTCTCGGCCCGTATCGCCCGCAACACGCAGCTGATCATCCAGGAAGAAACCCACATCACCAACGTTGTCGATCCGTGGGCCGGTTCCTACATGATGGAAAAGCTGACCCAGGACATGGCCGACAAGGCCTGGGGCATCATCCAGGAAATCGAAGCGATGGGCGGCATGACCAAGGCCGTCGAATCTGGCTGGGCCAAGATGCAGGTCGAAACCTGTGCCGCCGACAAGCAGGCACGCATCGATTCGGGCAAGGACGTCATCGTCGGCGTTAACAAGTACAAGCTGGCCAAGGAAGACGCGATCGACATCCTCGATATCGACAACCACGCCGTGCGTGAAGCTCAGGTGGCCCGTCTGCAGAAAATACGCGCCACGCGTGATAGCGCCGCCGTTGATGCGGCACTGAATGCACTCACCGAAGCCGCCAAGT
>JACCDQ011510123.1_pt1 | contig 13402 bp, 11 predicted proteins | sample 7446031 | NCBI WGS metagenome assembly JACCDQ01 (sample SAMN15323442, study PRJNA562643) | freshwater metagenome | isolation source: river surface water | place: USA:Blue River Watershed | collected 2017-08-17 | reverse complement strand
CCATTGACGATTTAATTCAACAACGTTTGGATCGCTTGATGTAAGAGAATATTCTTTTTGTATTGATACTCTAAATCCAAAATCATGATTATCATAGTATTTTGGATACTCTTTCATAAATTTCTCTTTAAATAAATATTCAGTTGTCTCAGGTAAAACATTTTTTTTACAGAATTCTTTAATCTCACTTAAATCATTAATTTGGCATCTAATTTTAGAATCATTACTATTCTCACCACCTAAATTATGACTTATTTTTAATTGATATTGTTCATTTTTGACGGTAAAACCTTTTAAGAGTAAATATTTATAAACTCTCTCAAAATCAAGCTTTTTAATATCTTTAAAACGAACTTCTAATTCAACATTCGATTTGCTTGAACGAATATCATATTCTTCCATTAAATTCTGAGAACGATTATCAAACTTTGTTTTCAATATTTTTTCATAAATAGATAACACAGTTCTTAAATTCATTCCTTGTTCCATACTGTATAATATATTATATGTATTTATTATTAATTCAATTTTATTATTTTATTATTAATTATTAAATAAAATAATATTATACTTAATATTTCGATGTTAAAAATTGTGTTTATTTAAATAAGATTTTATTTCATCATATAAATTTTGTTTTTTTATTTTTTCAGTTGTTATATTTAATTTTTTTGAAATTTCTTGTAATTCAGATAATTTATATGCTGAGACTGATTTTAATGGTTTCTCTAAGTTAATCTCAAACATATCATTTAAATTTTCTAAATTAAAATCATCTAACGAACTAAATTTACCATTATAATTTAATACAATTGGTTTAGTTTCATTATATTTCATATTCACATATAATTTATCATAAATATAAATTAAATTTACATTTAATAATTTACATAACATATTTAATGTATTCAGTTTAATTCTTTTATCATAAATAAGATTATTCATAATGTCATCTTTATTTTTAAATTTTAATTGTTCTAATTTTTCAGCAAATTTAATTTTTTCGTCTCTTTCATTGTATGTATCTAATGGGTCTGTTATATTTTCAATTAATTTAATGTTTTTATAAAAAGTATAAAACAAATAATCAATCTCTATCTTTTTATTAAATTGTTTTTTATTTGGAAATTCATTTGGTTTAGGTTTTATTTCAAAACTACTTTTTGAAAAAAAAGGGGCGAACTCACTAATTTTAAGCATATTCCTTATTATTCATTCACATATGCGTTTATATCATTTTTTAGTTTATCTTTTGTATCTTCTATTTCTTTGATATTTCCTTCCTTTAAAAGAACATAATCAATGTATTTTTGAATTTTTTCAATGGTTTCTTCATTTAAATCTTCCATATGAATGAATGTCCCATTATTATTTTCGCTTATTGATTTATTGTTATCAGATTCATTTATTATTTTTAATATTTTAATATGATCATCTTTAGAGAATGTTTCAATAACTTCACACATTTTTTCAAGGTCCCTAGCGGAATGCATAGTTAAACTATTAAATTAAAAAACTTTATATTTATTTCATAACATATTTTATTATTCTATTAGACAATTATACAATTTCGGCAATTACACTAATAAATTCATCATATAATTCAAATCTAAAATCAATGACTTTTAGAGTAATAGTTTGGCCAACTATATAACTTTCCATATTCTTATGTTGATTATGTTCGCTACTTACAAACAAAATAATTGGATTATCGTAATCACTAATTACTGACCTAATCCCAATCTTAGTAATATTTTTAATTTTAGCATTTAATAACATTCCTTTTTCAGGCAAACAATTATCTACATTATAGGTTACTTTATAATAAATATCATTACCTTTTAGTAATCCATTTGTTACATTTACAATTTTTACACTATTTGGTCTTATGTATCCTTCTTTACGACATTTTCCTTCAATATATTTTTTAGAATATTCAAGGAAATAATTATTTAAGTTTTTACTAGCACAATTAAATGGAACTATAATATCTTCTTCGATTGTTGTATTTGAAAATACTTCCATTTTATTTTTATTTTCTTAATAATATTTTATGTTTATTTTAAATCAATTTTAAATACATTTATTTTTTATTTTTAGTTTCTTTTGATGTAATCAAAGACATTTCAAATTTATTCAAAAAGAATCTTTTATTTCCATCTGTTTCATCAAAATATCTCATTAATAATTCAGCAACAATTGTTAAAATTAATTTATCTATTTTTTTTGTATTTTCTTTTGTAAATACATTTTCTCCATTTAGAATATCATTATTAATAAATTTAAGTATTAAATCTTTTGTTTTACTATATACCGACGCACCTTTTGAAGCTCTTGCGCTCTCAGATGTATCTTTTTCTTTAAATTCGAATAATTTATTAAGAACACCTATGAAACCAACCTTTTTATTATAATTTAATCCTCTTAAATAAATTTGTTTTAGATTCACTTTTCCTGTTTTATCTGGTTTAAAAAACACATTATACTCAGTATAATTTGCTGGTCTCCATTTATTCGTTATAGGGTCCTTTATATATAATATTTCCTTTGTATCAATCTTATCTACAATATCTATTAAAAATATTCCTACCAATAATTCATTATCTAACTGTTTTTCAATCATTAAAGATTCATAATAATCATATACCATTCTTTCAAATTCTGTTAATTCGGTTTCTTCTTTACTGTATAAATAATTTAATAATTCTATTTCTTCTTCTTTCATTAATTCTTGACAAATATGTTGTAAAGCATATTTATTCAAATCAGCATCATTTATTTCAAATCCTCTAGAATATAATTCTTCTTTTGCTTTATAAAATAATTTATACCAATTATAATCTTGTTTATCAACTTCTTCATTTTCTTCCATACATTCTTCATATCTACTTTCTATTAATTTTATTGTTTTTGTAGTTTTTGTATTTTTTTTCTCTTTCATTTTGTTTTCCTTTCTATCTTCTCTTTCTTCAGCTTGTTTTCCCGATTCTTCATTTGAATTAAATTTCTCTTCTATTTCTTCTAATTCTTCAAAATGTTCGTTCTCTGATTTTTCTGGTTTTTCTCTGTTTTTATTCATTTTTAATTCTATTGGGATTTCAGTTGTTTTACTTGTGATTGGAACTTGTCTTTCATACATTAATAATCTTTTATCATCACTTTCTATAGGTTGAAATAAAAATAAATTAGAGATATTTACAATTCTACCTATTTTAAAAAATTTATCTACAACAGGTATTCTATCATCAATTAAATCATATAACGCTCTTTCTATTTCTTGCTTTGTTATATTTTTATTTTTTCTCAACAAATGTAATATTTCTTCTTTTGTATAAACGTGACGTTTTAAATATAATTCTTTAATTCTGTCAACTAAACTATTATTCTTTGTATATTTATATTTATAAGTGCTAGAATTTATAATTTCTTCTTCCTCCGCTAATTCATTATGACAGCTATAACTACAATTTTCCATATAATCACATAAACTAGAGAAAGGTTTATCTCTAATAGAATATTTAATAGGAATTCCTTCACTTGTTATGATATCTACTTCTTCATCTGCATTTACAAATTTTTGTTGTCCAATATTTAATAAACAATCAATTGATATAGATTTTAATATTCTTGTTACCTTTCCAATTTTAATTGATTTTTTCTCTGCGTTTCTATATAAAAACGTATCTAAAGATTCAACGTCTGTATCATTTAATTCAGACACGTGCATAAATAATTGAAAATTTCTATCCTTTAACTCTAGTTGTGAATGACTACAATTTCTTCTTGCTCTTCCTATAATTTGTTCAATACGATTTAAATTATACCAAGGCTCTAATATATGAACTTGTCTTAAATTTTTTAAATCTATACCTTCTGTTCCCGCTTGTGATATAAGAACTACTTTTATTCTATTTCCATTTAAATTATTATTTGTTAATGCTTCTATTTCTTCATTATTATCTGGGCTTAATGCTTTATCACCACTAATGATTGAATAACACGCTTGGTTATTTTTTTGTTTATCCTTTTCAAAACCGGGTAAAGAATATACATTCAACTTTTCTTTATTCATTTTTGAGCCACTCTTAAATAATGATTTTTTATCTTCGCCATATCTTTTAAAACCGAGTTCTTCTAATGCCAAAGCAATCGGCACGAGACCACCATCAATATATTGTGAATAAATTAATACTATACCTTTTGAATTCATAATATGACCTAAAATATTTTTTATTTTAGAACTGTATATACCTATATTATCATAAGTAAACATACCTTTTAGTGGCCCTGAAATATATTCATAATTAGATTTTGTGCTTGAATTATATCTCATTGCTTTTGTAATTCCATCTTTTCCAAATAAAAATGGTTCTCTCGGGTTATCGTTAGGAAAACAAATATTTAATGCTTGTATAGGCCCCATTAATTCAGTATATCTTAATGAATCCATATATTCAAAATGGTCTAATTTACCTTGTTCTTCATATTGTGTTATTATTTTTTCCATAATATTTTGATAAGCTTTTTCTTGAAGTTCTGATAATTTACTCTTATATAAATCTAAATATTTGATTGGATTTTCTATTTTCTTTCCATTAAATTGATAACTTGGATAATTAGATAAATCTAATTTATTTTCATCATTATACATTTTAGGTGTAATCATATAAGGAAACACATATGGATTCTCTCCTCTTACATAAGACACATAACCATTTGCGCTTTGTATCAATTTATCTTTATTTATAATTTCACCATTTTTATCAAATATATCTTTTATTTGAACTGATGGTCGTTTATCATTTAAATTCATTAAATTTAATAAAAACGCAATTTCTTTTGGGTCGTTATACATTGGTGTTCCAGTTAAACAAATTAATTTCATTCCTTTGACTACTTTTACTAAATCATATAAACTAGTTGCTACTAATTTACTGTCATTATCACCCGTAAGTCGTATGTTATGTATTTCATCAATAACTATAATTCTTCCTTCAAAATTATATTTTAATTGTTTAATGTCATTTTTATCAATCATTTTTTTTATATAATTTGCTAAACCAATATATCCAATAAATTTATAATTATCCTTTATTATTTTCTCTATTTTTTGTATTAAATCCTCTTTTGACAATTTATTAATATCAAATTTATATAATTCTTGTAATAAAGCATTACCAACACACCCTGATAAATTCCATATTCCATTCTCATTTGTTAATTTATTTTTATCAAACAATTGTAATTTAAAATTTTCTTGAACATTTGGAGAAGCAACTATGAATATTCTCTTATAATTTGGAATTAAACTAGAATACATTCTTAGAGATTCAGTTATACTTATTGCCGAACAAGTTTTTCCACTACCTAAACCGTGATATAATAATATACTGTTATATGGATTATCTATTGAAATAAATCTTCTAACAAACTCTTGATGTGGAGCTAATTCAAATTCTTTTGTTTTTTTACAGAGAATAACGGCTTTTTTTGATACAGGTTCTAATTTATCGTCATATTTAAACCGAAACTCTTTTTTTAATGTTATTTTTTTTTGGAATTGGTTATTATTTAAATGAGGATATATTCCTAATGTCCTATCCATATTAATATATATTTAGTTTAAAAAATCAAGGTTTCATCTAACAATGTTTGAACATTTCTTAATAATTCTATTTTTTCGGCATTATAAGGTCTTATTTTAGTTAAACATTCTTCATAAGAAAACCATTTCATTGCTCCAATTTCACTTTTTTGATAATTGGAATCATTTAAAGATTCTTCATAATTCATTTTTGCTAAAAAATATTTATGTTTATAAGATTTTAAATTTGAACCTGTAAAAATTTCTTCGAACGAATTTAAATTTTTAATTAATTTGATATCTTCTTTAGAATAACCAGTTTCTTCTTGAAATTCTCTAATTGCACAATCTAAATCTTTTTCTTTTCTTTCTCGTCTTCCTTTTGGAAATCCCCATTCTGGCTCTTCCCATATACATAATTCGTCTAATAATTGCCTTTTATTATTTTTTATATAATTAAATTTATCTTCATTTCTTGTTTCATATGTTTCAGAAACTCTATTCCATAATTTATTCCATAGTTCTTTGTATGAATAATTTAATATATTTTCTTTTTCTTTAATTGTAATTTCTCTGATTATATTTTTAATTTGATATTCATTTGTTTCAGAGAACTTTCCCCTTAAAAAATCTACATATCCTAAACTATCTTTTCTCTGAACTAGAAGATATTCGTATTTTTTTTCTGGAGTTACTCTATAACATAATATACCAAAACTTGTTATTGGTTTTCGACAATTATAAAATAAATGTCCATATACACCGCAGTTATTACACAAATATATTTTTTTGTAATCATTCATAATGAATAAAGTATAATTTGTATTTTAAAAATATCTTTAAATCATAATGAATAATGAGGTTATATTTGATTATCTAAAATATGCTTGTTTCTATTATGTACCAACTAAACCAAATCGTAAAAAAATAAAAGAATTAATATATGCAATTCCTTATTTTGTAAAAGAAGAATATCAATCTATATTATTTGATATTATTCACAATAATCCTATTGAAAGTTATTGGGATTACAATAAAACAATGAATGAATATGGTTATATCATTTATAAAGAGTTTCATATTCAAACAAAACAGAGAATAAAAGAATATCCTGAATATATTAACGAATTAAATCATCCATATAATGATTTTGAATATAAAAGAAAACGAACTCATCATATTTTATTCTCTATTTTTTTAATTATTCTATTTTATTTATTATACAAAACATTAAATTATTAATGATTTAATTATTATTTTCATTTTGAAATAATCCACGACTAGTTTTATTACTTCTTGCCCTTTTTGAATATCTAAATCGTGGTGAAAATCTTCTTCTTATAAAACTGTCTTCATTGTTTTTTTTATTATTTTCATTATTTTCATTATTTTCATTATTTTCATTATTTTCATTATTTTCATTTTCTTCAAAATTTTCAAAGTTAAGTTTTCCAGATGGTCTTGTCATAAGACTTTCTTCATTATTTTCTTCACTCTTTTCAAAGTTTTCAAAGTTAAGTTTTCCAGGTGGTCTTGTCATAAGACTTTCATCATTATTTTCTTCATTATTTTCTTGTGTTTCTTTAGAGTCAAGCGGATGTTCAAGTTGGCTTGTGTTTTGATTTGTTCTAGAAACTGAATAATCGTTATCTATAGAACTAATACCACTTAAATTTTTTAATCTACGACTATAATTGTTATATTCTTTCATAGTTCTGAATTTTAATAAATTAATTCCAAGACCTAATAATTTTTCTATTATTCTTCTTTTATCAAAACTAGATGGTTTTATTAATGATGAATATTGTACTTCATTATAGTGTGTTATTACTGCTTTTACATTATTCATTGAAACATTTACTTCACTACGTTTTAATCTTGTTTTAAAAAAATCTTTTAAATAGTTTTGAACATCTAATGGAACATATACAGGATCTATTCTACCAGTCATAAAAGTTCCTGAACCAACATTTATTATTAGTTTACCATTTTTAAACATAAACTCGCCAGCAAATAATAAACTTACAATAGGTTTAACATCAGAATCGTAAATTGATGAATTATTGGAATGAGTTAATCTTTGATTAAGAGTTTTGTGTTTTAATCTTTTTTTTGTTTTTCTAATTTCATTATTGGATGTATAACCATTATTTTCAAAAGTTCTATAATAATTTAGGAGCCCATCATGTCTATATACTTTTGCTTCTTTTACAATAATATGATGTTTTGTATCTATTTCGTGATGAGAAAAAGTTTCTTTAAAAAATAATTGAGGATTTCTATTTTCATCATATCCAATAATCCAACAATATATTCCTTCATTTATTCTAGATAGGTCATTTGATGTTAATAATCTAATTTTATTTGTATATTGATGTGCGGTTAAGACATATATACTATTACCATATTCGATTGGGTCTAATTTTGGTTCAGATGTTCTCCAAGAGGTTTCATTTCTTATATCTATAGGATTATCTAATAAATATTGTAAACTTTTCATTTTAGTAGAAGATAATGGTAAATAGTTTTTTTTTGTATATATATGTTTCTTAGTATACTTTGAAGGATTTTTTTTATAATTTTTTTTGTATTTTTCAATATTTGGATTCTTATAAAATAATGACTTCATATAATAAAATAATATATTTAATATTTTTCTTTCTATTTTTTCTGTTTTTCTGTTTTTCTATTTTTTATTTATGAAATTAATTAAATAAAATTTAAAAATAATTAATTATTAAAATGAATACAAATTTAATAATTATTCTAATAACCGTAGGATTAGTATATAACACTTATCACGAAAATTTTTTACTTAAATCATTTCAAACTCATAAAAAATATTATAAAATAGCATTAATTTTATTATTTGGTTTAGGATTTTTTGTTATGGTTAATAAAAATCCACATAATGCTGCAATGTCTGTAAATATAGCAAAACAATTTTTAGAAGTAGCACCAGTTGATAGAAATTCTAAAAATTTATTACAACCATTTTTATATACAGACCCTATCCAAAAATCAATACAGAGAATACAATCTTCGGGTAAAACTTCTTCTAAAAGAAGTGTTAGTGAAACTAAAAAGAAATTTGTTGCTGCCAGCCAAAACTGGAAATGTGGTAAATGCCAACAACAATTAACCGCTTGGTTTGAAGTAGATCACACAAAACGACTTGACCAAGGAGGGACAAATGATGTATCTAATTTGGTGGCTTTATGTAGAAATTGTCACGGAGAAAAAACTTCAATGGAAAATTTTTAAATCTATATTTACTATAACATAAATGATTAATAGAGAGATAAAACAAGACTTGTCAAAAAATTATATATATAATAGTTCGAACATATTTATTTACAGTGTTTTAATGATTATATTAATTTTAGGATTAATCATATTTATGATATATCCAACAAAACTTTTAAAATATACATATATACCCTTTACTATATTTTATTTATTATTAACTTTTAGTGTATTAAGTTACATTATTATTTATGTTACAAAGAGAAATGATAATAAGAATTTTTTACAATTTATTAATTCATTTGGAAGTCATATGATAAAATTATTAATAATAATTGGAATATTTTTAGCAATATCTGTTGTATTATATTTTATATTCTCTGGAATTAAAAATGTATTTAAATATTTATTAAGTTATTCATTATTATTTACATTTGGCCTTGTAGTTATTTTACTTTCGATATTGAACCAATATACTAGTAATTATTCATTTGATAATAAATATGTAAATCTAATCAAAAATATCATATTATATATACCTTGTATTCTCACTGATTCAATAGAATATCTTAAAAAAGATTATAAAAATACACCATCTACTGTTATAATATTATTTATAATTTTAGTAATTTATATACTTCTTTATTTTTTAGTTCCTATCATTAATTCTATATTATATAAATCAGATGGTCTTTTGTTGATTGATAAACCTGTTTATTTAAATACAAATATAATAATAAAAACAAAAAAAGAATTAATGGAAGATATTTTTAATAATCGTCCATTTTATGATAGATGGGTTCAACAAATATTAAACAAAACAGATATATATAATTCTTCATTCAACACGGTAAAAATGACTAATTCAACTGATATATCTTATAATAATGTTTATACAGAGAAAGAGTATGATATGAATATACAAACACGATATATTATTCCAGATAATAAAACTAAAATATTTTATGAATCATTTACAATGGCTCAATCAGATGATACTTACCCTATAATCAATTCATTAAACTTTTTAAATTTAATGCAACAAAATATAATTCAAAAAGTAATGACTGAAAACCCGGATATTGAAAGTAAAATGAATGAATTAATAAATCAACCGGAAGATTTAAAACAATATGTATTATCCATTATTTATGATAATCCTCAATTATTATCCGTTTATGATAAATCAAGACTTATTTTTAATAATATAAAATCAGTTGGTGTTGCTACCGCTGGAATACCGGGAGATTTAATGGGTTATAATTCGTTAGAGAATGATTTGACAGGAAATTTATATCATTATGGTATTACATTTTGGATATATATTAATAGTCACAATATTAATGGAAAACAAACTATATTAACTTATGGTAATAGACCATCATTATATTATAATGGAAATACAAAAGAATTAACACTAGAAATAAATAACTTAAGCCAATATAACAAAGATAATAATTCTAAAAATAATATAATTTATAAGACAAATAATATCTTATATCAAAGATGGAATCATATTGTAATGAATTATAATTATGGAACCTTTGATTTATTTATTAATAATAATTTAATTGGTTCTTATAAAAATATTGTTCCAAAATTATATGACGATGAAATGCTTATAGTTGGTTCAAAAAATAATGAAAATTTAGGAGGTGTATGTAATATGAAATATTATGAATTACCTTTATCATTGAATAAAATAGAAAAAATTTATACACAATTTCATAAAAAAAATCCACCAATATAAAATATATTTTTAGTATAAATGGATATATTTTCTTTCACATCTATTGTTGTTATTTTAGTTGTAGTTGTAGGTTCATACTTAATATTTACAGATTCTGTTCAAGGTAGAGCTAAAATGATATTAATTGCTTTTGTGGCAATTTTTGGTATAATGCTTTTATCGAGTTTATCATTGTTTAAAAGTTATTATGAATTGATAGATGCGCCTATTCCTGGAAATACAGAATATATTATACCAGAAAATAAATTAGGTGATGTATCAGAAAGATATTCTATTAGTGCTTGGATATATATTAATGATTGGAATACATATTTTGGACAAACTAAAAATATTGTAAAATATGACCGTGGAGGTGGAGATGGAAAAGAATTCAGTATAGACCTAGACACAAACTTAAATGATTTAATTATTAAAGTTCCAGTTAAGACAATTGATTCTTCAAGTTATTCTAATGATATAATTCAAGTGTCTAATATTAGTATACAAAAATGGGTAAATATTATTGTATGTGTTGATACAAACAATACAGATGTTTATATAAATGGAAAGTTAGTAAATAGTCACACAAATACTACAACATCCGCAACTCCAACTACTCAAAACAAACTTACTCTTGCAAAAGGAGGAATTGGTTTTAATGGTTCGATTTCAGGTGCAAGACTTTATAATAAATTTTTAACACCACAAGAATGTTGGACAATATACAGAGATGGGTTTAGTAATAGTTTATTAGGTAGCTTTATGAATAGATATAACGCATCTATTGTATTTTACAAAGATAGACAAAAAACAAATGAAATCCCTTTTATGTAATTATAAATTCTTATTTATATATAAATGAATCGTTCTAATTCATCTACCTTAACAGAACAAGTCAAAAGTGCATTTTCTAAAACAAAAAATATCGGGGACAAGGTTATGAATTCTACTTCCAAAATTAAAAATGTTATTTCTACCGGGATTTCAGATAAAGTTAATAAAATAAGTAATACCACAAATAATTCTCAATGGTTTCAAGGTATTTCTTCATTTATTTCTAATTTTACAGAATCTAATACTGCATTTAGTAAATTTGTATTTCTTATATTAGTTTTGTTATTGTTTATATTCTTATTTCAAATTGGAATGGCTATAATGACACGATTTATTAATGGATATAGCGGTGATGTATATATAATTAAAGGTATGACTAATAGTAATAAAGAAAAAGTTGTAACTTCAAATCCAAACAATAAAGATTCAGTATCTATTATAAAATCAGTAAATCAAGATGATGGTATTGAATTCTCTTGGAATGTTTGGTTTTATATCGATGAAGTATCAAATAATTTTGAATATAAAAGAATATTTTCAAAAGGAAAAGGAATGAAAGATTCGAGTAATCTTAACTCAACTTTAAAATTAGAACACTCTCCTTATTCTAAAATTATAAATAATTCTCCTGGATTATATATCACAAATTATATTCCAGATGATACATCTTCTGTAGCACCTAATATTACATTTACAAATGATATAAGTAATGTTTCTTTAGTTATAGCATTAAATACATATAATCCATCTAATAGTGATACTGAATTTGCCGAATTAATTACAGTAAAAGATGTATTCATAAAGAAATGGATGAATTGTACTGTAATTGTTAAAAATAGAACAGTAAATGTATATATTAATGGAAAATATAATAAGCAAAAAATATTAAATAATATTCCTGTTCAAAATAATTATGATACCTATATAGGTGATGATAGCGGTTTTAAAGGTTATATCTCTAATTTGAAATATTATAATCGTGCCATTTCTTATGAAGAAGTTCGTTCATTATACTCAGGCGGTCCTAATCTTACAAGTGTAGATACCATTACACCAAATGGTCTAGATTACGCTTCTATGAGTTGGTATTATAATATTGCTAACTAATTTTAACTAATTTTAACTAATTATAAAAATTATATACTTTTTTAAAATATATAATTTTTTATTTTTATCTCTTTACTTTGTTTTATTTTTTACTTCCAAAGAAACTTGTAATTGGAACATTTCCCGCCTTTTTATTTTTTTCAATTCTTAATGTATCTTCAAATAATAATTTTTCAATATAATTCTCTTTTATTGTGATTTCTTTTTTCAAATATTTATCATATTCTAGATTGTTCTTAAATGTAGCCAATTCTTGTTTTAATTTAGTTGCTAATGGTTTCGTTAATAACTGATTAATTACTAATGTATAAATTTGAACAACTGGTTTCATAATTTGATTTGTAATATAAAAACCATAATCTATTTTTAAATTATTATCTTGAATAAATGTTGGCGTCTCTATTTTCTCTCCTTGTAATTTTTTACCTGTTGTTTGAATATATACATAAGGAATACGATCACCAGGTGAAGGTTTATTACCAGGATCACGAATACCTATTCTCTCTGCCAAAACATTATGTGCGATTTGTTCAGGTTTTTTATAAAATGACCTTAATGATTTACTAATGACTAATTTTTCAATTGGAACTTTTTGTTCTGTAATATCCAATAAACATTTTTTAAGAAATTCAGTTGATTTTTTTACATCTCTGTCTTTCATTAGAATATCAATAATTCCTCCATATACATCTTTTACTATAGGTGCGTTATCTCTTCTTTTTAATACAATTCCCATTGATTTACGCTTACATTGATTTGGATCCAATTCATATAACATTCCAACATATCGTTTTTTTGATAATAAACAAAAGGGTAGAAATGTTTTCTCATATTCTAAATCGTGTGGTTTCTTTAGAAACATTGTAGCCAAATTCCCGGCATCTTGTGCTAAATCAATCGTT
>JACCDQ011063130.1_pt1 | contig 13405 bp, 11 predicted proteins | sample 7446031 | NCBI WGS metagenome assembly JACCDQ01 (sample SAMN15323442, study PRJNA562643) | freshwater metagenome | isolation source: river surface water | place: USA:Blue River Watershed | collected 2017-08-17 | reverse complement strand
GTGGCGGTCGTGGTGGTCACGGCGGCGGACGCGACCGACAGGGTGGCGGCAAGCGCAGCAACTACGGCAGCAACGGCCGCGGCCGCTGGTCAGATCGACCAGAGGGCTCACCGCGTCCACGTGACAAGAAGAAATTCGAGTCACGCGCAGCTCGCGACTAACAGTTTCTAAATAGAAGCCCCTGGCTCATGGCCTGGCACGCTGATCGTCGTGAGCCACGACCGTTACCTGCTCGAGCGTGTGACCGACCATCAGTTCGCATTGATGGGCGATGGTCGCCTGCGGCACCTGCCCGGTGGCGTTGACGAATACCTTCGCATGCGCAAACACAGCCTCTCGGCAGGAGCAGCTCCGGTTGGTGCGCCGAGCGCATCCTCGTCGGCCGCGACCGCAAACGCCTCGACCGCAAACGCCTCGACCGCAACCACCGCAACCACCGCAGCCGCACCAAAACTCTCCGGAGCAGCCCTGCGCGACGCTGAAAAGAACCTCGCTCGCATCGAACGCGCACTCGAAAAGCTCGGCTCAGACGAAGCGGCCCTGCACCAGAAGATGGCGGCGCACGATCAGAGCGATTACGAGGGTTTGGCGGCGTTTGCAGCCCAGCAGAACGACCTCAACGCCAAGCGTGAGTCGCTCGAGCTCGAATGGCTCGAGATTTCTGACCTTCTCGGCTAGAAAAAGGTTCGCAAAACCACGGCCAAGCCAATTAGCGATTGGATTTTCTGGCAGACTTAGAGCGCAGGTTCTGGCGGCCTTCGGGGCGACTAAATCTGCATTGCTCCATGGTGTAATGGCAGCACCGCGCCCTTTGGAGGCGTTTGTCTAGGTTCGAATCCTAGTGGAGCAGCGAGCCTCGATTAGCGCCCAAAAAGCGCCCTTCGACCTTCATTCGAGACAACGGAGCGAACATGCATCAGCTAGGCGAACAGCACCTTGCAGTCGTCGTGCTCGCCGCCGGCGCGGGCACTCGCATGAAGTCAAACAAACCCAAGGTCATGCACGAGATTGCCGGCCTGCCGCTGCTCGGTCACGCGCTTGCGACCGCATCCTCGCTCGGTGCCAGCTTCGTGGTGCCTGTTGTTCGCCACCAAAAAGAGGTCATCGCGCCTTACATCGAGGCGTTTTATCCGAACGCAAAAATCGCCGAGCAGGATGAGATTCCGGGCACCGGTCGTGCGGTCGAATGTGCTCTCGACGCGATTCCTGCCGACTTCAAAGGTGCCGTTGTGGTCACCTCGGGCGATGTTCCGCTGCTCGATGTTTCGACCCTCGAAAGCCTGATTGACGCACACCTGAACGCCGGTGCTGCAGCCACGATTTTGACCGCGATTCTCGATGACCCAGCGGGTTACGGACGCGTAGTTCGCACCAGCGACGGCAGCTTCCTGAAGATCGTCGAAGACCGTGACGCAAGCAAGAAGCAGCTCGATATTCGCGAGGTCAACGCGGGTGTGTACGTTTTCGACGCACAGCACCTTCGCACCGCGCTTGGTCGTATCGGCCTTCACAACGCGCAGGGTGAGAAGTACCTAACCGATGTTGCCGCCGAACTGCTTGCCGAAGGCTTCGAAGTTCAGGGCATTCCGGTCACCGACAACTGGTTGGTGGCGGGCATCAACGACCGCGTGCAACTGACCGAGGTCGCGGCCGAACTCAACCGCCGCATCTGCGAGGCATGGCAGCTTGCCGGTGTGACCATTCACGACCCGTCATCGACCTGGATCGACGTCACCGTGCAGCTGGGTCAAGACGTGACCCTTAAGCCGGGCACATACCTGAACGGTATGACGGTCGTCGGAGCAGGTTCGACCATCGGCCCAGAGGTGGTCTTGGTAGACACCGTGGTTGGCGAAAACGCTTCGGTTCTCAAGGCTCACGCCACCGGTTCACGCATCGGCGACGGAGCGATGGTTGGCCCGTACTCATACCTTCGCCCTGGCACCGACCTCGGCGCTGACGGCAAGATCGGCACTTTCGTCGAAACCAAGAACGCCAAGATTGGCGCGGGCTCGAAGGTGCCGCACCTCAGCTATGTCGGCGATGCCGAGATTGGCGTCGAGAGCAACATCGGCGCTGGCACGATTTTCGCGAACTACGACGGCGTCAAGAAGCACCGCAGCACGATCGGTTCGCACGTTCGCACCGGGTCGCACAACGTATTCGTCGCGCCGATCACCATCGCCGATGGCGCATACACCGCCGCTGGCACTGTCGTGCGTCGCGATGTGGCTGCCGGTGAGCTGGCGATGAACGTGGCTCCGCAGCGCAACATCGCCGACTGGGTAATCCAGAAGCGACCAGGCAGCGCGGCAGCAGAAGCAGCCGAAGCGGCAAAGCAGAATTCAACCGAGAACTAAACAACAAGGCAAAGGGCGAGCAAAAATGAGCGAGATCACTCTCAGCAACGAGAAGAAATTAGTAATCGTCAGTGGCCGCGCGCACACCGCCCTTGCTGAAGAGGTCGCCGAACTGCTCGGCACCTCGCTTCTGCCGACCACGGCATACGACTTCGCCAACGGCGAGACCTTCGTGCGCTACGAAGAGTCGGTTCGCGGTGTCGACGCGTTCGTGATTCAGTCACACGCCAACGGCATCAACAACTGGGTCATGGAGCAGCTCCTGATGGTGGATGCCCTCAAGCGTGCATCGGCCAAGCGCATCACGGTCGTTGCCCCTTTCTTCCCTTATGCCCGCCAAGACAAGAAGCACAAGGGACGCGAGCCAATCTCGGCACGCCTCATGACCGACCTGTTCAAGGCTGCTGGCGCAAACCGACTGATGTCGGTCGACCTCCACACCCCACAGATCCAGGGCTTCTTCGATGGTCCGGTTGACCACCTTTGGGCGCTCCCGATGCTCGCCGACTATGTTGGCGAAAAGTATGCGAGCGAGAACCTGACCGTCGTTTCACCAGACTCGGGCCGCGTTCGCGTTGCTGACATCTGGGCAGAACGCCTCGGCACTCCGCTTGCCATCATTCACAAGCGTCGCGACCCAGACAAGCCAAACCAGGTTGAGGCTCACGAGCTAGTTGGTGATGTTGCTGGCCGCACCTGTCTGCTGGTTGACGACATGATAGACACCGCCGGCACCATCGTTGCAGCTGCCAAGGCTCTCAAGAACAACGGTGCCGCCAAGGTCATCGTTGCTGCCACCCACGCGGTGTTCTCGCACCCTGCAGCAGAGCGCCTCTCATCGGGAGTTGTCGACGAGGTTGTTGTCACTAACACCTTGCCTCTGCGCCCAGACCAGATGTTCGACAACCTGACCGTGCTCTCGATCGCTCCACTGATCGCTTCGGCAATCAAGGCTGTCTTCGGCGACGACTCAGTGAACAAGCTGTTCCCAGGTCACGCCTAAAGCGCCCTGCCTAGCGACCGTCTAAACGATTCGAGTTTCAATGGCTGCCCGTCAAACCGTAGGTCTGGCGGGCACTGTTGCAATCGGACTGGCCTCGATGCTCGGCGCTGGTGTTTTCGTGGTCTTTCGCGAGGGGTACCTGCTGGCCGGCACCTGGGTGTGGGCAGCGCTAGGGCTCGCTGCTTTGGTTGCGGCGCTCAACTCATCCTCGGTTTATCGCCTCGCACGAATCATTGATCGCCCGGGCGGCACCTACGCCTACGCCCGCGTTTTCTTGGGGGAGGGCTGGTCGTTCGCGGCCGGTTTCGCCTTCGTCGCCGGCAAGATCGGTTCGATTGCGGCCATCGCTCTCGCGCTCGGTGAATACGTGTATGCGCCCGCGCGCAAATGGGTCGGCATCGCAGCGATCATCGTGATGACGCTCATCAATGTGCTCGGAATTCAGCGCACAGCCGGCGTTGCCGCGGTCCTGGCAGGCGTCACCACAACCTTCGTGCTGGCCACAGTGCTGCTCGGTTTCGCGTTGCCGGTCGCGCCGATTGCCGAGGTTCGCCTCGCGCTGCCGACCGAACCAAGTTGGTATGTGATCACCGCCGCATCGATCTTCTTCTTCGCCTTCGCGGGTTATGCGCGAGTGGCCACTCTCGGAAACGAGGTTCGTGATGCCAAGCGCAACATCCCTAGAGCGATTGTCATTGTGATGACCGCCGTAACCGTGCTTTATTTCGGCGTTCTCTTCGTGCTCCAGACCTGGTTGCGCACCAACCTGGCGATTTCTGAAGCGCCGTTTGTCGCGTTCTTCGATCAGGCACTGCCGGGCTTCGGTTGGGTCGTGCTGCCGGTCGTTGTCGTCGCAACTCTCGGTTCGATTCTCGCCCTGCTGGCCGGCGTCTCTCGAACCGCTGCCGAGATGGCCTCCGACCGCGAATTGCCGCGCGTCTTCGAGGCGCGCAACCGCTTTGGTTCACCGTGGCTGTCAGAGGTTGCGATTGCGCTGGGCGCATCCCTGTTGGTTTCGGTCGCTGACAATCTCGCCTGGGCGATTGGTTTCAGTTCGTTTGCGGTGCTGTTCTATTACGCGGTTGCGCATCTGAGTGTTTGCTTCGCGCGGGATGCCGGTCTCGATGCCGTTTCTGGCGCTGTAACTCGCCGCTTCAATCCACTCGTGCGCATTGCACCGATTATCGGCATCGCACTGTGCCTGACGCTCGCGATGTGTGTGCCAGGGCCGGCGTTCGCTGTCAGTTCGACGATTCTCATCGTCGCCGTCGCGATCAGAGCGTTGCTTCGCCCCAAGCTCGTCCGCTAGACTGTTCGAAGACAACGGCGAGGGCCAAAATCCAATTTCAATTCTGAGGTTGATTGCGGCCGTTATCGACGGGGCATTTTTAGGCGAATTCTTTGCCAGTAATCCTCGCGGACACCGCTTGAGTTGATTTCAAATAAAGCAAAGAAGGAGTTTCGCAATGAGCGATGCAATCAAGATGAAGGCTGAAGTCCGTACCAAGTTCGGTAAGGGCGCAGCTCGTCAGGCACGTGCAGCCGGCCGCACTCCAGCAGTGATCTACGGTCACGGCAGCGAGCCACAGCACATCACCCTCCCAGCTCACGAGATCGCTCTAGTACTGCGTCACAAGAACGCATTCCTAGACCTCGACATCGAAGGCAAGTCAAACCTTGTCCTCGTAAAGAGCGCAACCAAGGACCCAGTGACCCAGGTCATCGAGCACATCGACCTCATCGTCGTTGTCATGGGTGAGAAGGTTCACGTTGAGGTTCCTGTTCACGTTGTCGGTGAAGTTCTTAGCGGAACCATCGTTGACGTCGAGCACAAGACCGTAAAGCTTGAGGCTCCTTCACACGCGATCCCTGAGTTCGTTGAGGTTCACATCAGCAAGCCAGCAGCAGGCACCCACTTCACCGCAGCAGACGTCGTTCTGCCTGCAGGCGTAAAGATGGACCTCGCCAAGGACGAGCTAGTAGTTTCGATCCTCGAGTCGAAGGCTGCTCACTCAGAAGACCTCGCAGAGGCAAACGCCTAGTCTTCACTAGGCAACCTCCGCTCTTAGGGGCACGCTCACATGAGCAATGACGTTTGGCTGGTAGTCGGGCTCGGTAACCCCGGGCCCGGCTATTCAGGCAACCGTCACAACGTCGGTCAAATGGTGTTGGCAGTTCTGGCCGATCGACTCAGCGCTAGTTTCAAGGCGCACAAAGCCAACGCTTCGGTAGCCGAGGCCCGTCTCGGGTTCGGCGGCCCCAAGGTGATCCTGGCTAAGCCGGGGTCATACATGAATACTTCTGGCGGCCCTGTATCTGGCCTTGCCAAGTTCTATGACGTCGACCCATCGCACGTGATCGTGCTGCATGACGAGCTCGACATTCCGGCCGATAACGTGCGAGTCAAGGTCGGTGGCGGTCACGCCGGACACAACGGTTTGCGCGACATCATCGCCGCTCTGGGAACCCAAGAATTCGTACGCGTTCGCGTTGGCATCGGCCGCCCGCCTGGTCGGCAAGAGGTCTCCGATTTCGTGCTGAAGGACTTCTCGTCGACCGAACGCAAGTCGTTGCCGGTGACGCTAGAAATCGCCGCGGATGCGGTCGAGGCAATCGTTTCTTCGGGCGCTCTGGCTGCTCAGCAGCAGTTCAATTCGCCTTCTTAGCCACTTAGACTTAACCCCATGAGCGCGAAAAACTCTGAGGGTCAGTCACGCCCGCTCGCGCAACCAAAATCAGACAAAGCAACAACAAAATCGAGCCAAGTGCATCCGAACCCACTTCACGGGCTCGTCGATATCACGCTTGAGGGCTACAAATTTGCCAAGCTGCAGGCCCAAATCGCCAGGAAACGCCTCGACCTGATTGCCCCACTCGGCGCGCACTCGACGGTTACCAGCGCAATCAGCGACCTTCGCTTCGGCCACGGTCACACCCCAGTCTCACTGGTGATCACGGCGACCGGACGCGAAGCCGAAGACCTGGCTAGCTCACTCCGCGCACTCGAACCAACCGCTGAAGTAATCGAGTTCCCGAGCTGGGAGACCCTGCCGCACGAGCGCCTCAGCCCGAGCGCAGAAACCGTCGGCAAGCGCGTGCGCGCGCTGCACCGACTGCACCAACTCGCACACGAGTCCAACGGCACCCTTGATCATCCGGTGTTCGTGCTCGCATCCATCAGGGCTGTGTTGCAGCCAATCGTTGCCGGGCTGGGGGAGCGCGAACCTGTGCGACTCGAGCAGTCACGCGAATACAGCCTGTTCGAGCTGCCGCTCAAGCTCATCGATTACGCATACGAGCGCGTTGACATGGTCACCCGCCGCGGAGAGTTCGCCGTGCGAGGCGGCATCCTCGATGTGTTCCCGACGACCGCCGAACACGCATACCGACTCGAATTCTTCGGTGATGAAATCGAAGAAATCCGCCTCTTCAGCGTCGCCGACCAGCGCACGCTATCCGGCGAAACCGCAACCTCAGCCGGCGCAGACGAACAGGGACGCGTCAAGGCAATCGAGATCTATCCAGCGCGCGAACTGCTCATCACCCCGAGCGTTGCCAACCGCGCTCGTCAGATGCTGCACGAGTTTCCGAACATCAGCACGATGCTCGCCAAGCTCGCCGAGGGCATTCCGGTCGAAGGCATGGAATCACTCGCTCCTGTGCTCGTGGACCATATGGTGCCGCTCGCTTCATGCCTTCCAAAGGATGCCGCAGCGATCCTCATCGCACCCGATAAGGCCGCTGCCCGTGCCGCCAGCCTGGTCGAAACCAACGAGGAATTCCTGCACGCCGCGTGGGATGCCGCAACCGAAGGCGCACAAGCCCCAATCGACCTGAGTGCCGGCGGATTCATCGACATCGGCCAGTTCAAAGAGACCCTTGAGGGCCGTCAACTCGTCACGATAAGCCAATTCGGTGCCGACGACGAGTCGCTCATCGACCTCGGGCTCCTTGAAATCCCAACTTTTGTCGGCGCTGACGGTCAGCGCGAAACCAGCATCATCGACTGGATTCGCGACCAGCTGCAGCACGGTCAGCGCATCCTGATTAGCGCCGAAGGCCACGGCACGGTTGAGCGCATCACCGAGATGCTGCGCGCTCAAAAGGTGCAAGCTGAACTGCTCGAGTCGCTTCCTGGCGATCACAACAAAGCCAAGTGGCCGGCGAACACCGTCGTCACGATTCAGGCGACCCTGCGCAAGGGCTTTGCGGCCCCCGAGGCGAACCTGATCGTCCTCACCGACAGTGAATTCTTCGGTCGCAATCAGGCATACCTGAATCCTGAACGCCGCAAGCTGGCAGCCAAGCGCGGCCAGGCGGTCGACCCGCTCAACCTCAAGTCGGGTGACTATGTTGTGCATGAGATTCACGGCATCGGCCGCTTCAAAGAACTCGTAACCCGCCAGACCGGCATCGGCAACCAAAAGCACGAACGCGAATACCTCCTGATTGAGTACGCGCCGAGCAAGCGCGGCTACCCTGGTGACACGCTCTATGTGCCGACCGATCAGCTCGACATGCTCACGAGATATGTCGGTGGCGAAGCGCCCGTACTCAACAAGATGGGCGGGGCCGAGTGGGCCAAGGTCAAGGGCAACGCCCGCAAGGCCATCCGCAAGATCGCCATCGACCTGGTCAAGCTCTACAGCGCACGGGTCAAGTCGAAGGGCCACGCGTTTGGCCCAGACACCGCCTGGCAGCGGGAGCTCGAAGAGGCATTTGCGTTTGTCGAGACTCCCGACCAGCTGACCACCATCGAAGAGGTCAAGCGCGACATGGAGCGCGAGTCGCCGATGGACCGACTGCTAGCCGGTGACGTCGGCTATGGCAAGACCGAGGTGGCCGTGCGTGCCGCGTTCAAGGCGATCCAAGACGGCAAGCAGGTCGCGATGCTCGTGCCGACCACTCTGCTCGCGCGTCAGCACTTCGACACCTTCAACTCGCGTTACGCGGGCTTCCCGGTGAACATCCGTCAGCTGAGTCGCTTCCAGACTGACAAAGAAGCGCGCGAGGTTGTGGCCGGGCTCGCCGACGGCAGCGTTGACATGGTCATCGGAACCCACCGCATCCTCAGCAGCAGCCTGAAGTTCCGCAATCTGGGGCTCATCATCATCGACGAAGAGCAGCGCTTCGGCGTCGAGCACAAAGAGAAACTCAAAGACCTAAAACACAACGTGGATGTGCTCGCGATGTCGGCAACGCCTATTCCGCGCACGCTGGAAATGGCGATCACCGGAATCCGTGAGATGTCGACTCTCGCGACCCCGCCTGAGGAACGCCACCCGATCCTCACCTACATCGGCGCCTACAGCGAGAAGCAGGTTGCGGCAGCGATTCGCCGCGAGCTGATCCGTGAGGGTCAGGTCTTCTTCGTTCACAACCGCGTCCAGAGCATCGAAAAGGTCGCCAAAGAACTGGCCGAACTCGTGCCCGAAGCGCGCATCGCCGTCGCCCACGGGCAAATGGGTGAGCACCAGCTCGAGCAGGTGGTCGTCGACTTCTGGCAGAAGAAATTCGACGTGCTGGTCAGCACCACCATCATCGAAACGGGCATCGACATCCCGAACGCGAACACGCTCATCGTCGACCGCGCCGAAAACTTTGGCCTCAGCCAGCTGCACCAGATTCGCGGTCGAGTCGGTCGCAGCCGTGAGCGCGCGTACGCATACTTCTTCTATGCGCCTGATAAGCCGCTGACCGAAACCGCGCACGACCGTCTTGCGACCATCGCACAGAACAACGAGCTCGGTTCGGGCATGCAGGTCGCGATGAAAGACCTCGAGATTCGCGGTGCCGGCAACCTACTCGGCGGCGAGCAATCGGGCCACATTGCGGGCGTTGGTTTCGACCTCTACCTACGCATGATCGGCGAGGCCGTGGCCGACTTCAAGGGCGAAAAGGTCGACAGCCCAGCCGAACTCAAACTCGAACTTCCGGTGGATGCGCACATCCCGTCGACCTATGTCGACAGCGAACGCCTGCGCCTAGAGGCCTATCACAAGCTCAGTGCGGCGTCGGGTGAACTTGGCACGAAAGCCCAACTGGATGCGATCCTCGCCGAACTCACCGACCGCTATGGCGAGCCTCCGCAGTCGGTTCGCAACCTCATCGCAGTGACCGAGTTGCGCCAGCAGGCCAACCGACTCGGACTCAAAGACGTCAACATCCTTGGGCTGCAGGCGAAGTTCCAGCCGGTCGAGCTCAACGAGGCCGATCAGGTGCGCATCTCACACCTGTTCCCCGGCACGCGTTATCTCGCGAGCGCATCCACGCTGATGTTGCCGGCCCCACGCGACGAGTCGGGGGAGCCGCTGCGCGATCAGGCGGTTATCGACTGGACCTGGGCAGTGCTTGCGCGCGTTTTCACGCCGCAGACCGCTAGCTAATCGACGCGTCCTCAGTGCCGCCACGAATCACCCGTCAATTCACAGCCTTTTTCCAGCCAAGCAAGGCACTATTTGTTTGAACGGTCAATAAGAATTGAGCACGAGATGACAAGCGAGAACCAGCCTCAGGGCGAGTCGGCAGTCGACGGACCATACGTCGAAGAGCACCCGCCGTTTTGGTCGCGCTTGTCAAAGGGCCGCAAGACCGCAGTTGTCGCCGGCGCCTCAATCACCGCAATCGCGTCGATCTTCGCTGTGAACGCTGCTCTGGCATCGGCTCCGGGCAATCAGCCTCCGCACTTCGAAAAAGGCGGTCGTCACGACTTCGGCGGCATCGCCCCGAGCCCGTTCCCTAAAGACGGCAAGCCGCACCCAGAACTTTCGGGCGAGCCTCGCATCCACCAGTTGCCTCCAACCGCCGTTCACCCAGATGCTGCTGGAGAGCCACAGTTTGGCGATGGCGACGATGATGGTCAGGTTCCAATCAACGGGGGTGTCCGCCCACCTCACGGCGACGACCGTGAAGGCGAAGAACACGGCGAACACGAGGGTCGCGGTGAGCGCGAGGGTCGCGAAGGCAAGGGCGGTTATGTCGCTCCAACCGCGATTCCGACGCCTAACAAGTAGTCGCAAACACCAGAATTCAGCCGAGGGCGTGGAACACTTGTTCCATGCCTTCGTCGCTTAACTCGCACCCAGAACTCGAAAACCTCATCGCCACCGCGCACAAGCTGCGCAACCCTGGCGGATGCCCATGGGATGCCGAACAGACTCACGAATCACTCGTGCAATACCTGCTCGAAGAGACCTTCGAACTGATCGAAGCTATCGAATCGGGCAACCGCGACGAGGTCATCGAAGAACTCGGTGACGTGCTTTATCAGGTGATCTTCCACAGCGACCTGGGCTCTACCGGAACCCTCGGCGCACCGTTCGACATCGAAGACGTTGCCCGAGTGAGCACCGCGAAGATGCGCAATCGTCATCCGCACGTTTTTGGCACTCCTGAAGAGCTCGAGAAGTATGCCGCCAAGACCGGTGACGACGTGATGCTCAACTGGGATGCACACAAGAAGCGCGAGAAGCCTGAGCGCCAGAGCGTGCTCGACGGCATTCCCGAAGATCTGCCTGCGCTTGCCCGCGCCAACAAGGTGCTCGGCAAGGCTGAAAAGGTCGGTTTGCTAGATGCGGATGCGCCCGGCGCCTTCAGCATCACGAGCGAAGCCGAACTCGGAGCCATCCTCTTGGCCGTCGTTCAGAGTGCTCGCGTTGCTGGCCTCGACTCAGAGCGTGCTTTGCGTGGGGCAGTGCGTGAGCTCGGCGTTGAAATCCGCGAGTATGAGCTAGCCGACGCCGCTGACGCTGGCGTCATTGCATTGCCCGCCGGCGACTAGTTGCCTAGGCTGCAGACGACTGGAAAGTAACTTCGTTGTGATGTTCGAGGAAGTACGCCTGATCAGAGTTGAAATTCCCATATTTCTTCAACGGGTCTATTGACCAGCGATCCAGAACTTCCAAGTCCAGTTTCGGTGAAACCAACATCGCGCCGTTCTTCTCAAAAGTGATCAGACCCTTGTCAAAGAGTTTGTCCACGTGCGGCGAAAGAAACAGGCCGTTGTTTCCGTCTAGTCGTTCTTGAGCATCTGAGCCACTCCAAGGTTTGATGTGGCTTGCGATCAGTAATTCATTTGCTGAGACGCCAGTTACACGGCAAGCAGATTCAATGGTCTGGACTCGTTCTCTGAATAGTCCTTGCCCCCGTCGCGCCTTGATGAGTGTCACTCGCATGGTCTCTGGAATTGCATTGTCCAATGCAATTTCTTGCTCCTCTGGGTCTAGTTTCAAATCCTCAATGGTGCCGACTTCGACATCTGGCAGTGAGGCTGAAGTGAGCGTCATGAGCAGCGAGCCAAGTTCATCGCCAATTGACGTGAGATAGACCTGGTTACCATTCCCATCAGGGCGAATCGGGCTGAATTTGGTTGGCAGAAGAGGAACTATCTGAGGGAGGAAGTCCTTTGGGATAATTGGATTCGATACTCGCCTCACGGCTACATCGATTTTCCAACCGTCCGCGGCCCAATACTCACCTTTGTTTCCAAAGGCCTTCGGTTTGTCTTCGCTATAAGCAGACGACATTGCCACGCCAACCGCGGCAATCTTGCCATTCACAAACGAAAAGATCACATCGAGGGGCTGGACTTGGGTCATGAAATCGTAAAAAGCATTTCTGCTGCCGTTCGCATTCCGCTTAGGCGACCAGAGGTAGCCCCCGCCGAACTCATGTTGAAATGTTTGATTTTGATTGACCCACCAGTACCGCATGTTGCCTCCCCATTGATCAGGCCAGGCTAACGGGAAGTTAGCATTAGATCAAATGTCAGGGGTTCCGTATTGAACAGAATTCACGTAGTAGCAGGCGTGCTTGTTTCAAGCCAGCTCGTGCTGTGCGCACGCCGAGCCGAACATAAAGATCTGGCAGGTCACTGGGAATTTCCCGGCGGAAAAGTTGATGCAAACGAATCCCCTGAGGATGCTCTCGTCCGCGAATTGATTGAGGAACTTCAACTCACAGTCGCGAAACCAGTCAAATTAGGTGAAACAACAACGCATAGCGGTGTGAATGAGATCTTCATCGAATTCTTCCGAATTGACCTAGCTGAGCCGGTTGAACTCGAGAGCACTGATCACGATTCGCTGGTGTGGCTAGCTCCCGAGGAGGCCATGAGCCTCAAGTGGGCTCCCGCAGACATTCCAATAGTCAACGACCTGCCAGCGTTGCTGGCTTAGGCTGACCCGAGCGTGCCGCGTGCTGTGACAAACTTGATGCATGGCTAAAGACGTGCACCCGCCTCGCGGCATGCGTGACTTTCTACCCGTAGAAAAGTCACACCGAGACCAGATTCTCACCCAGATTCGCGAGACCTACCTGTCGCACGGCTTTCAAGAGATCGAAACCCCGGCGCTTGAAGACCTCGCACGCTTAACATCAGGCCAGGGTGGCGACAACGAGAAGCTCGCGTTCCGTGTCATGAAGCGCGGGGCAGAACTTGAGTCGGCGCTGTTCGCATCCGGTGATTCGGCTGATGGCTTGGCCGACCTCGGACTTCGCTATGACCTAACCGTGCCGCTCACTCGTTATTACGCGACTAACCGCGCCAAGTTGCCAACCGTATTTAAAGCACTGCAGACCGGCCCGGTTTGGCGTGCCGAACGCCCGCAAAAGGGTCGTTACCGCCAGTTCGTTCAGTGCGACATCGACATCATCGGTGAACCGAGCGAGCTAGCCGAAATCGAACTACTCAACGCCTCACTAGATGCGCTCGCCGAAATCGGCCTGAGCAGCGCAACCATCCGCGTGAACCACCGCGTACTGCTAGCGAACCTGCTCGACGGCCTAGGCGTTGCCGAAGCCGACCGAGGCCAGGCCATGATCATCATCGACAAGCTCGACAAAATTTTCGCAGAGGGCGTCGTCGCCGAGCTGGGGGAGAAGTTCGGAACCCAGGTGGCCGAAGCCGCATCCGGCTGGTTGTCGACCCTCGAGGGGGTTCTCGAAGCTCCGGCCGAACTCGCCGGAATCTTCGCCGCAATCGAGGCCCGCCACGGCAAGGGCAAACTGCGCTTCGACCCAACCCTCGTGCGCGGAATGGGCT
>JACCDQ012241512.1_pt1 | contig 13406 bp, 8 predicted proteins | sample 7446031 | NCBI WGS metagenome assembly JACCDQ01 (sample SAMN15323442, study PRJNA562643) | freshwater metagenome | isolation source: river surface water | place: USA:Blue River Watershed | collected 2017-08-17 | reverse complement strand
TAGATGCAATTCGTTATGATTTAACATACGGTGGCAATACACAAACTGTTGTTACAGGCAGAGCATACTACACTGGTTTAGATTTAACATTTGACACTACTGAATTAACAGCAACACTGGCCGCGTATGCACACATGAAGTCAATTATTGACGATGTTGCACAGCGTTTGTCTGTTACCCCACAATCTGGAAACGTTACTGCTCAAGATTTGTCAGGAACAGGTGGCGATGCAACCGCAGCCGCATTTGCTCAAGCTCGTATCGATGATGTAATTTATTGGATTAACAACGGCGAAGACCCAACACTAATTAGTCCAAGTACTACATGGGTAGATGCTGGATTAGTAGCAGGATTTAACGAAATTCAAACAAGAAAGGCTGAAATTCAATCAGACGGACTTGCTTATGTTCGTAAGTTCTTCCAATCTTTAACATTTGACGAAGCTCTATGCAGTCGAGATATCGGATACATGGTTGATGCAATCGGTTACGACATCATGTTTAACAGTAACTTTGCTTCTGTTATTGTAGGAAAGAGCTATCACAGAGCAATTAGTTCTACACAAACAGTATTAACAAGCCAAAAAGATGCAAGTTTGGGTTTAATTAAGTTCTTGAAATATAAGTTAAAAGGACTAGTATCCGGAGGAGCAGTTTCTCAAGTTGGCGCACTAGTCAGCGATATTGTTGGTACAATCAACGGCGGAGCAGTTCCTCGTTTCTTGTGGCCAGATTACACAGGCGTTGATAGCCAAGATTTTGCAGCCGCAAAATTAATTTGGGAAAATAAAGAATTTATTGCAGAAGAAACTCTACAATACATTTACGACAACTATCCAGCAATTGAGTACAGTAGAACAGCATGTGCTCGCGACGTAGGATATATTGTTGATGCATTACGCTATGACATGACTTATGGCGGCAATTTTGCAAGTAAACAAGCAGGTATTGCTTACTACTCTAGACTAACATCTGCACTACAAATTGATAGCGCAGACAAGGCAGCAACCTTAGCCGCATACGGTAACTTAAAAACTATTGTTCAGGATATTGCCAACGGTGGCTTAAGTGCTTACACAGCATTACAAACTCGCGTATCGTATATTTCTGGACCAGTTGGTTATGCCGGCGACGCAAATGCCGCAACAAGAGTTGGTGCATTAACAGATATTATTACAAATATTATCGATAATGGTTTAACTACAGGTGTTCCAACAATTACTGTTACAACAATTAGCGGAACTAACACACTAGCAACAGGGTCTGCACACGGACTTGCTGTAGGCGATGAATTTATTCCACAATCTACAGCGAATGGTTTAACATCTGGTACAACATATTATGTTAAGAGTGTTCCATTGTCAACAACATTTACGTTGGCAGCAACATACGATGGTACAGAAATTACATCGTTAACTAACGGTACTGGTTTAAGCATTGTAGCAGAATACACAGATTTGCCAGGAACAAGTTGGGTTGCAAGTTCAGTTATTGCTCAAAACACATTGTTGTCTTCTAACAAAGCAACAATTCAAACAAACATTATTAACTGGATTAATACAAATTATCCAAACTTAGACTATAACTCTACAACATGTTCACGCGACGTTGGTTACATCATTGATGCATTACGTTATGACTTAATGATGGGCAGTAACTTCCGTAGTGTTAAAGCAGGCATGAGCTATTATCAAGCACAAGCCAGCGCAGTTGTTGGGGATCAAAAACGTGCAACACTACAAGCATTTAGACAAATGAAGGCAGAAGTAGTAGACGTTCTAAATGACGCAACATCTATAGCAACAGTTAAGAAATTAATGTTAACAATTATTAACATTCTTGACAAGGGTGTTGGAGAAACTCCAGACGTTAATGGTACAATGTCTTACATGAATAATGAAGGCATCGTTCATGCGGCAGAAATACTAAGAGCTAATAAGACATTCTTAGAAAACGAGTCCACAGCATGGATTAGAAGTCAGTTCGGTGGTACTGTAACAAGTACTAATGCAACAGGTAATGTTGTTACAACTAGCACATCGCACAATTTAAGTATTGGCGATCCTGTGGTATTCACTAGCGACATCATTAACACATTGATTGAAGAAGTTTCAAGCACAGGAAATCTTGTAACTGTAAGAACTACTGAAAACGTTGTTCCAAATATGGAATTTACAATTACAGGTACAGGTTTAGGTTCATTAACAGCAGGTACATATTATGTCAAGACTGTTGAAAGTGCAACTACATTGACATTAAGTACCACAGCAGGCGGTGTAGTACTAAATCCTGGCAATGCTACAGGGTTGGCTAGTGTAATCATTGGTAGTGTATGGGGAGGCCCAACAGCCAATGTTCAGTACTATGTATATTCTATACCAACCACAACAACATTTACTGTTGCAGAAACAGCAGATGCTACATCAGCATTAACATTAACATCTAAAACAGGTGTTATGACTGTTGCTTACTCGTTTGACGAAACAGCATGTAAGCGTGACATGGCAGCATATATTGACGCTATGGTTTACGATTTAACATGGCCAGGTAACTACAAGTCAACAAGAGCCGCAGTATTATACAACAATGCTGTACAAGGATCTGAACTAAGCGACATGTTCCAAGTAAGCAACGCATCTGGATTACGTAATTGCACATTACGTGGATTAGAAGGCGACTTATCAGATGAAAATGACTACGGTACTAAGCGTCCAACAGGCGGCGCTTATGTTGCTCTAAACCCAGGATTTGGTCCAAATGACAGCAAAGTATGGGTACAGACACGTTCTCACTATTCACAAAACGTTACTATGTTTGGTTATGGTTGTACTGGAGCCAAGATTGACTCTGCATTACACGCAGGTGGTAACAAGTCTATGGTTAAGAACGACTTTACAACAATTCTAAGCGATGGTATTGGCGTATGGTGTACTGGTGCTGACTCATTAACAGAACTTGTTTCTGTGTTCAACTACTACGGTTATGCAGGTTACCTAGCAGAACTAGGCGGACGTATCCGTGCTACTAACGGTAACAGCTCATATGGTACATATGGTGTTATCGCCGAAGGGGTTGATAGCAAAGAAGTACCAATTTATGGTTACTTAGATAACCGCGGTGCCCAAGCACAGATTACTAATACTGTTACTGACGGTGTAATGGAAATCTTACGCTTTGAATTCGGCAATGCAGGTTCTAATTACAGTAATACAACACACACTATTAACGGAGCAGGTTACAATGCAGATGCAATTGGCGACGAATTCCGCGATGGTGCAACATTTGAAACAAGAATTATCGACTTAGACAACGGCGACGGTGTAGGTGGTACAAGTTATGTAACAGCCGCTAACGCCGCACAAACCGGTGATATTGCAAGTATTACAATCGCAGCCACAGACCAAGCACTAAGCGCGGCTTATGTTGGTATGCGTATTCAAATTACTGCTGGTTCAGGTGTTGGTCAATATGCAAATATTTTACAATACAACACTGGTAGTAAAATTGCTAAAGTTTATAAAGATAGTTTCACTTCGTTAACAGCAACAGCAACAGCAGATACAGGCGACTGGGTAACTGTAAGTTCTAATGCAACATTATATGTTAATATGCCAGTTTACTTTACCGGAACAACATTCGGTGGCGTAACTGCAAGTACATTATACTATGTTAAGGCATTAAACGGATCTACACAGTTCTCAATTAGTCTAACAGAAGGTGGAACTACTGAAAACTTATCAACTGCATCAGGCACTATGACAGTATTGGCAGCAGGTTGGGATCATGTTGTTCCAGGAACAGCAATTGAAAACGTTCTTGATTTAACAACAACTTATATCATTGAGCCACGTATTAGTTATACTGCTCCAGGATATACTGCTACTGCAAGAACTCTAAGTGCTACAGCAACTTGGAACGACATTGCGTTTGGAGATAACAAGTATGTGGCTATTGCTAACGGTAGTACAAATACTGCATACTCTACAAACGGAACAACATGGGCCAATGCTGGCGCATTAACTAACAGCAACATGATTGATGTTGTCTACGGTGGCGGATTTGGCGCAGTTGCAACAATAATTGTTGGCGGTATTGGTGGCCGAGGCGCTGTACTAGAAGCAGTATTAGGTGTTCCTAACACAACAGGCGCCGCAACAGAAGACCAAGTTGCAAGTGTAACTATTGTTGACGGCGGTGACGGATATGATACACCTCCAGTAATTGTGTTTACTCCTGTAAGTGGCGGCACTGGTGCTGTTGCAACATGTACAGTTCTTAACGGTGCTATTGCTACTATTACTGTAACAGTTCCAGGTTCTGGATACAACGTTGCTCCGACAGTATCGGCAGCAACTGATAGAGTAACTGATATTGTTGTTAACAGTTGGGGTCGTGATTATTTCAGTGATCCACAAGTTACTATTGATGACCCGTTCACTGGATCTGCATGGAGTAGCGGTGGTTCTGTAACTGATGGCGACATCATTTACTACACTAATACTACAGTAACACCAAACCGCAAAAACTGGTATGAAGTAACTGTTACAGGTACATTAACAACCACAGGCCCAACACATACTAGTGGTACAACTACAAACGGTACAGCATCGTTATTGTACATTGGTACAACAGCAGTTGCAACACCTACTAGAACTAACAACGGTGTAAGTAGTTTAGCAATTAATTACAGCGGACAAGGTTATACAACAACTCCTGCAATTACAATCCTAGACACAGGTGCTAGATATGTTGCTGTAGATGCATCAGGAAATAACTGTTACACAACTAGAGCAGGTATTGCAGGAACAAGCGCATGGACAGCAGGAACAGCAATGGGTGGTACTCCAACTATTGCAGGTGTAGCATATGGTAACGGTGTATATGTTGCTGTAGGCGGAACTGCAAGTGCTTATTCTAGCGCAACAGGCAGTTTATGGACAACTAGAACTATCCCAACATTAGGTTCTGGCACTTACTCTGCACTAGCATACGGTAACGAAACATTCGTTGCAATTACTACAGGTAACGTAGAAACAGCAATTTCTTCTAACGGTAATAGTTGGAGCGCAGGCGGAAACTTGCCAACAAGTAGTACTTGGAATAGTATTGCATACGGTAATGGTAGATTTGTTGCAATCGCTTCGGGTACTAGAAACGTTGCAGTAAGTACAGACAAAGGTACAACATGGGTACTAAGTGCAAATCAATTACCATCTAGCGCAACATGGACTAGAGTTGCATATGGACAAGGATTGTTCTTTGCAATCTCAAGTGGTGGAACAACAGCCGCAACAAGTCCTGACGGTATTACATGGACATTACGTGCAATGCCAAGTTCTAGCAACTGGAAAGCAATTGAGTTTGGTAGTATCGGAAGTCGTCCACTATGGGTAGCGGCATCTAACACTAGTGGCACAGTTGCCGCAAGCATTAGGACTGGTGCGCAAGCATTAGGTCGTGTAAAAGTATCTAGCGGCGTAGTAACAGAAGTACGTATGGTTGAGCCAGGTTCTGGATATCCATACGGTACAGTAAGTGCTACAACAGCAAGTTCAGACTTAATTACTGTTGATAACACAGTTAACTTAGTCGACGGACAGCCCGTTGAGTTCTACGGAACAAGTGCAGGTGGTTTAGTTGAAGAACAAACATACTATGTAATTGGTTCAACTATTACAAGTACACAGTTCAAAGTAAGTTCTACACAATATAGTGCTACCGCAGTATCGTTAGACGATGCATCTATAAGCGGAATGACTTATCGTGCAGGTCCAATCTTTACTGTAACAGATCCTAACAAGGTTAAAGAAGCGGCATTCCGTGTACGTTTAGGCGACGGTGCGTTAGGTAACCCAAGTTTCACTGATAGAGGTGCAGATAATACTACTGCTACAAGTGAAACATCTGGTGATGGATACAGCGATTTGTTCCAAGTAAGCACATTTGTTAACGTTTACGGATTAAGCGAAGAGCCAAGTGCTGGTGCTAACGTTGAGTTTGCAAGTATTCCAGGCAACTACTACAAACTTGTTACTGTAACAAACTATGTAGAAGATCAAAACAACCTTGGAACTTACAAAGCAACATTCCAACTTAACCCAAGTTTGACAACATTGAATGCTCCAAGACACGGTGACTTGATTACAACACGTATCAAGTATTCACAAGTACGTCTAACTGGACACGATTACCTATACATTGGTACAGGTAACCAAACTAGAACCAACTATCCAAATGTGGATATTACTCTAGCAGTACAAGCAAATCAAGAATTGTTTACTAACGGTGGACGAGTATTCTTTACAAGTACTGACCAAGACGGTAACTTTAACGTTGGTGACTTGTTCGGTGTTCAACAGGCAACTGGTACTGCTACATTGAACGCTAGTGCGTTTAACCTAAGCGGTTTGAACAGTTTGCAGTTGGGTTCTGTGGAACTAGGTATTGGTTCAGCAATTATTACACAATTCAGTACAGATCCGTTCTTTACTGCGGATAGTGATAGCGTTGTACCAACACAGCGAGCAATTAGAGCTTACATTACAGCACAGATTGGTGGTGGACAAAGCTCGTTGAACGTAAATACATTAACTTCGGGCGTAGTGTATATTGCTGGAAACAGCATTAGCACTACAACAGGCGAGGGTATTAACGTAACAAGTAAGATGAACTTTACAGGTGGTATCGACGGAGCACCCGTTGCACTTGCGTTCTTTATGCAAAGATAATATTGGAGATTAAACATGGCATCAGGAAGATTAGGCGTACAGGCGATTCCCGCTACTACGAATACAACAGTTTATACTGTACCAACAGGAATTTATTCCGTATTCACTGTTTCTATTACAAATAGAAACTCTAGTGCTGTTCGTGTTAGACTAGCACTAGCGGCTACTGGAACACCAAACGCTCAAGATTGGTTAGAATACGATGTTGCTATTGTTGCTAACGGTGTGTTAGAGCGCACAGGTTTAGTAGCACAGGCTGGCTTAAACGTTGTTGTATATTCAGATACAGCAAACGTTGGTTGCACAGTCTACGGCATTGAAACATCAACAGCATAATTAAATAAGAGAGAGAGTGAACTATGGGAAGATATAATACAGTAGCGGCAGTTTCCACGCAAAGCGGCGCGGGTACGATTGCAACACCAAACCAAGGGTTGTTTACAACTTTAACAGGTACCGCACCATATACGGTGACTCTTGCGGCTCCTGCGGCGGCCCAAGGTTCACAACAAGGCTTTTATAATAATACTGGAGGCGTGGTAACACTATCTGCGCCAAGTGGTGTTATTAAAGGACCTAGTGCAAACTCAGGTGCAACATTCGTGATGCAAAATCAAACAGTTGCGTTTTTAACTTGTGACGGCACAAATTACATTTTAACAGGACAAATTGCAGGCGGATTCATTAATGTGGATGTAAGTGCATCAACTTATACTGCATCAGCAAGTCAAACTTTATGGTGTAACACAACTAGCAATGCTATTACAGTTACATTGCCATCAAGTCCTGCAAAAGGCGACACAATTAGAATTATTGACGTTGCCAATACATTTGATACCAACGCATTAACCGTAGCAAGAAACGGCCAACCTATTATGAGCGCGGCAGATAATTTAACTGTATCAACCGAAGGTGCGGCATTTGATTTAATTTATTATGATGCTACTAGAGGTTGGAGAATCTTTACAATTTAAGGATAGCGAATGGCAACTTATTCAAGTTTTAAGAAGATTGATAGCGATGCTATAGTCGACTTAACAATTACTTCTAACGAAATTGCATCTGCAACTATCGATTCTACTGATATTGCAGACGGCAACGTTACTGCCGCCAAGATGAGCGGGGTTGTAACATCAGCAAAACTTGCCAGTTCTATCGATTTAAGCGGAAAGACAGTTACATATAGGGCAATCGTTAATAACGATATTTCAGGATCAGCAGGTATTACAGGGGCAAAACTAGCCAGCGGTGCCGCAACTACTAATTTAGGTTATACACCTGTTAATGCTGCCGGTGACACAATGACGGGTAACTTAACTGTTGCCGCAGGTAGTGCAAGTGCTCCAAGTATTACATTAAACGGAAATACAAATACAGGTATTAGTTTAGAATCGGGTGCTATTAGAATTACAGGTGGCGGTAACGAGGCGATTGTTATCGATAGTAGTCTGCGTGTTCGTCGTCCAAATCATCCTGCGTTTGCTGTTAGTGCTACTAACGGATGGTTATATGCTAGTAACTATGGCGGAACAGGAACATTTGAATGCGGAAGTATTATGGCTTGGAACAACGCCGCACACCAAACAGGCGGATCAAACTGGAATCCAAGCAACGGACGTTATACAGCACCTGTAAGCGGATATTATGTTTTCCATACATGCTGGTACATGTTAAACGATAATAACAGTACGCCGAGTTATGTACATACTTGGATTGCACGTAATGGTAACGTGAGCTGGTTACCTGGAGGAAGAACTCCTTATAATATTAATATGCATGGTAATAGAAATAACTATGACGACGGATCTAACTATAGTGCAGTATTCCAGTTGAACGCAGGAGAATACGGTAGCGTGTGGATTCGTTGGCACAGTTACAACAGTCGTCACCATGCTGGTCACCACATTTTTAGCGGACATTTGATAGGATAATATAATGGCATCATATTCAAGTTTTAAGAAGATTACAAATGAAGCCATTATAGATGGCGCAGTAACAGCAACCAAATTGGCTGCTGGTGCAATCACTACTGCTAAAATTAACAGTAATGCGATTGCCACAGGAGATATTCAAGACGGTGCTGTTGGTACAACACAATTAGCAAGTAGTATAGACCTTAGCAGTAAGACAATGACTTATCGTCCGTTTGTTAACGCAGACTTTGCTAATAGTTCAGTTGCTGGGGGCAAACTTGCTTCGGGCGCAATCACAAGTAACTTAGGTTACACACCATTAAATAGAGCAGGCGGCACCGTATCAGGACAATTGAAGTTAACTAACGGCAGTACATCTTCCGTGGCTATCGGGCCAACAGGCGACGATAATACAGGAATTTACTTTCCAGGATCTAGTACAGTTCAATTTGTTAGCGGCGGCACCGCAGATTTGAACGTAGATAGTAGCGGCCGCACAAATGAACCCAATAGACCGGCGTTTTATGCTTGCGGATTAGGTGGATGGTATTACTGGAACAGTTTTGGCGGTGCAGGTTGGAGAGAACTTACAGGCATTGGTTGGAGTTTCCAAACTCAAGGCGGTGTTAGCGTTACTAGTAACGTTCGCGTAACTGCTCCGGTTTCTGGTTACTATTGGTTCTATGTACAAAGTTATTGGTACAACGATAACAACAGTACCCCAGGTTATGTTCACTGGAACATTGGACGCAATGGTGCACCAAATACAGCAGTAGGTGGAAGACATCCACATACAATTTTTGCTCACGGGTTGCCAGCACACCATGCACCTGGTATTATGGTTCCTGTAGAGTTTTATATGAATGCAGGTGACTGGGCGAGCCCTCAGCCGTATCAACCAAACGGTCCAGGACGTTTCCACGCTGACCATACATTATGGTGCGGATTCTTAATAGGATAATATAAATGGCAACATACGGAAGTTTTAAACGAATTGCAAATGATTCCATTATCGATGGAACAATACAAGCCGGTGACATTGCCGATAACGCCGCCATAGCAGGAGATTTTGCTCCAAATTCTGTAACAGCAACAGAAATAGGAACAGGTGCTGTAGGTACAACTCAATTAGCAAGTAGTATTGACATTAGCGGAAAAACTGTTACATATAGAACAGTAGTCGACGGAGATATTGCATCTGGAGCAGGAATCGCCGCAGGCAAGTTAGCCAGTGGCGCCGCAACAACTAATTTAGGATATACTCCATTAAACAATGCAGGCGGCACAATGAGCGGAGTGCTACGTGTTCCAGCAGGTAGTGTTAGCGATCCATCGATTAAAAGTGCTGATCAGTCAACTACTGGCATTTATTTTGATGCCGCAGACAATATAGTGTTTACAGTTGCTGGTACGCAGGCTATGAGAATCAACGCCAACGGCCATAAAACTACTCCAAACTCTATTATGTGGTTAGCATCTGGCACTACTGGCTGGACTTATGCTAACAGTTATGGCGGTTATGGTTGGAGAGAAATTGGTGGAGGTATGGGTTGGGACGTTTATCAGAGCGGCGGATCTAACTTTAGTACCGGTAACGGAAGATTTACTGCTCCTATTAGCGGATTCTATCACCTAACATGGCAAAGTTATAACTATAACGACGATAACAACACACCTAACTATATCCACTTAGGATTTAGCCGCAGTGGCGGCTTAGGTGCATGGACTGGAAGACATCCGCACGGTATCTGGATGCACGGAACACCTAATAACCATGCAGGCGGAGTTAGTATGAGTTTAGACTTATACCTAAACTCTGGAGAATACACAAGTCAGTACTTCTTCTGGGCAGGCGGCCCAAGTCGTGTACACGGAAGCCACAGTATTTTTGGTGGTTACTTAATTGGATAAATATTGATAAGAGAGATAAACATGCCACAGATTACATTTGAAATGACCGATACAGAAGCAATGGTGTTAGCGCACATTGCATTGGATCCATTAGATTATATCGACAACTTAGCCACATGGCGAGCAAGACTTGCTATGGACGAAATTGCTACTCGAGAAATTAAAAGACGTTTAGCAGATCCTACATGGACTGAACCTATCCCAGCAGATAAAATGGCAGTATTCGATAATTTAATATTAAAGAGTGCAATGCAACTTCAAATAGAAGATACTGCTAGAATTGTTGCTTTAGTAGCAGATCCTGATGCAGGCGCCGCAATGCCAGTACCAAGTCCAACATCAGTTAAACCAACATAAAAAATTAGCACTCACAAAAAAGCCGCTTAATGCGGCTTTTTTTTATTCCTTACCGTTATATATCTTTTCTTTTAGATATTGGTAATGCGTTGGCGACGATGCAGCCAATCCGTTGATATATTCCTTCTTTTGATTCCAATAATCTTGTGTTTGATTATTAAAGTATTCAGGAATACTACCGTTACGTCCTAGCAAGATAGAACTCATTACATTTAGTTGTGTCGGATTAACTGGCATAGTGTGCATACCAACGAAGATGTCCGGTACTCCGCCCATGCTAAAGTCTCCAGGTAAGTGATGACTTTGGATTAATCTGACAGCAAGCTCTCCTACTTGACTTGGCATTTGATTACCAGGTATTAACATGTTACTGTCCATCTCGATGTTTTCAGTTACATGTTTCCAATAAGGAGTATCTCTGCGTGAACTTAATGTGTAGTGGTAACATACAAAGAATTTGAAACTATGCATAATACCGCCGACAATATGATTAAAGTTATCTACATGAATTTTATTGATAGTATCATAATGTAATGTATGACACAATCTTAATAAAATTTCTTGAACACTTAGTAGACCTGTGCTTTCTAAAGGCTCAATGAAGCCATAACTCAAACCGACTGCTACTACGTTTTTATGCCAGCATCGTTCGTGTACACCGTTTTTAATTTTAATTAATCTAAAATCAAGAGCATCTACCTGCTCACGAGTACGAGGCTTTTTCATACGAGTCATGATGAACTGTTTAAATTCTTCTAATGCCTCTTCTTCGGTTGTAAATTGGTCGCAGAAGACATAGCCTTTGCCAATACGATGATAGAGAGGAATATTCCAGATCCAGCCATTGTCTACTGCAACACAATCTGTGACGTTTTCCATTTCAAGTTCTTTATCTTCATACGGAACTTGTACGGCCCACGCCCTGTTGTTAGGTAAGTGTTGGCTAAACGAGTCAAACTTAACACCTAATGTTTGTTCTAATAATAAAGATCTAAATCCAGAACAATCTAGATATAAATCTGCTTCTAAAGTGTCCCCGTTACGTAACTTTAGTCCGTCGACTTCGCCGTCTTCGTTGACTAAGACTTCATCAATGTGTTCTTTAATTGAAACAACACCGTTAGGTTCGCAGAAACGCTCTCTTAAAAATTCTCCAAACAATACAGCGTCCATGTGATATGCGGCATCGTTTTTAAAACTAAAGCCGGGCAACTGGCCGTCGGCGTTATCGTAAATTTTACTGTTTAAAATAAACGGCATTGTGCTGTAGAAGTTCTCATAAAAGTCTATGATTGGTGTGTCCGGCTGTTGAGTTTTCTTAACATACCAGTCAGCAACACCTTGTTGACAATTTTGTGTGTCTTTAATGCCAAACGGATAGTAAAACTCTTCGCCTTTTGCAAAAAAGTCTGTAAATTTAATAGATAATTTGTAAGTTGCCTTACAATATTCCATCCAATCGGCGTCTTCTAAGCCAAGTATTCCTAGATATTGATTAATTGTACCTAGAGTAGATTCGCCAACACCAATAATAGGCACATCTGGGCTTTCTACAACAGCAATTTCCTTATCAGGAAACTCTTTAGATAGCATAGCGGCGCTCATCCAACCGGCACTACCGCCACCTACAATAATAATTTTGTTGATTTTGTTCTTCATAAGTTCCTCTCTTCTGCGTTTATTTAATTTTGCAGTTTTTTCTTTAGTTAAGTCTTGGCAAAGTTATCTCTAAGGTAGTTAAATGATATTGAAATTCTAGAGTCTTGTGTATTATTAACTTCTACACAGTGGCTTAGCCACCCTGGGAATAATACTATTTTTCCTACTTTTGGCTGTACTTTAAAAAACTTATCAACTGTACGTCCTAAAGGAAATAATTCCATGTCAACGTAAGGTATTGGCGTTTTAAAAACAATATCTCCATCGTTGCCGTTGGTCTGAAAATAGTACGTTCCACTAATTACAGAATCTTGATGTTGATGCCACTCCTGTCTTTGTCCAGTATTAACTAAATTAATCCAACTATGACATAGTTTTGTCGGCATAGGCTCCCATGCTCCTATTTGACTAATGTATTTTCTAACATGCATTTCGATGTAGTTAGATAAGTTAACTAACTTAAAATCTTGTATAGAATTAAATCTTGCTTTGATATTAGTTTGTACACCGTCGTTCCATCCTACAGGATTTTCAAACCTGTCAGTTTCTAAGATAGTAGGGAGTAGTGTTTTAATTTCATTCTGTACTAAAAATGTTTCTTGAACACTACCTTGATACTCATATACAGGTGTTTGAAAAAGACTGTGTATCATTCAGTTACAACTTTTAAATTACCTGCTACAGAAATTCTCATCTTGTCTGTGCTGTAAAACGGATGAACCATATGATGTAACCCAGCAGGAAACATACAAATGTCCCCTTGATATGTTCTATCTGCGGCAATTGCTTCGCCGGATATATGTCCAAGAATGTCTGTATAAATGAATTCAAACATACC